>Ga0194113_10003609_pt1 | contig 20617 bp, 12 predicted proteins | sample TA2MahC200mmetaG_FD_146193 | JGI IMG/M metagenome (GOLD analysis project Ga0194113, IMG submission 146193) | Freshwater microbial communities from Lake Tanganyika, Tanzania - TA2015017 Mahale Deep Cast 200m | ecosystem: Environmental > Aquatic > Freshwater > Lake | place: Tanzania: Lake... | reverse complement strand
CCTGGGGCGACCTCGCAATGACATTGGGATGTTGATATGATGGGGCCAGCCAGGAGAAGCAAGTGAGAAAATGGCTACTTTTGCTCGGAGCCCTGATCGTCCTTCTGTGCATCATCCTCGCCGTCCACGGGTGCGGCGGCGGAGGTAAGAAGGAGTACGACCTCACTATTGCGGCCAGCCCCACGGCCGGGGGCACCATCTCCCCCGCCCCTGGCGTTTATACCTTTGATAGGGGCACAGTGATAACTATTGTGGCCACCCCGGCCCCCGGCTGGGAGTTCACTGGCTGGAGCGGCAGCGCCTCTGGCACGAGGCCCAGCATCACGGTCACTATGGACAGCGACAAGCTGGTGACCGCCAACTTTGCCAAAATAGTACCCACCTATACCCTGACCACAGAAAAGGTGGGCAAGGGCACCGTCCGCCCTCTGATAAGCCGGCGTGAATACGATGAGGGAACGGCGGTCACCCTGACCGCCACCCCCAGGGCCGGCTGGAAGTTCGTCAACTGGACGGGAGATGTGGCCAGCCCCACCTCCTCCTCCACCACCGTCACCATGGACGCCGACAAGAGGGTGACGGCCAACTTTGTCGAGATACCGACCTATACCCTCACCATAGCCAAGACTGGTAAGGGGGCCATCCGTCCGCTAATGAGCCGGCGCAAGTTCGACGCCGGAACGGTGGTCACCTTGACTGCTATTCCCAGGACCAACTGGAAGTTCGTCAACTGGACGGGAGATGTGGCTAGCCCCTCGTCCGCCAGCACCACCGTCACCATGGATGGCGACAAGACGGTGATCGCCAACTTCGTGGAGAGACCGATCTACACCCTGACCATAGCCAAGGTGGGCAAGGGCACCACCACGCCGTCAGTGAAAACCCACATCTCTAGGGAGGGTCACGTGATGACCATCACCGCCCTGCCCACTGCGGGCTGGAGGTTCGGTGGCTGGAGCGGCGACGTCTCGGGCACCACCGCTAGCATCGAAGTTACCATGGACGCCGACAAGAGAATAGTAGCTAACTTCGTGGAGCTACCGGTGTATACCCTGACCATAGCCAGCGAGGGCAAAGGCAGCACCAAGCCGTCAGCCAAGACACGCATCTACAGGCAGGGCGAGGTGGTGACCGTCACCGCCCTGCCGGCTACGGGCTATAAGTTGCACAACTGGAGCGGCGATGTCTCCGGCACCACGGCCAGCATCCAGGTCACCATGAATGCCGACAAGAGGGTGACGGCCAACTTTGTCTCGCTGGTGACCTATACGCTGACTATGGCGGCCAGTCCAGAAGACGGCGGCGCCATCACCCCCGCCGCCGGAGTATCCGCCAGGAGCGGGGGAGAGAAGGTCAAGATCACCGCTATCCCCGCCCCAGGCTGGAAGTTCGATGGCTGGAGCGGCGACGTGGCCAAGCCCACCTCGGCCGGCACCACCGTCACCATGGACGCCGACAAGACGGTGACGGCCAACTTTTCTCCGCTGGTGCGCTACACCCTGACCATGGCGGTAGATGATCCCTCTCATGGCACCACCACCCCACCGCCGGGACCATCCAGCCGGTATGGGGGGGAGAAGGTCAAGATCACCGCTGTTGCCGCCCCTGGCTGGGCCTTTGTCAACTGGAGCGGCGACGTGGACGACCCCACCAAGGCCAGCACCACCGTTACCGTGAGCAGCGACAAGACGGTGACCGCCAACTTCGCTAAGACCTACACGCTGACCCTGGACATTGATCCGGAGGAGGGCGGCAACACCACCCCGAAGGAGGGTGAGTATGCCTACGTGGGAGGGACGGTAGTCACTATCACCGCCAAACCGAAAGCTGGCTGGAAGTTCGTGGAGTGGACAGGGGAGATATACACGGTAGATGATCCCGAGGCGGCCACTACCACCGTCGTGGTGGATGGCGATTACTACATCACCGCCAACTTCCGGGAGATAGAGAAGTACACCCTGCTCATATATGTTGATGGCGAAGGCACCACCACCCCGCCAGCGGAAAGAGAGCAGACCTACGTGGAAGGGACGGTGGTCAATATCATCGCCAAACCGAAGAGTGGCTGGAAGTTCGTGGAATGGATAGGTGACGTGGACACGGTGGAGGATGTGGAGGCCGCCAATACCACCATCACCATGGACAGCGATTGCCTTATCCTGGCCATCTTCGAGCCGATATAGAGACAGGGGGGGAGGGCGTGGGTGGGTGGGGTGAGGGCGTGGGTGGGTGGGGGCTGAATGCAGGGGGAGGGGAAGGGGGTGGATTCCTGACTTTAGACGGGCAGGTTGGGAAACCTGCCCTACAGGGTATAATGCAGACAATAGATCTTTTTTCCGTCATTGCGAGCGGAGCGAAGCAATCCCGTGGGGTGGTGCCCCACCACCCTGGGATTGCCACGGTCGCCTGTGGCGAACTCGCCATGACACGGAGAACGAAATGTAGGGGTGGGCTGCGCCCACCCTGGTGGGGGGAGGTGGAGGGAGGGGTGGAGGAAGTGGATTCCTGACTTTAGGCGGGCAGGTTGGGAAACCTGCCCTACAGGGTGTAATGCAGACAATAGATTCTTTTTCCGTCATTGCGAGCGGAGCGAAGCAATCCCCGCGGGGTGGTGCCCCACCACCCTGGGATTGCCACGGTCGCCTGTGGCGAACTCGCCATGACGCGGAGAACGAAATGTAGGGGTGGGCTGCGCCCACCCTGGTGGGGGGAGGCGATTCCTGACTTTAGGCGGGCAGGTTGGGAAACCTGCCCTACAGGGTATAATGCAGACAATAGATCTTTTTTCCGTCATTGCGAGCGGAGCGAAGCAATCCCCGCGGGGTGGTGCCCCACCACCCCGGGATTGCCGATCCTTCCCGCGGGGCGGATCGCAATGACAAATCAAGGCGGGGGCGGGGGGCTAACCTTTTGGGTGGTTTTTCGTTTATAATAGGGACATCAGCACAAGGCCAGGCCTGGTGGCGCTGGGACTACGAAGGGGGGTGAACAAGGTTATGACATAGGGAACTTAGAGGCAGCAGGTATCCCGTGGCAGTTTTTTCAATCTTAATTCAACTCAGTCATGGGACCCCTCTTGCGCAAAGGGCCAAGTGCTGGTATAATGTGGCCAAATTTCAGAAAAGGAGGTGCACAGGACAATGAGGAAATGGGTATTTCTCCTGGTAGCTCTCTTGCTTCTTCTGACGCCGCTCATGGGCGCTTGCGCCGAGAAGAAGTACGAGCTGACCATCTCGGTCAGCCCCGGAGGGACGACCAGTCCCGCGGCTGGGACCCACAAGTACAAGAAGGACGCCACGGTGACTATCGCCGCCACTGCGAATACCGGTTACGTGTTCGACAAGTGGAGCGGCGACGCCTCCGGCACCGCCACCACGGTGACGGTGACCATGACCAAGGACAAGAGCGTCAGGGCCGAATTCAAGAAAATCCAGTATACCCTGACCATAGCGGTTAGTCCCACCGGCGGCGGCACTGTCACCGCCAACCCGACGGGACCCACCTACGATGCCGGAACGGCTGTCACCCTCACCGCTACGCCAGCCAGTGGTTACCAATTCGTTAACTGGACTGGCGACGCCACGGGCACGGCGACCACAGTGAGCGTCACCATGAGCGCCAACAAGACGGTGACGGCCAACTTCGCCACTACCACCTACACCCTGACCATGGCCAAGGTGGGCAGCGGCACCGTTGACCCGGCGGTGGGCGCCCATACCAAGAATCCAGGAGAGGTGGTCAACCTCACCGCCACCCCCGATACCGGCTGGCGGTTCGACAAATGGACCGGCGATGTGACTACGGTGGCTGATGTCAACGACCCCACCACTACAGTCACCATGAATGGCAACTACACCATCACCGCCAACTTCATCCAGCAGTTCACCCTGACCATAGCGGTCAATCCGGCGGGCGGCGGCACCACCAACCCGGCAGTGGGGACGTACACCAAGGATGCGGGAACAGTGGTCAGCATCACTGCCACCAAGGCCACCGGCTACGACTTCGTGAACTGGACGGGTGACGTCACGAGCACAAATGTCACCATTAGCGTGACCATGAACGCCAACAAGTCGGTGACGGCCAACTTCCAGGCGCTGGTGATGTACGACCTGACCATGGCGGTGGATCCCGCAGGCGGCGGCACCACCACCCCTGCCGGCACCACCAGCCATCTCGGCGGTGCGGTGGTCACCATCACCGCTAACCCGGCTTCTGGCTGGTACTTCGTCCAGTGGACCGGTGATGCGGCTGACCCCAATTCCCCCACCACCACGGTGACCATGAACGCCAACAAGACCGCCACGGCCCAATTCACCCAGACGAAGTCTACCCTGAACATATACGTTGATGGCCAGGGCAGCACCACCCCGGTCGCGGACACCGACCATGACTTCGGTAATGGGAGGCTGGTGGCTATCACTGCCACCCCGGCCAGTGGCTGGAAGTTCGTGGAGTGGACAGGTGACATATTCACGGTAGAGGATTCCGAGGCCGCCAGCACCACCATCCTCATGGACGGCGATTACGCCATTACCGCCGTCTTCGCCGAGCTGGAGACATTCACCCTGACCCTGGACGTTGATCCCGAAGACGCCGGCACCACCACCCCAGCAGTGGGCCAGGAATACCCCTACCTGGAAGGAACGGTAGTCACTGTCACCGCCACCCCCAAGACCGGCTGGCAGTTCGTGGAGTGGCTGGGTGACATAGACACCATGGCCAATCCCGACGCCGCCACCACCACCATCACCATGCTGGGCGAATACTTCATCATCGCCAGCTTCGAGGAGTATGTGGGCCCGACCTATCCGGGCGTGGGCAGCCAGTGGAAGTACAAGGTCACCTACGGAACCGAGACTACCAACTGGACATTGGACGTGACCGCAGCGGAGAAGGTGGCTGAAGTGACCGGCGAAAGCCTGGGCACGGGCGACGGCAGTAAGAAGGTGTTCGGCCCCGTGGCCAACATACCCATCCTGGCCAAGACGGAGATTGTGCGTGTGGCGGGCACCATCAGGGGCGCAACGGCCTACACCATGGACTACGGCGCTGGCACGGTAACCTTCGTTACTGCCCCAGCAGCAGGTCAAGCAGTGACCATAGACTACTGCACGTCAGCCGCCGGTGTGACGGGTGTGGACTGCTTCAAGGCAGTGACCTCCTACAGCGCTCCTCCAGCGCGTGTTGCCTCCGGCTACAGTGTAACCATCTCCGGCTCTGACACCTGGAAGAGCCAGCAGAACTTTGCCCAGATGAAGGCGGTAGCGGCCATCACCATGTTTGGATCGTCTACCAGAACCAACATGACCGACACTTATACCGGCACGCCCAACTTCTTCACTGTGAATGCCCAGTGGTCCATGGTTGAACTTGGGGTGCTGGCTCCGCCCGCGGCGCCGCCATATACTTCCAGCTACGACGTCAAGGTAGTGGGACAGGAAAGCATCACCGTGCCTGCGGGAACCTTCAACTGCCACAAGGTCGAGTACAGTCTATTAGGCGTTGTGCAGAAGGTAGAGTGGTGGGCTCCCGAGGTGATGGGCTTTGTGAAGCAGGAAGACTTGAAGACTTACGCACAGGTGCAGACCATGGAGCTCACTTCCGTCACACTGGTGTAGCGGAAGGTAAGGATTCGGAGATTCGGCAAGAGCGGGGCGGAAGGGCAGAAGAGGGGAAAACAGCGAGAGCGGGGGCAGGTGAGCCTGGCTCACCTGCCCCCCTAAGGGAATCAATGTATTAGTGCTTGTCCTTCATGGAGGAAGGACTAACATATAGACCAGCGATTGCCTCTGGCGGGCTTGACATTTGATGGCCAATGAGATATTGTGTGGGCAGCCGGGACTTGACATCGGGGCGCAGATTCAGTACTGTAATCATCATATCCGGTAGGGGGCCGATTTCCTAACGAGAACATAGATCTGGTAGGGGAGAGGGATCGTAGCGGACGGCGAAGAATGACAGGAAGGTGTTGATAAAGTATCTTGGATAAGGGCTTGACATTGTCGTCCGAATATAGTATGGTAGCGTTCAGCTACAGGTCGGCGTGTAGTGGCCCCCATAAGGGCACGCCAGGCCAACCGAAAAGGGGGTGGGAGACATAAAACCACCACACTAATAAGTGAGTCCAACGTCGAGCGCCCCAAACAGCGGCGCGGGCAGTATCAAATCTTGAAGGAGGTGAAAAGTGAATAAACGTATGCGACTGGTACTGGTAGTTGTCTTGAGCCTGATTGTGTTAGCAGCGGGCGTCGTGGTGGGGTGCGGCGACGACAAAGAGAAGGACCTGGTCAAGTGCACCTTCAAACTGTCTCAGTATTTGAGGGGCGCTACAGGCGACTTCGATCATGCCACCGTAAACCAGGCGGCCGAGGGCGCGGGCGATGGTGGCGTCAACACCATGTTCATGGCGATGACGCTTACTAATCTGCCCAAGGGCACGAGATACGACAACCTGACGGCTGCGCAGAAGGATGCTGTGCAGGCAGCAGCAGCGGCCTTCTTCGACTCGGTGCAGGCGGCCATAGATGCAGATGGCGGTCCGACCACCACCAATCCGGCCTATGTGACGCTGGCTGGGCTTCAGGGTATGACCTGGTTCGGACTGTGGGCCGATCCCTTTTCACCGTTTCACAACCGCCCTGTGCAGGCTTTCTTCAAGGTCTTGCCTGACCCGGCGGGCAGAGGAAGCAAGGTAGAATACCTGGATAAGAAGGCCAAGGCAGCCTACGGAGGCAAGGAATACGCCCAGATCACAGCGGAGCAGAGAGCTACTCTTGATGCCGAGCTGACAGCCTTCCTGGCCGAGATGGAGAAGGATGTAGCCGCAGCCAATGCTGCAGCAGTGGCCGCAGGCACGGCAGAGATCAGTAAGCCAGAGCATGCCGCTGCCTTCGCGGCGGCGATGGCCGCGTACTTTGCAGTCCTGGGAGGCGGTGGGACGTCAGCAGAAGCAGAGGCAGCTTTCACAGCAGAGCTAGTGGCTAACTGGCCGGCCGATTACGCCGCCATGGCCGGAGCGGGCCAAGCGGCAATGATGGCAGAAGTTATGGCCAGTGAGGCCTTTGCAGTCCTCAAGGGGCCGGCCGTAGCGCCCAACGGGACTTATGCCGCCGAGGCCTGGAAGACCGACGTGAGCGCCCCCAATAACGTGCACCCGGTGCAGGCCTTCAAGAGATGGATGGTCAAGCCAGCGCTGATAGGGTTGATGGGCATGGGCCTCCTGATCCAGGTGAGCACGGCTGAGTTCAGCTTCACCATCACCAACCCCAATGACTACCTGGTCGGCATTGAGAGCATTGACCTGAACGTCTCCTGCAACGCCAACGGCTTTGGCTACTACCCCGCTCGCGATGTGGACGCCGCCAAGATGGCACTGCACGACACGGTCTGGGTGCCCGCTAAGAGCAGCATCGAGTTGCACCTGACAGTGCCCATAAAGACCCTGGACATGCTCACTTGGCTGATCGTGGGGGCGGGCTTCGACTCCACCACCGCCGGCACCTATGCCTCCGATGTGTGGAGCAGAATGAAGGCCGGGACAGCCGTATGGGACGTGACCCTTGTCACTTCGCAGTCCAGTCCGGAAGGGCAGAATATCCCGGACGCCACCTACACGCTGAAGTGGACTCCGAGCTGACGCAGGCTCTAGCGGCAATCTAAGCGCATAACAGCGAATAACGAGGAATAATGAAGGAGAACCCCTCCGGGGTTCTCCTTCATTTGCTTTTCATTAGAAGCTTACGTACAAGCAGGTAGGGTGCCTTGGGGTAGGTGGCCTGACGTCAGGCCACCTACCCCAGATAGCTAGTAATCACTCAACTACCGCCAGCCCCCCCTCGCCCAGCAGCCCCAGTAGCTCCCGCTGAAGCCCCGGGCAACATCCGGTAGTGACATTGGGCATCTCCAGACTGACCAACCCCTCAGCCGTGGCAATGGTCAGCACCACCTCATCCCGACCGGGATAGCGCTTGAAGACGTCCATCAGGCAGCGAAAACGCTCCAGGTCTTCCGATTCGTTTTCCGTCTGGGCTATTCTGACCCGCAGCTTGCTCTTCTGCGGCGGGGCAAAATCCATCACCGATCTTTCCTTCTCAAGCCTTTCGCGCCCCTCTTCTTGCTCCGGCTCCGCCTCTTCAGGGCGGTACTGCCGTACCTGGTCGCACACCACCTGTACCTCCTCCTGCCTCACCCTGACCTTCCCCTGGACGAGAAGCATATTGCCCTCTACCCAAAGCTCCTTCGTCTGCTCATAGACCACAGCCCAGCAAGTAACCTGAATACTGCCCACCAGGTCTTCCAGAACGGCCGTAACAAAGGATCGCCCGTTCTTGGTAGCAGCGTGTCTCACCGAAGTGACCACTCCGGCCACAGTGACCGACTGGCCCGCCATTTCAGGCTCGATTTCTCCGCAAAAAGCGCTGGTAGTGGAGGCCAGGCGATGCGCCACCTGAGCAAAGGGGTGGTCAGAAAGGTAGACCCCCAAGAGGTCCTTTTCCCAGGTTAATCTCTCCTTCTGAGGAAGATCAAACTTCTCTAGCTCTATCTCTGGCAGCGGCGCATTCACGCTTCCGCCAAACAGATCAAACATGGTAGACTGACCAGTTTCCTTAAGCTTCTGCTCCCGCTGCGACAGCCACAGGATGCGGTCAACGCGGTTGAGCAGCGCACCGCGATCGCCCAGGGAGTCCATGGCTCCGGCCTTGATCAAGCTCTCCAGCACCCTCTTGTTCATACCCCGCAGGTTCACCCGGCGGCAAAAGTCCTCCACAGACTTGAAGGGGCCGCCTGCCTGACGACCTGCCAGGATAGGACTGATAGCATGGTGGCCCACGTTCTTGATGTCGGCCAGGCCAAAGCGGATGGCGCGCCCGTGTTGCCCGTTTCTTTCAATGCTGAAGGTGGCTTCGCTCCTATTGACGTCAGGGGGAAGGACTTTGACCCCCAGCCGCTGACACTCCGCCACTGCCATGGCTATCTTATCCTGCTGGCCGCTGTTGACCGCCAGGAAAGCAGCCATATACTCCACAGGGTAGTTTGCCTTGAGGTAGGCGGTCTGGTAGGCAATCATGGCATAGCTGACGCTGTGCGCTTTGTTGAAAGCATAGCCAGCGAAAGGCTCGATGAGATCGAAGACCTTCTCCGCAATCTCGTGTGAGAAGCCTTTCTGTTTGGCACCGTGGATGAAGCGGGTCCGCTCCCGGCGCATTATCTCGGGAACCTTCTTCCCCATGGCTTTACGCACTATGTCGGCTTCCCCCAGGGAGTAACCGGCGAAGGCCTGCACGATAAACAGCACCTGATCCTGATAGACGATGACGCCATGAGTCTCCGCCAGGATATCAGCTAAGGCAGGGTGAGGATAGTGGATGGGCTGCAACCCTTCCTTGGCCCCGATGAAGGTAGGGATATGTTCCTTGGGCCCGGGGCGATAAAGTGCCACCATAGCGGCTAGATCACTGAAGCTGGCTGGCTTCAACTCCTTCAGATAGCGCCTCATGCCCCCACCTTCGAGCTGGAAGACGCCGGCGGTCTCACCAGCCGAAAGCATCTTAAAGGTCCTGGCATCATTAAGAGGGATATTGGATAGATCGAACTCTGTCCCTCGATTTTGAGCGATTATTTCCTGGGCTCTGGCCAGGATAGTTAGATTAGCCAGACCCAGAAGGTCGAGCTTGAGCAGTCCCACCCGAGCAATGTCATCCATGCTGAACTGTGTCATTACCCCCTTGGAGTCAGCCCTACTAGCCTGCTGCAAGGGGACATAGTTCACCAGAGGCTCTTTGGAGATGACCACGCCAGCCGCATGAGTGCTGGCATGACGAGAAACCCCTTCGAGTTTCATCGCCGCCTCAACCAGATTGCGTATTATAGAATCCTCCTGGCACAGGCGGCTCAGATCCGGAGTCTCGTCCAGCGCCTTCTGTAGGGTTATGCCTGGCCCGAAGGGTACCAGCCGGGCCACCTGGTCAACCTGGCTATAGGGCAAGCCCAGAGCCCTCCCCACGTCCCGCAGGGCTGCCCTGGCCCCCAGAGTACCAAAGGTGATGATCTGTGCCACATGGTCGTGGCCATACTTCTGAGCCACGTAGGAGATAACCTCCTCACGACGATCATCCTGAAAGTCGAGGTCGATATCCGGCATCTCCTTGCGCTCAATGTTAAGGAAGCGCTCGAAAACCAGCCTGTGGGCCAGCGGGTCAACATCGGTCACGCCCAGGCAATAGAGAATAACGCTGGCAGCAGCGCTGCCTCGCACCCCACACAGGATGTTCTGCCGCCGGGCAAAGGAAACGATGTCCCATACCACCAGAAAGTAATGGGCGAAGCGCGTCTGCCGCACCACCCGCAACTCATAGTCCAGGCGATCCTTCACCGCAGGCGTGGGCTGGGGGTAGCGCTGCGTCAAGCCCTGCCAGCAAAGCTCAGCCAGGTATTCGTCAGCCGTCTCGCCTTCGGGCAGGTCAACCTCGGGCAGGTGAAGATGGCCAAACTCTAGCTCAAGATCGCATGACTGGGCAATGCGCTCAGCGTTTCTCAGGGCCTCAGGAAGATCGGAGAACAGCTTCTCCATTTCCTGAGGGCTCTTGAGATAGAAGAAATCGCCCGACATCTTCAGCCGCCGCTCATCCTGAACAAAGGTATTAGTCTGTATGCAAAGGAGGAGATCGTGCCACGGCGCATCCTGCTGCTCCACATAGTGAACGTCGTTGGTAGCTACCACGGGTATGTCCAGGTCGGCGGAAAGAGAAAGAAGCCCCGTATTGATTTGCTCCAGCTCAGGGGTAGGATGTCTCTGAATCTCCAGGTAGAAATCGTGGAAAAGCTCCTTGTACCATAGCGCACTTTTTCTGGCTTCTTGAACATTGCCCTCCAGGATCAGGCGGGGTATCTCACCGTGAGCACAGGCGGAAAGGGCAATCAGACCGTCATGGTATTGAGCCAGCAATTCCCTGTCTACCCGTGGTTTATAGTAGAAGCCTTCCAGGTGAGCCTTGGTGACTAGCTGTAGCAGGTTGCGGTAACCTTCCGTGTTCTTGGCCAGAAGGACGAGATGGTAAGAGTTTTTGTCCCCAGAGGTACGGCTGTATCGGCTGGACGGAGCAACGTAGAACTCGCAACCGATGATCGGCTTTATACCTGCTTCTCTTGCCGCCACATAGAACTGGACAACGCCGTACATTGCGCCGTGGTCGGTAATTGCCAGGCTGTCAAAGCCGAGCTTCTTGGCCATGGAGACCAACTGAAGAATACGGCAGAAGCCATCAAGGAGGCTGTATTCGGTGTGGACATGAAGATGGGTGAACATGGGCACCTGTGCTGACGAAATCTGCGACCATTATACCAATTGAGCCAGCATGAAACAAAGGATGCCTGTGAGGTGTCCAGGAGAAGGTTGAAACCGCAGCTAATACACAACATTATAAGGCGGGACCAGGCAGTTGGTTCAACGCAGGATTGTCAGCTCTGCCAAGGCCTCATGCCTAACCGGCCTGGGGCGAAAGCCCTGAATCTCTGCCTAAGAGCCCTGGTTGGAGTACCGGCGTTATGCTCGCAGGGCCCTTTTCCGTGCCTGTACCGACAAAACTGGTACTGTTGCCCAAGTCTTAGAGAACATGCCAGTCAGATTTCGATGATGCGGCAAGAGTGCATTCGATTCGACTCGATTAGCTTTGCAAGTACGGTTCGGCAACATCCCCAACGCTGACAGTTGCGACGAAACAGAAACTCCCAGCGTTGACCACCTCTGTTGATAATGCTAAAATCCACAAAGCGGGACTGCCCAGAAGGAGCAGTGCCAGTTCCCATCCTCGTGAGTCATTGATTTCGGGTTACTAATGGGGCTGTAGCTCAATTGGGAGAGCGCCTCCCTTGCACGGAGGAGGTCAGGGGTTCGAATCCCCTCAGCTCCATAAACTTGGTCCAGTGCGAAGGCGGACCGACCTGATCAAACATTCCAACAGCTTGTGTTGAGGTAAGCCATCCCACTAATGCGAACTAGCGATCCAGCATAGCTGCATAATGTCGACATTTGTTCAAGCTCGTTGCACTCAACAGAAGAATGAGATGTGTCGTCCAGATTCGCCGTTCCCTGGTGATCTCAGTGATCCCTCTTCTCGATCCCAGGACTTCTAGGTCAAAGGTATAGTAGTGCCCGAAGCTTTGGCTATCAACTTCCCAGTCCGGTTGTTCACTGTAATCTCGGCGATGTCCACCCGTCTCCCTTTACGAATGACGCGACACTCAGCAGTAAGCTCGTCTTCTTGGTCAGAGCCGGCAATGAAATGGATATTGAATTGAGTGGCAACGCTCGCCCGGCCCATGGAATTGGTAGCACAAGCAAAGGCTTGATCAGCTACGCACATCACGATGCCGCCGAAGGTGAATCCATTGAACGTGCGGTATTCTGGCCTTGTTTTCATAGTCACCTTAGCGTAACCAGCAGCTAATTCCACCAGCTTGATGTCGAGGAAGCGGCTGATGGGTTCCTTTTCCACTTTGGCTCTCAGTTCCGCCAGTGCTTGAGCTTCATTATCAGATGCTGACATCCTAGCCCTCTCTAATCCTTATTCTTCATGACCATGACTTCTGATTCTAGCACCTTGGTCACAAAGAGACAACGGTGAGCGAGCAGAGGAGTCTAGGCCTAGGCGATATCCATGCAATAGAGGATAGTTACTCGGTGCTTAGCCGCTTCATGGCCTTTAGCCTGGCCTCTTGCCCTGTGACCTCGAATGAGGTAATCTTGAGAGCCTCTTTGGGACAAACCTCTACGCAACGGGGTTCCTCTTGGCCAACACACAAATCGCATATGAGGGCCGACTTAGTGTGGGGATCTATCGTTATTGCTCCGAAGTCGCAAGCCTCCAGGCACCAGCCACAGCCAGTGCACCGCACCTTGTTCAGTATGATAATGCCTTGCTCCTCGTCCCAACTCAGAGCCTGTCTGGGGCAGGCTGCTATGCAGGGGGCGTCTTCACAGAAGCGGCAGGTCAGACTCATCATGAGGTCTGACTTAAGCCGGACCAACTTGATGCGTGAGAGCTCTATGTTGAACTCGCCTGTCTTCACAGCAGAGCAGGCAAACTCACACAGTTGACAACCCGTACAGATCTGAGGGTCACAGCTGATATACCTACGCTGCATCAGTCATACTCCTAGAGTGGTTACTTGCCGCAAGAGCGTCAATATCGGTCCTTTCATTTCTGTGCTGAGGCCGTAGTCAAAAGAATGAGGTCACCTTCGTTGATTCTGGCATCCGGATCGGGAACAAGTGCATGACCGTTGATATTCAAAAGACAAGGATTCAGAGGCTGGCTACTATCAGGGGCAATCACCCGGCCCCGTGATTGTGGCCTGGTCGTAGCCAGGTGGGTTAGCAGCTTGCCCAGGTGGGAATTATCTCTTATCTTGAACTCCTATCGCGAAGAGGGCAAGTAGTCGCCGCAGCATGCCATAGAACTCGACTGCAGGCATAACAATTACCCTAATACCTGCTCAGCCTTATTCTGGTCGCTCGTTTTCACTACTACCATAGCCTTTCCAGGAACTGGTTCTATGAAAGCATAGAAATACTCCAGATTGATGTTGTTCCTGGCCAATGGCTCGGCGACGTGATCAAGCAGGCTGCCCGCCTGATCGGGAATCTCCACTGCCAGAACATTGGTGAGTCTTACCGTGAAGCCAGCGTCGCGGAGAGCCTGAGCAGCCTGCTCCGGTTCGGCGACTATGAAACGTACAATACCGAAATCAGGATGATCAGCCACACACAGGGCACGTATGTTTATGTTTCCCGACTTAAGTACCTTTAGCAGGGCCTGGAGCCGGCCAGGCTCATTTTCTAAGAAGGCTGAAATCTGCTTCATTTTCACGGCCTTACCTCCTACCACCATTTCTGGTTATGTTCCTCAGCCGCTTAGGCACTTCTTCACGGACAACGGCCTTGGCCTCCGTCTCGGTTGAACGAAAGACCATAGCTTCCTCTCGGCCTTGTGCAAAGGCCTTCAAGTTGATTTCCCTGAACTTGGCGTCAACCCGCCGAGCGATATCCTCCTGCCATAATGCTACCTCCACCGGAAGAAAAGCTGAAAGAAACCCCAGCAGCACTACTCCGGCTACCCGAGCATTGCCCAGTGCCTGGGCTATCCTTAGCCCGGGAACAAAGGCCAGACGCTTAGTATACAGGGAGACCACACGCGCCACTTTCTCCTGATCCGGATAGGAGGCTGCATCACCAGCCACAGACAGGGGAGGCAACTCCTGGTCACTGATGATCGCCAGGCCATTGGGGTTGATATAGCTGGCGCATCGAGCCGCCTCCAAGCGCTCGAAACCCACCAGGAAATCAGCCTCGCCCTTCTTAATTAGAGGGGCAAATACCTTAGCCCCGATGCGGATATGGCTAACAACGCTGCCTCCCCGCTGGGCCATCCCGATGGCATCGGACTTTTTAACATCAAAGCCGGCGCGCATCGCTACCTCTGCCAGCGAGTCGCTGGCCAGGATTACCCCCTGACCACCCACACCAGCCATTAACACATCTATCTTACGCAATCTCTTTTTCCGCCCTTACTATGGCTTCCCTGGGGCACACCTGCAAACAGATGCCGCAAGCATCACCCACGCAGCGACCTTTGTCTATTGTGGCCTTATCCCCCTCCCGGAGCAAAGCTGGGCAGCCCAACCTGAGACAGGTAGCGCAACCATCACACCGATCGGCATCAATGGAGAATGGCCTGCTGGTCGGGCGTTCTTTGAGCGGACAAGGGCCGCGGGCGATGATTACCGAAGTCTCCTCACTCTCCACACAGCGCCTCAGGGTGTGTTCTATCTGAGCAATATCAAAGGCATTGACAACGTTAACATCTCTTACCCCTAGCCCCCGACACAGGTATTCCAGGTCCACCTTCGTTAGCTTTTCCCCTCGCGGTGAGATGCCAGTGCCCGGATGACCTTGGTGTCCCGTCATACCTGTAGTATCGTTATCCAGGATAACCACAGTGCCAGCGCTCTGGTTGTATACCATATCCACCAGGCCAGTTATACCAGAGTGGACAAACGTGGAATCACCTATTACTGCCACTATCTTATTTGCCACCCCTGCCTTCTCAAGCCCCAGAGCCTGACCAATACTAGCCCCCATGCAGGCACAAGTATCCAATGCCAAGAGAGGCGGATAAACCGCTAAGGTATAGCAGCCAATGTCACTGGTAGCAATAATGCCGCCCTGTCTCAGACCTGAGGGCAGTTTGCCACCCTCGTTCGCCTCGAGTGGGTTGAGATGACGATAGAACCCCAGCCTTCTCAGAACAAAGCTAGTAGCTATGTGTGGGCAGCCAGCACATAAGACGGGCGGTCTCACCGGTAGTTCTACTTGAGTCTCTTTCCGGGACAATGCCCTCCTGACATTCTTGAGCAGGCCGACTCTGTGAGCACTGTCCTCCAAGGTGTCTATGGTCAGTTCGCCGATGGGAGGCACGAATTCTTTGCCCTTAACCTCCAACCCCATGGCTCTTATCTGCTCCTCCATAAATGGGTCCAATTCCTCCACCACCACCAGGGTTTCTACCTGGCGACTGAAGTCAGCAATGAGCTGTTTCGGCAAGGGATAAGTCGCAACCAGTTTAAGGAATGAAGCTTTCTTGAACACCTCTCTGGCATACTGGTAAGCAGCCCCGGAGGCGATAACGCCCAACCTCGTATTCTGGATTATCACCTCATTCTTGGGGAAATTGTCTGCCCAGCGAGCGAGCGTTGCTACCCTTTCCTCCATCAACGGGCGACGCTTGCGAGCGTTGCTGGGCACCATGACGAACTTATCAAGGTCTCTAATAAAGCGCGGCCTCTTCGGCTGCCAGGAAGCGGCTTCGCCTATCTCCACGACACCTTTACAGTGGGAAATGCGAGTGGTGGAGCGCACCATTACTGGCGTATCGAATTCCTCACTGAGCTGAAAGGCGATGGACATGAGGTCATAGGCCTCCTGGCTGTCAGAAGGCTCGAGCATGGGTATCTTGGCGAAGCGAGCGAAATGGCGGTTGTCCTGCTCGCCCTGGGAGCTATGCATTCCCGGATCATCGCAGGAGACAACCACCAACCCACCTCTGACGCCAGTGACTGATGCAGCAAAAAAGGGGTCAGCAGCCACGTTCAGTCCCACGTGTTTCATGCTCACTAAGGCCCTTACCCCACCATAGGAGGCACCCAACCCCACCTCCATAGCCACCTTCTCGTTGGCAGACCACTCCACATAGGGCCCTGGCAGTCTGGCCAGGTTCTCCAATATTTCAGTGCTGGGGGTTCCTGGATAGGCCGTGGCTACACTGACGCCAGCGTGATAAGCACCTAAAGCGATAGCCTCGTTTCCTGAAAGCAGCCTTCTCAATTCACTACCTACTGTCCTTATGCGGAAGCGACGAACTTGACGCAACAATCGTCATGGACTCAACTGGGCCTTGACCAAATCGACTAGCATTGTGGTATATCCAGCAACGTTTGGCAGTTATTTCCGTGCCACCATATTTTTCATCTTAGTAGCCATTGCCTCAATGCCTAGCTCTCGTAGCTTGGCTTCGGGAACCAATCCCTCTCTGGTCCAACCCCTGGCCTCGTAATAGCCTTCTATCATTTCACGGAGCTCGTTTTCGGTGAGCACCACGCCTTTGGCAACCCCGTCAGGCAGCGCGTCACGGAATATCCGCGGCGGCAACCAATCGTCTCCTGGTTTCCAGCCCTCACGAATGTTGAAGACCTTCTTCAGATTATTAACTCTCTCTCCTACCAATGCTATGTCAGATTGACTAAACTCGATGCCAGTAACCAGGGTATACATCTTCGCTATGTCCTCATAGAAAGCATCAAAACAGCGTCGTAAGAACTTGCAGATAATCAAAGAGTCCAGAACGGCAGCGAAGTTCTCCTTAACCACTGCCATAGCACCCCGCTCACGATCCCCTTTGAGGCGGTCAATATCTGGCATCATGTCTACTTCATAGGCAGCGGAGCGGTTGTGACAGGCGCCACGCAGGCCTGTGGCATAGCCCAGGGCCATGGTTTTCATACTCCTCGGGTCATAGCCTGGAATCTCCAATCCCTTGGAGTGCATGGCCCAATATTCAGAACCATGGCCTACCTCTGCACTGGCCCGTCTCACACCCTGGGACAGGAGACGCCCCAGCCCTTCATTGTTGCCAATTTGATTTATCATGGCGAGCACGGCCTGGCCATTGCCGAAGGTAAGCTCTACACCACCGGTATCCTGTTTGGAGAGAAGGCCACGCTCATAGCATTCCATAGCCCAGGCTATGCACCCTCCAGTTGATAGGGTATCCATACCATAGGAGTCACATAGGTCGCAAGCGCGGATGATGATCTGAGCATCGTCTATCCCACACAAAGGTCCGAGGGCATAGAGGCTCTCATACTCTACACGAACCTTGGTTCCGGCATAAGGTCCTTCACCGAGCTGAAAGATGTGTTCGCAAGCTATGGGACAAGCACCACAGGCCACTATCTTAGGCTGATAGTGTTCCAAAAGGTACTCACCACTTATCTTCTCAGCACCCTCAAACACAGAGCTTTGAAAGTTGCGGGTGGGCATGGCTGCCAGACGGTTCAGAGTCAGCACGTTGGAAAGAGTACCCAGCACACGATACTTCTCAGTGGCTGCGGTCTGCGCTTTCCGGTAGATGTCCAGAGTCATGGCTTCCAGTTGGGCCATGTCAGCCACCTTCACAGCACCAGTACCACGTATGGCAATGGCCTTGAGGTTCTTGGAACCCATTACCGCCCCCAACCCAGTGCGCCCAGCATGGCGGTAGTTGTCATTGGCGATACTGGCATAGCGAACCAGTTTCTCACCGGCTGGGCCAATGGCTGCCACCTTTACCCGCTCATCGCCAATGCGGCGACGAATTGTATCTATGGTTTCGTAAGTACTCTTGCCAGCCAAATGCTTCGCTGAGCGGACGTGTACTATGTCATTATCAATAAACAGATAGATAAGCTCAGGGGCAGCCCCAGTTGTTACCAAGGCATCGTAGCCAGCCAGTTTCAAGGCCAGCGACCAGAAGCTGGTGGACAGAGCATCGCCTACCAGGCCAGTCAGAGGTGACTTGGCGACGACAGCATGTTTGGCCGAGGTAGGCACCATTGTGCCTGCCAGCCCACTGCTGGCGAAGACCAGCGGATTCTGAGGACTCAGCGGCTCAATGGCTGCTTCAGAATGCTCAAGAAGGAGCCTCACCCCCAGACCAACTCCACCCAGGTAACTCCTCAGGGTTGATTGGGCGAGTTCTACTACCTGAGTCGTGCCCGAGGTCAAATCAACATGCAGATACCTGCCGTTGTAGCCGTACAAAGTCGTTTAACCTCCTAGAAAGACCAGACAGAATAGGCTCTCATATTTCCCTACGATCTACCACCCGCTTGGCCTTGCCATCGCTACGGGCGAGTGTCCTGGGTTCTACTAGCTTTACCCTTGCCGAGATGCCCAGCACGTTTTCCATCTCTCGAGCTACTTCAGATCTCAAGGCGTCCATACTCTTCATTTCGTCGGAGAATACCCTTTCAGAGACCTCTACCCAAACCTCTAGGTCATCCATATGCTTCTGTCTATCCACTATGATCTGGTATTGAGGCTCCACCCCTTCGACTTGCAGGAGTACACTCTCAATCTGGGAGGGGAAAACATTGACTCCACGGATGATAAGCATGTCATCGGATCGGCCCATAATTTTGGCCATGCGCACAAGAGTGCGTCCGCACTTGCAAGACTCCGCATAGAGGGTGGTGATATCCCGTGTGCGAAAACGGATGACCGGTAGCGCCTCTTTGGTCAGGGTAGTGAATACCAACTCCCCCTGTTGCCCATAAGGAAGCGGTTCGCCGCTGGCAGGGTTGATGACCTCGGCGAGGAAATGGTCTTCGAAGATATGCATTCCACAGCGATGCGGACACTCTACTGAGACACCAGGGCCGACTATCTCTGTGAGACCATATATATCAAAGGCCTTTATCCCAAGCTCTCTCTCAATCTCTTCCCGCATCCGCTCAGACCAGGGCTCAGCGCCAAGTACGCCAACTCGAAGATGGGTAGCCCGTATATCTACGCCTATTTCTTTGGCAGTTTCAGCTATCACCAGAGAGTAAGACGGGGTACACGTGATTGCGGTGGTGCCCAGGTCCTGAATGAGCATTATCTGCCTCTTAGTGTTGCCCACTGAGCTGGGAATAACAGCCGCCCCGATGCGCTCTGCCCCGTAATGAAAGCCCAGCCCTCCAGTGAATAGACCATAGCCGTAAGCGTTCTGGACGACATCGCTCTTGTCGAGGCCAGCAGAGGTAAGTACGCGCGCCATTACCTCCGACCACATGTCTATGTCGGCCTCTGTATAGGCTGCCACTGTAGGCTTTCCTGTTGTGCCGCTGGAGGCATGGATGCGCACTATCTTTTCCTTGGGGACAGCTAGTAAGCCAAAGGGATAAGTATCCCGAAAATCGTACTTGGAGGTAAAGGGCAATTTCTTCAGGTCAGACAGGGAGCGGATGCTATCACGGGTGATCCCAGCTTGCTGCAACTTCTGCCGGTAGAAGGGCACTTTCTCGTAGACTTCCTTAACCTTGGTCTGCAGCCGCTCTAGCTGCAACTTTTCCAACTTCGGCCGTGGCATAGTCTCATATTCAGGATCCCAGATCATATGATTGCCATCCTTATCATTTTTTGATCTCCTCCATAACCAACCATAAGAATCTCACACTGCTGGTTGCAAGCCAGCACGAAGGATAGCACCTCAAGCTACAACCCCGCCCAGATAAGCTCTCATCAGGCGATCGTTGCCTAGCAACTCCCCATCGGTACCCTCAGCGACTATGCGTCCTCTTTCCATAACATAGCCCCGGTTGGCTATCCTGAGGGCAGCCATAGCATCCTGTTCGATGAGAAGGATGGTCACCCCCTCCTGACGCAGCCGTACCAGAAGATGCAATAGCTCCCGTGTCAAATTAGGGGCCAGTCCCAAAGAAGGCTCATCCAGCAGCAAGATCTTCGGAGAAGACATTAGCGCTCGCCCAATAGCCAGCATCTGCTGCTCGCCACCACTCAGGCTCCCTGCCCTTTGTTTACTCCTTTCCTTGAGTATAGGGAAAAGTCTATGAACATTCTGCAAACCGTTCTTAACTTGGCTGCGGCGTGCAAACCTGCCCAACGGGCTCAGGAGGTCAAGCCAGGAGCCGATGTTCCGAGAATAACCTCCCAACATCAGATTATCAAGCACCGAAAGGCTCCCAAAGATCTGCCTTCCTTCTGGCACATAGCCCACACCAATCCTTACCACCTCATGAGCGGGCAACCCCGAGAGAGGCTTACCGTCCAAGCTAACTTGGCCACTGGTCAAAGGCATGACGCCGGCTATGGCATTGAGCAGAGTGGTCTTTCCAGCGCCATTAGCGCCGATGAGTGTCACAATCTCCCCGTCGTCCACCTTAAGAGATACTTCTCTCAAAGCTCGTACACGTCCGTAATAGACTGTAGCTCCCTCCACACTGAGCATCAGAGATCACTCTCCCCTAGATAAGCGGCTATCACCTTCTCATCACGCTGGATCTGGGCGGCTGTGCC
>Ga0194113_10003591_pt1 | contig 20676 bp, 15 predicted proteins | sample TA2MahC200mmetaG_FD_146193 | JGI IMG/M metagenome (GOLD analysis project Ga0194113, IMG submission 146193) | Freshwater microbial communities from Lake Tanganyika, Tanzania - TA2015017 Mahale Deep Cast 200m | ecosystem: Environmental > Aquatic > Freshwater > Lake | place: Tanzania: Lake... | reverse complement strand
ACGATTCAGATTGTGTTGATAAAGGCATTGTCGGGATTGGTATCCCGACCTACGAGCCACGTAGAGCGCGTAGGAGAGGGTTCTTCCTTTGACGGGGCCCTTTCTCAACACAATCTTCATCGTGCCCGAGTGTAGGGGCGTGATTCATCACGCCCGATGCCGTGCTTCTCATACACCCTCTAAGGACCAGCGTGCGTGGAGTCGATCCGAGGCGCCTACGTCAACGTGATCGTGGATCAGCCCGGTCGCGGGCTGTCGCGCGCGTTCTCGTATCTGCCCCCGAAGTCGGACCCGGAGCGCGTCCGCATCGGGAGCTACGTTCTCGCACCCTTCGGGTCTCAGCGACTGCCTGGGTTCGTGGTGGGCTTCTCGGACCAGGCGCCTCCCGTGCAGGCCCGGCGCCTCCTCGGGCTGCTCGTCGATGAACCCCTCTTCTCCGAGTCCGACCTGCGCCAGGCCGAATGGCTCGCCGACGAGTACCACTGCTCCCTCGGCGATGCCCTCCGCTGCTACCTCCCGCCGGGGACCACGCGCAACGTGCGCCGGCGCGTCCTGCTGACCACCGAACTCGACGCGAGCGAGGCGCTGGCGGCGGTGGGCACGCGAGCGCCCACCCAGCGGGCGATCATTGAGGCGCTGTTCGCCGCGGGTGGGGAGCTGTCGCTGGAGACCCTTGCCGCCGAGCTGGGCGCGGAGCCCTCCTCGGCCCTCCGGGGCCTCGAGGAGCGCGGGCTGGTCGAGGTGAGGCGGGAACTCGGTCCGCCCGGCGCCTCGGTGAAGACGCGCCGACTCGCCTCTCTTGCGGTGCCACAGGAGACCGCGCTGGCCGCGGCGGAGTTGAGGTCGGCAACGGCCCCGCGCCAGGCGGAGGCTTTGCGGGCGCTCGCCGGCGCTGCAGGGCCGCTGCCGACCGTCGAGGTGAACGCGGAAGCGCTACGCGCGCTGCAGCGTGATGGGCTGGTGAGCCTCCGCGACGAAGCCGTGCGCCGTGCGCCGCACGAGCCCGGGTTGGGCGAGGAATCGGCCGAAGCCCAGACGCCTACGCCGGAGCAGAGGGAGGCGTTGCAGGCGGTCTCGGACGCTGTGCAGGAGGGCGGAGGCGAGGTTCTGGTGCACGGCGTTACCGGAAGTGGCAAGACGGAGGTGTACCTGCAGGCGATCCGGCAGGTTCGGGCGCAAGGGCGCTCGGCGATCGTGCTGGTGCCGGAAATCTCGCTCACCCCGCAGCTTCTCGGTCGGTTCCGGGCGCGGTTCGGGGACGAGTTGGCCTTGCTGCACAGCGCCATCGGCGCGGGTGAGCGGTTCGACGAGTGGCACCGGATTCGGAGCGGCGAGGCGCGCATCGTGATCGGCGCGCGGTCGGCGGTGTTTGCTCCGGCGCAGGACCTGGGCCTTATCGTCATCGACGAGGAGCACGAGCGCGCGTACAAGCAAGATCGGCCGCCGCGCTACGATGCGCGGACCGTGGCCGCCGAACGCTGCCGACGGCAGGGGGCCGTGTTGCTCCTGGGGAGCGCGACACCGTCGGTGGAGACGTACTACCGCTTCCGCGAGGGGCGGGACGGGCGGCGGATCGTGGAGCTGCCGAGGCGGATCGACGACCGCCCGCTGCCCACGGTCGAATTGGTGGACATGCGGGAGGAGACGAAGCTGGGGCGGACCGGGACCTTCAGCGACCGGCTGACCGAGGCGATCGGCGACTGCCTGCTGGCGGGCAACCAGGCGATCCTGTTCCTGAACCGCCGAGGGTTCTCGACCTTCGTCATGTGCCGGGAGTGCGGCCACTCGCTGCGCTGCCCGGACTGCGCGGTTTCGCTCACGTACCACTATGGCCGCAAGCGGATGCTGTGCCACCACTGCGATCACGCGGAGGCGGTGCCCGACCTCTGCCCGCGGTGCGAGGGCACGGACATCGGCTTCGAGGGCCTGGGCACCGAGCGCGTGGCGGACCAAGTGCAGCGCGACTTCCCCGAGTCGCGCGTGGTGCGGATGGACCGCGACACCACCTCGACCAAGGGCGCGCACGGCGGCATCTTGCGGGAGTTCGCGTCGGGGAGGGCGAACATCCTGGTCGGGACGCAGATGATCGCCAAGGGGCTCGACCTGCCGAACGTGACGCTGGTCGGCGTCCTGAATGCAGACGTCGGGCTCAACCGCCCGGACTTCCGCGCGGCGGAGCATACGTTTCAGCTCCTGGCGCAGGTCGCCGGTCGCGCAGGCCGCGCGGGCAAGCCGGGGCGGGTGGTCGTGCAGACCTACAACCCGGATAACTACGCCATCCGTTGGGCGAGCGAGCACGACTACATCAGCTTCTACCACGAGGAACTCGAACGTCGCCGACAGGTGCGCGGCAGCCCGTACCCGCCCTTCGGGCATCTGCTGGCGATCCACCTGAGCGACCCAGACGAGGAGGTCGGCGCTGCGCGGGCGATGCGGCTGGGACATGCGCTGCGCGAGTTGGTTCAGGCGGAAGCGCCGGACATCACGGTCGGCGGGCCCGCCCCGGCGCCGCTCAGCAAGTTGCGCGGGCGCTTCCGGTGGCTGGTCGTGCCGAGAGGGCCGGACCGGGGCAAGCTGCGCGACCTGACGGTTCGGGCGATAGAGGCCTTGCCGAAGGCCGACCAGGCGGCGGTGTACCTGGACGTCGATCCGGTTGACATGATGTGAGGGGACGATGGAGACCGAGCCGCGCAACGTGCGCAGAATCCTCCTGTGCACCAACCCGATCCTGCGCAAGAAGGCGCAGACGGTTCAGCGCGCCGACAAGGCCTTGCGTCGCCTGCTCGACGAGATGGTCGAGACGATGGAGGCGGCGCCGGGCCTCGGCCTCGCGGCCCCGCAGGTCGGGGAGTCACTGCGCTGCTGCGTGGTCGCCACGCCGGAGGACGGGCCGGCGCGGAAGCTCGTGAACCCTCGTATCGTGGCGCGCCAGGGCCGAGTGACCGACCCCGAGGGCTGCCTCAGCCTGCCGACCCTGCAGGGGCTCGTGCAGCGCTCCCGGAAGATCACGGTCAAAGCCCTGGACGAGCGCATGAGGCCCGACACGTTCGAGGCGGAGGGCGTCTTCGCGCGGGCGATCCAGCACGAACTCGACCACCTCGACGGCGTGCTGTTCATCGACCGGGCGATTGACGGCGAACTGGCCTGGCAGGTGCCGGACGAGACGGAGGAGGATGGGATCCGGTTGGAGCCCGTCACCGTGGAGGAGGCGCTGGAGGTGTTCGCGCGTCTCGCCAACGAACGCGGGGAGGAAGGGTGAGCGCCCCCGTGCGCGTTGCCTTCTTCGGTACGCCCGACGTCGCCGTGCCATACCTCGAGGCGCTCATCGAGGCTGGCCATGGGGTATGTGTGGTCGTGACCCAGCCTGACCGCCCGGCGGGGCGCGGGCAAGATCTGCGCGCCGCGGCGGTGAAGGTTGCGGCACAGGCGCACGGGCTGCCGGTGCTGCAGCCGGAGTCATGCCGAGAGCCCGACTTCGCGCAGGCGCTGCGTGCCTCAGGAGCAGAGACGGGGGTCGTGGTCGCCTACGGCAACCTGCTGCCCTGCGAGGTGTTGGACTGCCCGCGGCGCGGGTGTGTGAATGTACACTACTCGCTGCTGCCGGAGCTGCGAGGGGCGGCACCGGTGCAGCGGGCGCTGTTGGCGGGCCTGACGGAGACCGGGGTCACGGTGCAGTGGATTAGCCCTGACCTCGACGCGGGGGACATCATCTGCGCACAGCGTGTGGCGATCGAGCCGGAGGACGACTGCGCGAGCCTCTTCGCGAGGCTGAACGCGGTCGGACCGCGCCTGCTATTGCACGCACTGGCTCTGATTGCGGAAGGTGTCGCGCCGAGGACGCCCCAGGATGCTGCGGCCGTGACTTGGGCACCGCCGCTCACGAAGGCCGACTGTCGGATCGACTGGTCGGAGCCGGCCGAGCGGGTTCGCAACCGCATCCGAGCCTGTGCGCCCCGGCCGGGCGCCTTCACCTTCCGAGGCGAGCGGAGGCTGAAGGTGCTGAAGGCGGTCATCGTGCCCGGATCGGCGCTCGCCGGGGAAGGACAACCCGGAACGGCTGCCGAAATGCCCTGGGAAGGGTATCCTGTGGTATACACTGGGTACGGGGCGTTGGCGCTGACGGAGGTCCAGCCTGAGGGGCGGCCGACGATGGCGGGGACCGATTACGCGCGGGGGGCGCGTTTCGCGCGGGGGGAGCGGCTGGCGTAGGACGGCTCTGTCTGCGCGTGTCGGGAGAAGGCCAATGGATCCGTTGGTCCAGACCAGACTGGACGAAGCCAACCAGGCGCGCATCGCCCTGGACTACGACCGCGCGAAAGTGCTGTACGAGGCGGTGCTCGATGCACTCCCCAACTCGGCGGCGGGCAAGCACGGCCTGGGCTTCGTGCTGATGATGGGCTATGGCGAGTTCGACGCCGGCCTGGGGATGATGGAGGAGGCCGCCAAGCTGGCGCCCGACAATCAGCGGATCATCCTCGACTTGGCCAAGTCGTACGCGATGTTGGGCGAGGATGACAAGGTGAAGCCGCTCCTCGAGCGGGTCGTAGGACTGGACCCTTCCACCAGGGAGGGTCAGGACGCGCGCAATCAGCTGCAGTACTACCCGTAGCGCCGGGCGGAAGGTGCGTCGGTCTCCACGTTGGGTTCCCTATCGATGCGTGAAAGAAGGCGCCTCCCGTGACAGGCAAGATCCGGGCCGAGTTCGGTCCCGGGGGCGAAGTCGCGTTCGTCGATCCCGAGACGCTCGTCGTTGAGGCGGCCGCGCTGGCCGGCGTCGAGCTGCAGACCCCGTGTGGCGGCAAAGGCAAGTGCGGCCAGTGCCGTGTTGTGACCGCGGGCGACGGCCTCACCCCGCCCGACGAGGTTGAGGTGTCGTCCCTCTCGGAAGAGGATCTGGCCAAGGGGGTGCGCCTCTCCTGCCGGGCTCGGATCGTCGGCCCGACTCAGATCACCATCCCCGCAGGCAGTCGCATCACGACCAGCACGATTCTGGAGACCGGCCTCGTTGACGGCGTTCCCGCGCAGCCGAACGTTCGTCGCGCCGAGTTGGCCCTGCCCAAGCCGGCGCTTGGCGATCAGCGCGCGGATCTCCGGCGCATTACCGCGGGCCTCGGCGCGGGCTTGGCCGGGTGCGAGGCGGACCTCGACCTGCTGCGTGAGCTACCCGAGCGCCTGCGGGAGTCGGACTTCGCGCCCGTGGCCGTGACCATCGGCAACCGCCTCGTGGACATCCGCGGAGCGGGGGGGATTCCGCAAGCGTACGGCTGCGCGGTGGACATCGGCACAACGACGGTCGTCGCCTACGTCGTGGAGCTGGAGTCCGGCCACGTGGTCGGTACGGGCTCGGCCCCGAACCCGCAGGGCGCTCACGGCGCGGACGTGGTGTCGCGCGTCGAGTTCGCAGACCAGACCGCCGACGGCCTGCAGACCCTCCACGAGGAGTCCGTCGGGATTGTCAACCGCGTCATCGCTGAGGCGTGTGGGGAAGCCGATGTCTCCCCGCGCGACGTGTATGAGGTCACGGTCGTCGGCAACACGTGCATGGCGCACCTGTTCCTGGGCCTGAACCCGCACTACGTCGCGCGGGCGCCGTACATCCCGGTGGTGGATCAGCCGCTGAGGGTGTCGGCGGCGGAGTTGGGCGTCCGCGTCAATCCGCGAGGCGAAGTGTACGTGCTGCCGAACGTCGCCGGCTGGGTCGGCGCTGATACTGTTGGGGTCGTGCTGTCCACGCGCCTCAGGGAGAGCGAGGGCCCGACCCTCGCGATCGACATCGGCACCAATGGCGAAGTGATGCTCTGGTCGGGCGAGCGGCTTCTCGTCTGCTCGACCGCGGCCGGGCCAGCCTTCGAGGGTGCCCAGATTCGCCACGGCATGCGGGCGGCCGCAGGCGCCATCGACCATGTCCGCGCGACGGAAGACGGGATCGCCTTCCGCACGATCGGGAACCAGCCGGCCGTCGGTATCTGCGGGAGCGGGCTGCTCGACGCGGTCGCCAGGATGTTGGACTTGGGTGTCATCAACCCCACCGGGCTGATGGTGGACGAGGCCGGCGCAGCGCAACTCCCGCCGGCGATTGCGTCCCGGATCGCCGGCAAGGACCAGGATCGGCACTTCGTCCTCGCCACCGTCCGGGAGTCGGGCCTGGACGAGCCCATCATCCTCACGCAGAGGGATGTGCGGCAACTGCAGTTGGCGAAAGGCGCAATCCGTGCAGGAATCGAGGTTCTACTTGCGGAAACAGGGTTGCGGCCCGCCGACCTGGAACGTATACTGTTGGCCGGCGCGTTCGGTTCGTACATCGACCGCGTCAGTGCCGTGCGCATCGGGCTTGTTCCCTCGTTGCCTCTCGCCCAGATCATCGCGGTGGGCAACGCGGCGGGGGCCGGCGCGGTGATGGCCTTGGCTTCGACGAGCGAGCGCGAGAAGGCGACCCAGCTCGCCGAGGCCGCGAACCATGTCGAGTTGTCGTCGAGGCCGGACTTCCAGATGCTGTTCATGGAGACCATGCTGTTCCAATCCGGGTAGCAGGCAGAATTCGTCAAGGGCAGGCAGGTGCTTCCGCGAGGGGCACGGAACCCTACCCCGAAGTCGGCGAAACGCCCACTGTCCAACTAGCAGGAGGCTGCGTAAGATGGCAGACTTGCAGGCACTTGCCGAGGCGCTCATTCGTGGTGATCGTGACACGGCCCGGACGCTCACACAGCAGGCGGTAGACGAGGGGGTCGCCCCCAAGCAGATCCTCGATGAGGGACTGGTCGCCGGGATGAACGTCGTTGGCGCGAAGTTCAAGGCCAACGAGTTCTACGTTCCCGAGGTCCTCATCGCCGCGCGTGCGATGCACGCCGGGATGGACATCCTCAAGCCGCTTCTCGCCGCCAGCGACGTGCAGCCGGCCGGTGTCGTGGCGATCGGCACGGTGAAGGGCGACCTGCACGACATCGGCAAGAACCTCGTGGCCATGATGCTCGAGGGCGCGGGGTTCGAGATCCGTGACCTCGGTGTCGATGTGGCGCCGGAGAAGTTCGTGGAGGAGATTCAGAGCGGCGCGGGCGTTGTGGCGCTCTCCGCTCTGCTGACCACCACGATGCCGTCGATGGCCGACGTCATCAATGCGGCGAAGGAAGCCGGCGTCCGCGATCAGGCGAAGGTCATGATCGGCGGCGCGCCGGTCACGCAGAACTACGCGGACGAGATCGGCGCCGACGGGTATGCTCCCGACGCGGCGTCGGCCGTTGACAAGGCCCGCGAGCTGCTGGGCGTGGCCTGACGCCGACCGTTGCCGCGCGCGAGCGGTGAGTCCGGCCGCGTGGTGAGCGGGCGACGGTTTGTCGCTTGGTTCTGTGCGCGTGGCCGGGAGGCGGCACAACACCAGGCGATGGACCACAGGCTGGTCCCGCCTCGGCGGGACCAGCCTGTGTGCTAGACCCCCATGAGAGGCCGGCGAGCAAAACGGATGTCCGTGCTTATTGCCCTGGCTCTGCTACTGGTCGCCATCTCCCTGGGCGCGACCGGGCAGATCCTGATGAAGACCGGCCTGCGATTACTGGGGCCCCGGCCGCCGGCGACGGCGGTCGTGTTGTCGGTCTTCCGGAACGTGTTCGTGGCCGGGGGCATCGGGTGCTATGCCGTCAGCTCGGTCATCTACCTCCTCGCACTCTCCAGGCTGGCGCTGAGCTACGCGTACCCGATGGTGGCCCTCAGCTATGTTGTGGTCGCCCTCCTCGCGTGGCGCTTCTTGGACGAGCCGATTCCGGTCCTCCGCGCGGTCGGCCTGGCGGTGATTCTGCTTGGGGTGGTGATCCTGGCGCTATCCCACCGGGGCGAGGCGCCTCGCGACGCGGTCCAGCCGCCTCCGCCGGTTCACTCGGAACTCCCCAAGTAGCCCGCGCGGGCGACCTACTGCGCTTCGAAGAAACACGGGAACAGTGGGGCGGGCATTCTTGCCCGCCACAGCCTCTGGCGGGCAAGAATGCCCGCCCCACTGTTCCCGTATCTACCCGAGACTCAGTAACACCCGGGTGACCGGGCAGGCGGGAGGGGCCGTGAAGCTTCCCGGTCTCGGCGACCCCACCAAGGCGGGACCAGCCTCACTCAGTCTGCGGGCGGCCGTCGCGATCTGGGCGCTCGCCGTCTTGGTCTTCTGGTGGCCGTGCCTCGTCGGACCGATGGCCCCGTTGCTCGGCGACGCCCAGGCGAACATGCTCCCCTGGGGCGCCGCGGCGCCTCCGCCGCCGAACCCACGCTGGGACGCCTTGCTCTGGGACGGGATGGCGCAGTACTACCCCTGGCGTGCGTTCGCCGCGCGCCTGGCGCGTCAGGGCCTCATCCCGCTCTGGAACCCGCACCAGTTCTGCGGCACACCCTTCGTGGCCAACGGGCAGTCGGCGTTCTTCTACCCACCGAACTGGCTCTTCTACGTCTTCGACGTTCGGTATGCCTTCGGGCTGACCGCCGCGCTGCACTACTTCCTGGCGGGCTGCTTCATGCTGCTGCTCGCCCGCGAGTTGGGCCTCAGGCCGTCCGCAGGGCTGGTGGGCGCGGCGGCGTTCTCGTTCGGCGGGTTCATGGTCTCCTGGACCGCGCTTCCCACGCTGATGAACACGGCCGCGTGGTTGCCGGGGGTCGTCTGGAGCATCGAGCGCGCCTTCCGGCGCAAGACGCCGACCGACGGCCTGCTGGTCGGTGCGATGCTCGCGATGTGTCTGCTCGCGGGGCACCTGCAGATTGCGGCATACGTCTGGCTCACCGGCGGGCTGTACGCGCTCGCGCGGGTCGCCTGGGCAACGAAGCAGCGGCAACCGGCTCGCATCGCGCATCTTGCCGCGGGGGTCTCGCTGGCGGTCGCGATCGCGATGGGCCAACTGCTGCCCACCTTGGAGTTGGCGAAGCGCAGCCCGCGCGGGAATGCCGCGCCGACCGAAGAGGGCTTCCAGTTCCGACGTGTGCGCGCACTGCGGCCCGAGATGCTGAGGACGCTGCTATTGCCCGACGCGCTCGGCAAGCCCGACGACTGGGTGCGCTCGGGCCTGGCGTACAGCGAGACCTGCGGCTATGTCGGGCGGCTGACGCTCGTGCTCGCGATCTGCGCGCTGGCGGGGCTGCGCTCGCGGAAGGCCTTCTGGTTCGGCGGCCTCGCGGTGTTTGCGCTCCTGGGCGCGATGGGCACGTTCGTGGCGCGAGTGCTCTACTTCCACTTCCCGGGTCTTGGCCAGGCGGGCGGCTTCGGTCGGCTCCTGTGCGTGTACACATTCGCAGTCGCGGTGCTGGCGGCCATGGGCGCCGAGTGGATGGTGTCGGCGCTGGGCCGCGCGCGGTCTTCCTCGCTGGCGGCCGGCATCGCACCGCTGGCCCCGCTGATGGCCGCTGTCCTGATCGCCGTCGAGGTCGGCACATGGGGGCGGGGGTTCCTCCCGTTGTCCCCGAGGGCGCGAGTATACCCCGCGACGGAGCTGACCCAGCGCCTCGTCGAACTGTGCCGCAATGGCGACCGCGTCCTCGCCGTCACGCGGCGCGAGGCGTGGACGATCCACAAGCTCCCCGATGCGCTGCTCCCGCCGAACGCCGCAACCGCCTACGGCTACAACGATGTCCAGGGCTACGACTCGCTCTACCCCGCGACCTATGCGACATACGCTTCGTCCCTCGCGCCGGACGGTTACACACCGATCACGAACGGGAACATGGTGCTGATCGATGATCTGGAGAGCCTGAGGTGGTACGCGGACGGGGTCAAGTGGCTTGTCGTACCCACCGGCATCGGGCCGCCTGGCGACGAGTTCGAGCGTCGATGGGAGGGTGAGGGTGTCGTGCTCTACGAGGGGCGCCACGCCGTACCGCGCGTTAGCTTCCACACGAGTAGCGGATCACAGCCGCTCGGGACCCGCCCCACCGGCGACCCCTGCCGCCTGAGCATCGACGCTGTGGGCCGGCGAAGCAACTCCGTCGGCGTGACCGACGTCCTGTACCCGGGCTGGCACGTCTACAACGACGGAGTCGAGACGCCCATTGAGCGCGCGCCCCTCGACTTCCGGAGGGTCACAGTGCCATTCGAAGTGACCCGAGTCGAGGTAGTGTACCGCCCCGCCTCCTTCGCGGTGGGCGCGTTCTCCTCGCTAGTCGCACTGGGCGCGGCTGCGGGGTGGTTCGTGAGCGCTCGCGGGCGCAACCGGGGACGCGCAGACGTTGAGGAAACCAGGCCGCGCGACTGAGTCAACCACTGCCGCAGGAGTACCATGCCGACCGTCTCTCGTCGCGAGCTGAGCCTCGCGATCCTCTGGTCGTTGCTGATCGTGCTGATCACCTCCGGGCCCTACATCGTGGGCCAACTGGAGGCGAACGGGCGCTACTTCAGCGGCCTCGTGTCGGCGGTGGACGACGGCAACGCGTACCTGCAGTGGATCCGCCAGGCCTCCGAGGGCAGTTGGACGTTCCACAACCAGTACAGCGCCGAGGAGAGTCCCGGCCGCTGGCTCAACGTGTACTTCCTGGCGCTCGGGCGAACGGCGCGTTGGCTGCACCTGAGGCCGCCCCAGGTCTTCAGTGCGGCGCGGGTGCTCTCCGGCTGCCTGTGCCTAGTTGCCCTCTTCATGCTGGCCTCCGCGCTGAGCCCCTCGCCCGCCTTTCGTTGGACGGCGCTCCTCTTGGTCAGTCTATCGTCCGGCTTCGGCTGGCTCGTGGAGATGCTTGGGCCGGGCGTCATACCGTATCAGCCCATCGACTACAGCCCCCGCTGGTTGTATCAGCCTGAGGCCATCACCTTCGTCTCCATTCTCGTGAACCCGCTGTTCGCGTTCTCGATGGCGCTGATGTGCCTGTCGCTGCTCTGCGCGCTGCGTTGTGCGGATACGGGGCGACTGAGGTGGGCATTGGCCGGCGGGCTCTGCCTGATGCTCCTGGGCAACGTGCATACGTACGACCTGCCGGTCGTGCATCTGACGATCCTCGTGTGGCTCGTGATTGTGGTCGCGACGAAGCGACTGCCGCTGCTCCGCGCCGCCCTCATGTACGGAATCATGCTGGTGATGACACTACCCTCCGGGCTCTGGCAGTGGCATGTCATGCAGACCGACCCGGTCTACCGCGCGAGAGCCGACACGCCGACGCTCTCCCAACCGTACATCGACTACGTCCTGGGCCACGGCGTGCCGTGGCTGCTGGCGCTGGTTGCCGTCGGCTGGCTGGCATTCGCGAAGTCGATGGAGCGGCGGCGCCTGGCCTACCTCATTCCGTGGGCGGTCATCGCGAGCGTTGTGATCTACCTGCCGGTGCCGTGGCAACGGAAGATGGCCGAGGGGCTGCACTTCCCGATCTGCCTGCTGGCGGCGGTCACGCTTGCCATTGCACTGGGTGACCGGCTGGCGCGAGGGCAGCTCAGCGCTCAGGCCAGGCATGTGCGGCTGTTTGCGCTGACGGCGTTCGTCGTCCTGATCGCGATGCCGTCCAACGTGATGTTCTACTCGGACTGCCTGCACCATGTCCGCACCAACAACGCCGACCTCGGGCACGTCATGATGCCGCCGGTCTACCTGCAGCCGGGCGAGTACGCGGCGATGCGGGAGTTGGCCGCCAAGGGCACTGACCGCGACGTGGTTCTCTCCTCCTCCATGATGGGCAATCACATCCCGGCGCTGACGCCGTGCCGCGTGGTCGCCGGGCACTGGGGGGAGAGCGTGTACGTGCTGCCCGTCGCGGGCGGAGGCTGGCAGCGGCATCCGTTCGAGTCCTATGCAATGCCCGCCACCTTGCGCTTCTTCAGCCCCACGAGCACGGACGTGGAAAAGGCGGCCACGCTGCTGGCGTTCAACGTCACGTATGTCTTCTGCGGGCCGGTCGAGAACACGCTGTACGCCGCGCGCACCTCCGCCCCCGCTGAGGGCATGGCCGACCGCGCGCTGTCAGGCCTGCCCTTCCTGCAGAAGGTCTACTCGCAGGATGGGGTGTCGCTGTTCCGAGTCGCCCCATCGACGGAGGTCATGGGTTCCCTGCGCGGACAGGTAACGGGTCGTCGTGGTTAGGGGACCGCATCCCACATGAACTCGCCGCCACTCGGGCTCTCGGTCATCCTCCCCGCCTACAATGAGGCAGAGGGCATGCAGTCGGCTCTCGCGGCGGTCGTTGCATACTTGGGGGCGCGGGAGATCGACGGCGAGGTCATCGTGGTCGATGACGGCAGTCGAGACGCGACCGCGGAGAGGGCCCGGGAGTTCGCGGCCTCGCACCCCCAGGTTCGCGTCCTCTCACATACGCCGAACCGGGGCAAGGGCTACGCCGTCAAGCAGGGAATGCTCGCCGCGCGTGGGCAGCCCCGCGTGTTCCTCGATGTGGACCTGGCGACACCCGTCGAGGAGATCGACAAGCTGCTGGAGGCGTTGGAAGACGGCGCCGAGATCGCCATCGGGACGCGGTATGTCCGCGCGTCCGCCGTAGAGGTGAAGCAGCGCCTGCCCCGGCGGCTGATGGGCTCGGCGTTCCGGTGGTTGGCGCGGCTGATCCTGCGCCTGCCGGTCAGTGACTTCACGTGCGGGGCCAAGGGCTTCCGCGCCGAGGCGGCGGACGAGCTGTTCGGGCGCCTGAGCGAACCGGGCTGGGCCTTCGATGCGGAGCTACTCGTGTTGGCCGCGAGGTCGGGCCGGCGGGTGGTGGAGGTGCCGGTGCGGTGGCGGGATGTCCGGGGTTCGACGGTTGCGCCGCTCTCGGCTGCGGTCGAATCGCTGAGGGCGCTGTGGCGAATCCGGGGGAACGACCGACGAGGGCTGTATGAGCCGGCGAGAGATCGTGAAGCGTGAGCTGGGGCCGCTGCTGATCCTGGCGGCGCTGTCGCTGGGTGCGCTCTGGCGGGTCACGGTTGGCGGGCGCGCCATGGCGCCGGCGGACCTGTTGCTGCTGATGGAGCCGTGGAAGCACCACGCGCGGGAGTTCCCGGAGTTCGAGCGCGCCTACAACCCCATCCTCGACGGCATCCAGCAGTTCTACCCGTGGCGCAAGTACGCGGGCGAGAGCCTGCGGCGCGGCACGATTCCGCTCTGGAACCCCTACGAGCTGTGCGGCAACCCGTTCGTCGCGAACAACCAGTCGGCCGTCTTCTACCCGGAGACGTGGCTCCACGCAATCATGCCGACCGAGCACGCGCTGGGCTGGGCGACGCTGCTGCACTTCTTCACGTCGGGCGCGCTGATGTACTGGTTCCTCCGCGTGCTGCGTCTACGTCGCCCGGCGGCGCTCATCGGCGCCATCGCGTTCATGTTCAACGGCTTTTTCGTCGGCTGGCTCTGCTTCCCGAGCTTCCGCTCGGTGCCCGCGTGGCTGCCCGGGATGCTCGCTACCTTCGAACTGACGGTGCAGCGGCGACAGTGGCCGTGGCTCGCCCTTGGCGCGCTGTTCGTGGGCCTGCAGTTTCTGGCCGGGAACCTGCACATCTCGCTGCTCGTGCTGATCGTCTTCGGAGCGTACGCAGCCTTCCGCGCGGTGCAGGTGTTCGTGGCGCGCGAGCGCCGCGCAGCGGTCTCGCTGGCAGTGGGCGGCGCCCTCGTGCTGCTTGTTGGGATGACGGTCGCGGCCATTCAGCTGCTTCCGGTCATCGAGCTTGCCCCGATGTCGAGCCGTGCGGGCGGGACGCCGTACGCGGCGATGCTGCAGCTCGCGACGCCGTGGCCGCTGCTCCTGACCGGCCTCATGCCGGACGTCTTCGGCAATCCCGTGGACTACAACCACTGGGGCGCCGACCTGGGGGCGGTCCATCGCGAGTACATCGAAACCGCGTGGTATGTCGGCGTGCTGCCGTGGTTGCTTGGCGCGGCGGCGTTCCTGGCGAGGCCCCGGGCACAGGCGTGGTTCTGGTTGGCGATTCTACTGCTGGGCATCGCGTTTGCGTTCGGCACGCCGGCCTATGCGCTGTTCTACTACCTCGTGCCCGGAGCCAAGGCCTTGTCCGGCCTCGGGCGCGCCATCCTCATCAGCTGCACCACGCTCTGCGTACTTGGTGCGTTGGGGGCCGACACGCTCCTGCAGTGGTGTGAGAACCGCGCGGCGGACCTGCGGCGGTACACAGCCTTCGCGGCCGTTTCGCTCGGGGCCGTCGGCCTGCTCGCCGGTGCGCTTGTGTGGGTGCGCAGCGGTGCGCTCGAACAGGACCTGCCGGGCCTCGGCGGCTACACGGGCCTGCAGATCGGCCGATTCGCTCTCGTCCTGGCCGTGGGCGCAGGCCTTGTCGCTCTTCTCCCGACCCGCCGGCGGATCGTGGCGGGCGGCCTGGTCGCGCTTCTCGCCATCGACCTCCTCCTGTTCGTCGGCAAGTTCACGCCCGCCACGCGGGCCGAGTACGTGCACATCGAGAGCCAGACCATCGATCTCATCCGCGCCGACCCCGACCCCGTGCGCGTGTTGTCCCTCGGCCGCGACCCGGTCCGCCGCATGGCGCCCAACACCTCGATGATCGTCGGCCTGGAGGACATCCAGGGCTCCGATTCGCTTGAGATCGGCGCGTACCGTCGGCTGGTCAACGCCCTGTGCACGGACAGACTCGGCTTCCCCCAACCCGACCCCTCCCTCCCGGCCATTGGCTTGCTGGGCGCCAGGTACGTTCTGTCGGGCGTCGATCTGGGCCAGGTGCCGGGCCTCTCGCTCATCTCCAGCAGCGAGGGCTGGCTCTACCGGAACGAGCAGGCGCTGCCGCGCGCGTTCATTGCATCCGGATACGTGGCGACACCGGACGAGGAGCCGGTCCTCGCGGGGATGCAGACGACGCACTTCGTCCCTGAGACGGCGCTGCTTGTGGGCGTGCGTCCGCGGACCGAACCCGTCGTGCCCAGCCCCAGGCCTCGTCTCTTCGTGACATACGATGGCCCTCAGCGCGCCACCGTGTCGGGCGACCTCGTCCCCGGCGAGTTGGTCGTCCTGACCGATACCTACTTCCCCGGCTGGCGCGCCTACCAGGACGGCCGCGAGTGCCCGATCGTCCGTGTGGACTACGCCCTGCGCGCCGTGCAGATTGAGCAGCCGTGCCGGCGCATCGACTTCGTCTACCTCCCGACCTCCTTCCGTGCGGGCGCTTTCGGCTCGCTATGCGGGCTGGGGTTGCTGGCGGCGGCCGGGACGTGGGTCGTCGCGGGCCGGAGGCGCACCCAGCGATGAGCACCGCGGAGCCGACGCCTCGTGATCGCCTCTCCTCGCTGCGTATGGCCGCCGTTCCGGCGGCCATCGCCGTCGTCACGATCGTCCTCGTCTGCAGCACGATCAACCACTACGGGCTGACCTATGATGAGGGCTGGTACATCTCGCGGTCGGTGCGCGCGCGGGACTGGGCGGGCGTACTGGTGACCGATGCGGGCTTCGCGCTCTCGGGGGAGGGCATCGAGCGGTACTGGGCGGCAGAGACGAAATCGGGAGACCAGGTCCTCAAGGAGCAGCAGCCGGGTGCCGTGAAGCTCGTCGGCGGGTTGCTGGGGTATCCGATCGGGCTGGGGTTCGGCGTGGCGTTCCCCGAGCGCGCGGGAACGGCGCTGTTCCTGGCCGGGTGTCTGGCGGCGCTGTATGTGCTCGTCTCCGGGGTGTGGGGGAGAGCGGCGGGGTGGTTTGCGGTGGGGGCGCTTCTGCTCATGCCGCGCGTGTTCGCGCATGCGCACTTGTGCGCGCTCGATGTGCCCGTGATGAGCATGATGCTGATCACCGTGGCGCTCATGTTCGCCGCCGTGCGGAGGAGCAGTCTGCCGCTGGCAGCACTCAGCGGTCTTGCGTGGGGTGTGGCCCTGAGCTGCAAGATCAACGCGCTGTTCGTGCCGCTGATCCTCGGGGTCTGGATCCTCGTGCTCCACCGTGCCTTTGCACTGCGCGCGGCGCTCTGCCTGCTGGTCGGCGGCCCGCTGGGCTTCCTGGCGACCTGGCCGTGGCTGTGGCATCACACGGGCTCGCGGCTGGCGGATTACCTCCACTTCCATCTGCAGCACTACCCGGTGGCGGTGAGCTACTTCGGCCAGGTCAGTGAGCACCAGCCGTGGCACTACCCGCTGGTGATGACGGCGATCGCCACGCCGCCGATCACGCTTCTGCTGGGGCTGGTCGGCGTCGGGTTCGCGGTGCGCCAACTCCGGCGGAAGGGGGGCGGCAGCTCGCCGGAGGCAGCCGACAAGGTTCGCTGGCGCCGGTCGCAGGCGATGCTGATCCTGCTTGGCGCGCTGTTCACCATCGGCTTCAACTGCCTCCCGAGCGCCCCCAAGTACACGGGCGTCCGGCTGTTCCTCCCCTTCTTCGCGTTCCTCGCAGCACTGGCCGCGATGGGGTTCGGGGCGATCGCGCAAGCGCTGGTGCAGCGCATCCCCTCCGGCGAAGGCCGGTTGCTGACGCCCTTGCGTGTGAAGGCCCTGCTAGCCGGGCTCGCGCTGCTGCCGGCGCTCAGGGTCGTCATCGGGACTCACCCGTACCAACTCGCCTACTACAACGTCCTCATCGGGGGCACGCGGGGAGCGGCGGCGCGCGGGATGGAGGCCACGTACTGGGGCGACTCATACATGGCCGCGTGCAACGACCTGGCGCCGCGCCTGCAACCAGGGGATACCGTGTGGGTCGATCTGCCCGGCTGCCAGTGGATCATCGAGCAGTACGTCCGGCCGGTCTGCCCGGACCTGCGCTTCAGTTCCGGTGGCTGGCCGCCGCCGGAGAGCTCCTGGGCGATCGTGCAGAACAAGGCGAGCGAGCTGAACCCCGCCGCACGGGCTTTGATGGTCTCCGGGCCGCCCGCGTTCGCCGCCGAACTCGACGGCGTTCCTCTCAGCCTCCTCTACGGGCGGGACAGCGTCACTCGTGCGCGGGAGCAGATGCCGCCTGCGGAGGCCAAGGGCGGCCGCTGAACTGCGCGGACCAGGGGTCGTCGCTGACCGATGACGCCACCCGGCGCGCCTCGTCCAGGAGCCGGGCCTGGTGGTACGCGACCCCGCCCCGCACCACGGCCACAATGTCGGGCCGCTCCGGTATGCACCGAGTCGGATCGCCTCGCACCACGACAAGGTCCGCCGTGCTCCCGGCCTGCAGCCGCCCAAGCAGCGGGCGCCCCAGCAAGGCGCCCAGGCCCGATGTCGCCGCCTGGAGGACCCGGAGGGTGGGCACGCCCGCCTGGGCAAGCAACGACAGATCCCGCCAGAGGCTGAGGCCCGGCGTCTGGGCTCCGCACGGGACATCGGAACCGGCAAGGAAGGGCACACCTCGCTCGAACAGGAGCCCGCTGAAGCTCTGCGCTGCCTCCAGTGCCCGGCGCCACTTGTCGGCCAGGGCCGGGTCGGTTGCCGCCGTGCCCTGCCATGAGATCATCTCCGCCGGGACGCCGGGCGCGTCCACCTCCGGGGAGTGATCGGACGCGCGGATGCGCCACTGCGAGTGCCAGTAGGCCAGCGTCGGGGTGGCCGTCATGCCGAGTTCGGCGATGCGGTCCGCCACGCGCCGCAGGACATCCAGCTTCGCATCCAGACCCGGGTCACCCCAGAGTTCGAGCCAGCCCGCCGGCCGGTCTGGCCAGACGTCGGTCAGGATGCCGTCGAGGTGGTGGAACTCGTCCACGCCGGCTTCGGCTGCGGCCAAGACCCCGGTGCCCTGGCAGTGCATCGAGGTCCGCAGGCCATGCGAACGAGCCTCCCTGACCATGGCGGGCAGCCACTCGCGCGCCAGACTGCAGTAGAGCTTGATGCCATCGACCCCGGCTTCCGCCGTCTCCCTGACCGCTGCGACTGCCGCGTCGGCATCTGCTGAGGCCCGGGACACCTTCGCGTGGAGCGGAACCGGGCCGTCGAGGAGCGGCCCCACGCACAAGATGGTCGGGCAAAGCGCCTTGCGGGCCTGTTCGCGCTGGGCCAGTACCCAAGCAAGGTCGTTCCCCACGTCGCGGACGGTGGTCACTCCATAGGCCAGGAAGAGCGGGGCCTCCCACTGCATGTGATGGACGTGTGCATCGATCAGCCCAGGCAGAATCGTCGTCGCGGGCTCGTATCGCACGGGCACCCCCGTAGGCAACCAATGCCTGGGCAGCACCTCGACGACCGCTCCCTCAGCCAGGATCACCGCATGGTCGCGCAACACCTGCTCGCCATCGAACACGCGGTCCGCCGCCCAGGCGACCGCGCCGCGCTCGCCAGGGACATCCGCGGCCCTCGCGAGAGCATCCCCAAGGCCCGCTGCGCCCATCGCCGCGACAAACCTCCGCCGAGAGATCCCGCTATCACGCATCCGGAACTCCCCCCTCCGGGCCTCTCGTCGGCGCCCAATCGGTCGGGAGATGCAGGCGCCAGACGTCGTTGACGAGGGGCCAGGCGTTGCCTCCGACAATCCAGAGGCTGTCATCGAAGACGTAAGCCGAGTGCTCGTGGCGTTCCGACCAGATGGTCGGCGTCACCAGCTGCTCCCAGTTCACGCCGTCGGCGCTGTGCCACACGTCGTTCCAGTTCCTGGAGGGCTCGTTGGACCAGCCGCCGAGCACCCACATGCGATCCCGGTAGACCGCTGTAGAGAACCAGATGCGCGGCGCCCACGGCGCGTGGTCGGTCGCCCGCTCCCAGTGCACGCCATCTGCGGAGCTCCAGACGTCGTTGTAGGCGAGGTAGCCCGGCAGGTAGTTGCCGCCACCGAAGACCCAGATCCGCCCGTTGAACGCGGCTGCCGCGTGGTAGGCGCGGGGCGCCCACGGCGCATTGGCCGTCGCCAGCTCCCAGTGCTTGCCGTCCGCCGAGCACCAGACATCGTTCCTCAGGTCGCTCTCGTCGCCGAAGAAGTAGCGCTCGACTCCGCCCAGTATCCACATCTTGCCCTGGAACACCACTCCGGCCGCCCCGAGCCGCGGGCTCCATCCCGCGTTGTCGGTGACGCACTCCCACTGGGCACCGTCCGTGGATGACCACACTTCGCTGCTCGCCGAAGCCTCGGGCAAGCGCCCCGCGTACCAGCCACCCATGAACCACATCCGGCCATTGTGCACCAGTGTCGTCGGGAGGTCGCTGTGCTTCCAGCCAGCGGCCGCGGTGACTTCGCTCCAGTCGCGCCCGTCGGCGGAACTCCAGACATCACGAGGCCCGATGCTGTTGGAGTCGAACCACCCTCCGAGCAGCCACATCCTGCCGTCGAACACCACCTCCCCACAGGAATCGCGCGGCGCCCACGTGGCGTGCTCAGCCACTCGAACCCAATCCGACTGCTGCTCCGGTGCAGTCATTCGGTCGCTCCCTCCCATTGTGGCCCAGAAGCCCAAGCAGGCCATGGCCGCTGTCAGCGCAAGCAAGATCCATGCAGCGGGCGCCATCGATGGCTCCTCAGCCGCGCTACGTGGCCGCAACCGGCGAGATCACGAAGGGGCATTCTCCTTGAGCCGTAGCAGCGCCTGTCGAAGCGTTCAGTGACCTCCGCGGACGGCAGCAGGGATAACCTCGTCCCACCTCGAATCAGGCGGCCATTGCAGAAGGAGACGCGCCGACATGTGAGCGAGAACCGGAGGCTCCCCGCTCACCCGTATCGGGAGGGTGTTGCTTGAAGGGTGTCATTCTGGCTGCGGGCCTCGGGACCCGTATGCGTCCTTTGACCCATCGTCGCCCGAAGCCTCTGGTTCCCGTGCTCGACCGGCCCATGGTCGAGCACATAATCGTGGGCGCCGCCGACGCGGGCGTCACGGAGCTGCTGATCGTGATCGGCTACCGTGGCGAGATGGTGCAGGAGGTCATCGGCCACGGTGAGCGGTTCGGTCTGCGGATCGAGTATGCCGTGCAGGAGAAGCCGGCCGGCACGGGCGATGCGACGCTGATGGCCGAGGCGTTCATAGGCGGGGAGCCGTTCTTCCTCTCCTGGGGCGACATCATCGTCTCGCGGCGCAACTACGCGCGGATCGGGCGGATCTGGCGCGACGAGAACCCCGACCTCCTGCTGTCCCTGAACTGGGTGGAGGACCCCTGGGAGGGCGCCGCGGTCTACGTCGAGGAGAACCGCGTGGTGAGGATCATCGAGAAGCCGCCGAAGGGCGCCTCGACCACGAACTACAACAACGCGGGCATCTTCGTCCTGCCGGGGGAGGTTCTCCAGGCGGCGAAGGAGACCGACCTCTCGGCGCGCGGCGAGCGCGAGCTGCCGGACGCGATCCAGCTCATGCTCTCACGCGGGGCCTTCGTGCGGGGTGCACCGATTGAGGGATGCTGGTCGGATGTCGCGCGGCCGGCGGAGGTCATCCGCCTGAACGGGGCCCTGCTCGCCGAGCCCGAGTACCCGAGGCACGCGATCGAGGCGCCTTCGGCCGCCTGCGGGGCCGATACCTCCTGCCACCCACCCCACATCCTGGGCGAGGGGGTGCGCATCGGGAGTGGCTCGACGATCGGTCCCTCGGCCTTCGTCCTTCGCGGCGCCCACGTTGGCGCGCAGTGCTCGCTTACCCACACCCTCGTGCTGCCCAACGCGACGGTCGGCGACGGCTGCGAGCTGGAATGGACTGTCGTGGAGGAGGGCGCCGACGTCCCTCCCGGCACCCGGGCAGTCGGCACTCCGGATGCCCCGGAGTTTCTGGGCGCCGAGCCGGAAGCCTGATGTGGTACAATGGGGCCTGAGAGCGTGTATGAGAAGCACGGCATCGGGCGTGGTGAACCACGCCCCTACGGTCGGGCACGATGAATCGTGCCCCTACATGACGGCGATGTACGGTCGTTTGTGGCGTAGGGGCGC
>Ga0194113_10003589_pt1 | contig 20683 bp, 12 predicted proteins | sample TA2MahC200mmetaG_FD_146193 | JGI IMG/M metagenome (GOLD analysis project Ga0194113, IMG submission 146193) | Freshwater microbial communities from Lake Tanganyika, Tanzania - TA2015017 Mahale Deep Cast 200m | ecosystem: Environmental > Aquatic > Freshwater > Lake | place: Tanzania: Lake... | reverse complement strand
ACCGCCCCAGCCCCAACCGCCACCCCGCCACCGACGCCCTGACCGCTCACCGGCCCTCGCCAGGAGCCGCCGCAGCCAACCCGCACGCGAAACACCGCTCACCCCATGCCGAGCGCGAGCTGGAGCCGATCAGGACAGCAACCCCAAGAGCGCGCTCACGAACCGTGCAGGCGGTCAACGCCGTACACGTACTTCGAGAAGCGCGTCAGCCGGAACGGCAACGCCCGAGCCACCCGCTCGAAACCCTCCGCCTGCCCCCGCTCGTACTTGAGCTCGAGCACGATCGGATCGGCGGCCGCCGTGCGTCCGAAGGGAGCGCCATCCACCCCATCGTACCGCCGGAACTCGAGCCCCCAGTCCACCGTCAACCGGTAGCCCCGGTCGCTCGATCGGAAGTAGCGCCGCTGGTACCGGTTGAGCAGTACCGGCTGATGCGAGAGCAGCCGATCGCGCAAGTTGGCTTCGGACAACGCCTCGACCCACGGCCTGAGGTTCATCCCGCCGGTTCCTACCCCCGGCAGCCTCAACCGCGGCAGGGCGTACTGTTCCTTCCAGCCCAGCAGGCCCCGCTTGACCTTGAGCTCGAGTACCGGCCGCGCGATGTCTCCATCCAGGTCCCCGTACCACCGAATGCGCGTCTTGCATCGGCGCGCGATGCCGTTCACATGGGCGTGGTAATCTGCCAAGCCGGGCGTGTCGAAGTAGATGTTGTTGATGCAGCGCGGCGGATAGACCTCGACAAAGAGCGCCGGGTGCCTCCGCACGACGGCCAAAACCTCGATCAAGCTCAAGGGGCTCGCCACCCACTTGCGCTCATACCGCAGGGCGGGAACCGTCGGCGCCATCACATCCCCCCTCGCGCCCCTACGCCGCGAAGTCCCGCTCCTCGAGGTAACTGATCCGCACCTCCTCCCCTAAACCCCGCAGCCGCCGACTACACTCGTCGATCCGACTCGGGTCGGCGAATGCCGCCCGGAAGGACGCCTCGATGCGCTCGGGGCCTTCGTCGAGCCGTTTCAGTTCGGCGGCGGCACAACACTGGCCCAAGACCTCGAGCAGTTGCGGTAAGGTGGGGCGCGTCGCGCCGGCCGCGCTCAGCGTCAGAAAGAGGTTCGGGGCATCGGCCTTCTTGCGCCCGAGGTGACGCACCGCCAACAAGATCGCCACCGCCAACAGCGCCGCCACCGTGACCAGCGCTTGCCCTGCACCCAAGCCCAATCCGACGCTGATCGCCAAAAAGAGGAAACTCAGCTCCTCCGGTTCCTTGATCGCCGCGCGAAAGCGGATGATCGACAGCGCCCCCACCAAACCCAGGGACAGCGCCAACGACGACTTGACCACGCTGATGATCAGGGTCGTCGTCATGGTCAACACCATGAAGTTGCGGGCGAACAACGACCGGTTGGACAAACTCTGCCCAAAATGGACGTAAAGCCGCCCCAGCAGGAACCCCAGCAGAGCCGCTAGGCCTAAATTGACCAAGAACGCCGGCAGCGGAATCGGCGCGCCCGGATTGGTAAACCAGTTCGTCAGCGTTGGCGACATGTGTCTCGTTGCAGTTAAATGACCGAACCCGCGCCCGGGGGTAACACCTTTCCTAGACCGAGCTCCGCGCGGCGAGCGCCTCGCGCAGACGATCGACCGCTCAGCCGCCCGCGCGCGGGAACCGCGCCCGCTGCTCTTCCAGCCAGCGCACTTGGTTGGGGAACAGGAGCTGCGGATCGATCTGGTCGAACGCGGCCCGCGCGGGGTCGAACTGTCCCCGCTGCACATAAATCTCGAACCATACCAGCGAGTAAAATGTCCGGTCCCGCCCCTGGATGAACTCGGGCCGCAGCGTCTGCAGCAACTGCTCAGCCTCCGCAGGCTGCTGATTCATCGCCAACGCCAGCGCATGGTTCACCCGCGTCTCCAACACGTCCGGATTCCGTTGCAGCAGCCGACCCGTGATCCGCGCGGCCTGCTCCGGCAGCCGCCGATTGACCAGCAGCGCCGCGGCATAGTTGATTTCGAGCTCCGGATCCACTGGATTCAACTCGAGGCCCTGCGCGGCCGCCTTGAACAGCATGAGCGGATCCCGCTTGAGCAGAAAATGCGCCTCGAACACCGCCTTCCAATACCGCGCCGTCTGCGCCAGGCGCCCCTCGTGCGGGGCCAGCATCCGCAAGGCCTCCTCCGCGTAGCCCAACCGCAACAGGTTGATGCCGATCTGCAACGCCATCTGCGGATCCGTCATCGGCAGACTGGCCGCGCGCTGCAGCGCCAGCGTCGCCTGCTCCGGATGCTGCAGCGCCGCTTCCGCCCGCCCTTCCATGTAATAGCTGAGCGCCGCCAGGGCGTTGCGCCCTTGGTCCATGATGCGCAACCGCAGCGCCGCGTTGCGCAGCTCCTCCCACTCGCGCAAGTCCGTCAGGGTGTCCGTATACAACAACCAAATGCCCGTCCCGTCGCGAGTGCCCGGAATGCCGAACTCGTCCGCGTACCGCTGCAGAAACGCCCTTGCGTGCGGCTGCATCCCGAGGGTCGTAAAGGCCTCCGCCAACCGCAGCACCTCCGAACCCCGCGTGGGCGGCCGTTCGTGTGCCCGGGCCATCTTCTGGGCCTCCTCGCGTCGCCCGAGCGCGCTGAGTAAGTGCCACAGACGAACCTGGTCCGCTAGCCGATCCGCCTTGGCCCGTTCGAGTCGGCGCAACGCGCTCTCGTATCCTTCCAGGTCCATCAGGCGAGCGCACACGGTGAGTTTGAGCCGGTTCGCCACCAGCTTGAGCTCGGGATCTTTCACCGCGGCTTCGATTTGGTCCCAACCCGCGCGGCCCGTCCCGGGCGGCCCCCAACCGACCTGGTAGGCCGCGTGGTAAAGGGCCAATTCCTCGTTGCCCTCGAACTGCGGCCCGACCCGTTCCCAGCGCGCGCCGAACTCCTCCCAGCGCGCCTCGCGGCCCAGCGCCTTCAGATAAACCGCCTCCTCCGCCAGATTCAGTTCCTCGCCGATCGGCTCGATCAAGTTGAGCACGCCTTCGGCAAACTCCAGTTTGTCATAGAGCTGAGCTACCAGGGTGACGTCGGCCCGGTTGGTCTCGCTGAGTCGCAGCAGCCACGCCCCCTGCAACGCCGACGTGGGCGGCACGTTCGTCGCCGCCAACTCCGGGGTCAGCAAGTGCCGCAGCGCGCCCCGCAACAGGCCCCGGCTGGCCCCGTGATTGGCCAGGGCCGCTTGCCAACCGTGGGCCGCCTCGATGTGTCGGCCGCGCACCGCCAGACGCTGCGCCTTGCGCTCCAGCGACCAGGCTTGCCCCAGATCGATCAAGCTCACCCGAGCCGGCGGCTGGATCTCCGCCGGGGTCGTCACCCAGACCTTGGGAATACTCACCAACACCGCCAACCCCGCCAACACAAACCCAATCACCACTACCCGAAACCAAAACTGCATCACTAACAGGCGAAAGAGCGCCCAGTGCATCAGCCGGGCCCGAATCCGCCGCCAGCGTTCGCGTAGCGCCATACCGACCTACCTTGCCTCAGACACGGCCCAAAGTTAAGCCTAATCTCAGCCCCTTCATCCACCGTCACCACCCGCCCGCGCCGGCAGCCGCGCCCGCCGCTCGGCAACCCAGCGCGCCTGGTTCGGAAACAGCCAACGCTCGTCGATCCGCTCGACCGCTGCCCAGGCCTCCGCCCACCGGCCGGCGGCCCGATGGATCTCGAACCACCCGAACGCGCACGCCGTCTGCTCAGCCTCGCTCAACTCCCCCGAAACCACCTGGCCCAGTAACTCCGCCGCCTCGGCATGGCGCTGCCCCAACGCCAGCGCCAGCGCCCCATTGATCTTCGCCGCCGCCAGCCCCGGGTTGCGCTCCAGCACCGCGCGCGTCAGGCGCATCGCCTCGTCTGGCTCGCGCAGGTTGATGATCAGCGCCGCCGCATAGTTGTGCTCGAAGACCGGGTTCTGCGGCATGAGCTGGCGCGCGCGCGCCGCTGCCTTGAACAAGGACAGTGGCTCCTGCCGCAGCGCGTAATGCGCCTCGAACAACGCCTGCCAATAAAACGCATTGGTGCCCAAAGGCGCCTCGAGCTGCGCCAAAAGCGGCAACGCCAAATCCGCGTACTCCATCCGCAAAAGCCGAACCGCCACCTCGAGGGCCAGGCCCGGCTCCGGAAAAGACTCCTGCACCGCCTTGGCAAAATGCTCCCGGGCCTGCTCGAAGTGGCTCAGCCCGTATTCGGCGCAACCGGACATGTAATGACTGAAGCCAGCCAGCGTGCTGCGCCCGCGATCCAACAGCCGCAACTTGAGCGCGCCGGCCTGGAGCTCATCCCAGTGGCGACCGTCGATCAAGAGCTCGGTGTAGTGCCCCCACAAGCGCGGCGCCAGAAACGCGCCCGGCAGACCAAACTCGGGCACGTACTTGCCCAACAACTGCCGCGCCCGATCCGGCAAATCGAGCGCCAGGCACGCCTCCGCCAGACTCATGAGCTCGAAGGCCGTCTCGGGCGCTTGCACCGACTGATCCGCCATGACCCGCGCCTGGGCCTTCTGCCCCGACCGAATCAGCAGCTTCCAATAGATCAAGTGGTCCAATAACCCGTCCGCCCCACGCTCCCCTAACCGCCCCAGCGCCTGGCGGTAACCGACCCCATCAACCGCTTTCGCGCAGAGCCGGAGCTCAATCCGGGTCGCCGCCACCGCCCGACTCGCGTCCTCCTGTGCCGCCGCCAAGATCCGCCGCCCCTCGCCCATGGTCTCCGGCGGCCCCCAACCCACCAGGTGCGCCGCCCGATACAACTCGAGGTCGGGCTGGCCCCGCGTGGCCTCCGGCGCCGCCGCCCACCGTTCGCCAAACTCGTCCCAGAAACCCTCCGCAAACAGCGCCTTGAGAAACACCCCTTCCTCCGCCACCGTCAAGCCCTGCGCGTACGGCCGCAACAACCGAATCACACTGTCCGTGAAACCGAGCCGGTCAAACGCTCGCGCCGCCAACTCGACGTCGGCACGGTTGGTCGCCCCCAACCGCAACAACCAACCCGCATTCACCAGAGCCTCCGCCGCCAGCCGTTTCGACGGCGGCTCCGACCGCACCAAATGCCGCAGCGCGCCGCGCAGCAACTCCGGGTCGCCTGGGTTGTTCGCAATCGCCCCCCGCCAGGCCTGAGCCGCGTCCCGCGCATGCCCGGCCGCCGCCAACCGCTCGGCGCTACGCCGCAGCGCCGCCGCCTGCGTCAAGTCCACCAGGCTGATCCGCACGATCGGGGTGACCCCGGGCGGCGACGTGACCCAGAGCCGCGGCAGCGCCAGCGCTAAGCCTAACCCCAACAGCCCAAGCCCGATGCAAACGACCAGTAACCCCGGCGTCAGCACCAACAGCCGCAACACCGGCCAGTCGACCCAGCGCTCCGCCAGACGTTGTCGGAACGATCCGCCAGCCATACCTCCCTACCCTGCCCTCCCCAGAGCATAAAGCAACGCCATTTGCCCCCCAGCACCGCTTACGAATCCCCGCTCGCCTCCGCGCCCTCGATGAGCGTGCTGCCTTGTCGAGCCAGGTAGCCCTCCACATAGATCAGGTTCTTCTCGCCGGCGCGTTGGACCACTTTCAACAGGTTGTCCATGCTCGAGACCTCTTCCAGTTGCTCGCGCACGAACCAGCCCAGAAAGGTCTGCGTCAAGTAATCGGTCTCCTTCACCGCCAGGTCCATCAGTTGGTTGATCTGCTGGGTGACCGTCTTCTCCCAATCCAACGAGAGCCGCACCGCTTCCTCGACGCTCTTGAAGGTCGGCTGCGGAGCTGGGATGGCCGGAATCTTGAGTGGGCCGCCCGCTTCGCTCAGGTACTTGACGAAACGCATGGCGTGCTCCCGTTCCTCGTCCGCTTGCCGGTAAAACTTGGCGGCTAGCTCGGACAAACCCTCGCTGGCAAAGTGCGAGCCAATGGCCACATACTGGAGCGAGGCGGCAAACTCGTGGCCCACTTGCTCGTTGATCGCCGCCGTCATCTTCTCACTGATAAGCATCGGATTCCTTTCCTTTCGATCGCTGGTTACGGGTTAACTCTGCTGCGCGTGAGCGGCAATCTTAGGCTATGCCGCCCCGAACGCAAGTCGCCTGCCTGCAACCTTGCGTCGGCGAGCCCTTTGGGCTATTCGTCCACCATGGATGCCAAGGAAGCCCTCATCGCCCTGAACCTGGTCGAACACCTCGGTCCGGTGCGACTGCGGCAATTGCTCGAGCACTTCGGCGATGCCCTCGCCATCCTGCGCGCCGATCGCCCAGCCCTGGCCCGCGTGCCCGGCATCGGCGCCGAAACCGCGGCGGCGATCGCCGATTGGGAACGAACGGTCGACTTGACGGCCGAACTGAGGCGCATCCAGGACTATGGCTGCGAGGTCTTGACCGCGGCGGACTCGGCCTATCCCGAACTGCTGCGCCAAATCTACGATCCCCCTATCGTGCTCTATGTGAAAGGCCGCCTCGATCCCAAGGACCGCAACGCCGTCGCCGTCGTCGGCTCGCGCCGGACCACGCACTACGGCCAGGAAACCGCGCGCAAGCTCGCCTATCAACTCGCCTATGTGGGCGTGACGGTCGTCAGCGGCGGCGCCCGGGGCATTGACACCGCCGCCCATCAGGGGGCCTTGGCCGCCAAAGGCCGCACCGTGGCGGTGCTGGGCACCGGCATTAACCTGGTGTTTCCACCCGAAAACCGCGACCTCTTCGAGCGCATCGCCGCCCAGGGCGCGGTCCTCACCCAGTTCCCGTTCAATCGCACCCCGGACAAACAGTCCTTTCCGATCCGCAACCGCATTGTAGCGGGCATGACGCTCGGCACCGTGGTGGTCGAGGCGGACCTCAACAGTGGCGCCCTGATCACCGCCAGCATGGCTGTCGACCAGGGCCGCCAAGTCTTCGCTGTGCCCGGCCGCATCGATTCCCCGCTCAGCAAGGGATGCCACGACCTCGTCAAGAAGGGCGCCAAACTCTGCGAGAGCGCCGAAGACATCTTGAGCGAATTCGAGTACTTATTCCCGCCACCCAACCGCTCCCTCACCCCCGCGGACACCCGGGTGCTGCCCGCGCTGGCCTTGTCCGAAAACGAACAGACCCTCCTCGCCCTGCTCACCGCCGAAGCCACACCTGTCGACGACCTCATCCGGCGCAGCGGCCTGCCCGCCTCCGCCGTCTCCGTCGTCCTCCTGGGCCTCGAAATGAAGCACCTGGTCCGGCAACTCCCAGGCAAGTGCTTCGTCCGTACCGATGCCCTCGACCGCGGTTGAACCGCTCGCAGCTCAGTCCTCGGAACCCATCCGTGCCCCCTCGAGCCGAGCGTCGCTTAAATTGGCCGCCTCGAGGTTGGCTTCCTGCAAGTTCGCCCCGCGAAGATCCGCCTGCACCAGTTGGGCCTCCTTCAGATTCGCATCCCGCGCCCGAGCGCCCTGCAGTTTGCCCTCGTTCAGCACCGCCCGCTCCAGGCTGGACTGGTCCAGATTGGCCTGCGTGAGCTGCGCCCATCGGAGCTGCGCGTCATCGAGCGTGGCCCGTTGAAGGTCGGCCGCGGTCATCTCCGCGCCCGTGAGGTTAGCATGCTCGAGACTGCACTGGGTCAGCCGCGCCCGGGGGGCCTGGCAGTCCATCATCACCGCGCGCGTCAGGTTGGCCGCGTGCAGATTCGCCTCCGTGAGAATCGCCCCGCTCAGATCCGTCGTGGCCAGATTCGCCCGCTGCAATTCCGCCCGCGTCAGATCCGTGCCAGCCAACGCCGCGCCGCCAAGGTCGGCTTCCGTCAGATCGGCTTGCACCAATATGTCCATCGTTCCCCGCGGGTCAAATATTTGTTCAACCCCCCCCGCAGCGGACCACCCCCCCCAACCCGCCCAGCTAACGCCGAGCCACCCGCGCCGCCGCGGCGCCCGCCACCTCGCTCGCCGCCAAGGGGCGATGGTAGATCTTGAGCCCGGCGATTCGGCCCATCACTTGGTAGTCCGGGCCCGGCCCGCCACTGTACTGCCCGACGTGCAGGTCCCCAGACCACCGGTCGGTCTTCGCCGACCCAACCGCCTCGCCCGCCAACGCGCCGTCCACATACAGCCGCGCCGCCTTCCCATCGTACGTCCCCACCAAGTGCACCCACCGACCCACCGCCGGCTGGCCACCGTCGCAGTCCACCCCCCCGACATGCCAGCGCCAACGTTCCCCCAGCCGCTGCAAAAACCAACCCGCCTGCTGCCAACCCCCGCAACTCACCACCACCGGCATCGCCCCGGCCGCCTCGAGCCAAACGCGGCATTCGACCGACAACGGCTGCTGCAGATCGAACTCCGGCCGGTGCGCAAAGGTCAGGTGCCCACCCGCACTCAACCGTAACTCGCCTTCGGCCCAAACCGCTCGCCCATGGCTGCGGCCGGGCCAAGTCCCCTCACCCAACAGGCGCCCGTTCGCCGTCGAATCCGGTCCCAGCGTAAACACCGGCTCCGTCAGAACCACCGCCCTGGCCGTGACCGGTCGAGTCGGGTCGCTCTCGAGACCGCGCTGGTTCACGGCGCGGACAACGTAGGTCTGCGGCTCCTCGCCAGCCAACCCGCTGTCCGTGTAGAAACCCAAGGGCGTCGGTTCCCGCGTCAAACGCTCGTACTCGGTCGCGCCACCCGAGCGCCGATACACATGGTACCGCACCGCGTGTCCCGGCGACACCGCCCACTGCAGATGAATCGCACACGATCCCGGCTCCGCCTGGACCGTCTCTGGCGCGCTGGGCCGCGTAAGAGCCGGTACCTCGACCGTCGCATAGACCGCCGCGCTGCGTTCCGTGCCTGACACCAACACCAACCCGTACGTCTGTCGTCCCGCCGGCGCGCTCGGGTCCGCGTGCTGAAAACCCTTCGTTCGCACCAAGAGATTGTCGGCTGCCGGAGTGAAACCGGGCTCGCTCGCCCGGTGCAACTCGCTCTCGAGCCCAATCGTCTGCGCCGACCGCTCCCAGACCAGCATCACGACACCATCGTCGCCCACGGTCGCCCGCAGCGGCGGAGCTCGCTCCGGCAGCGGCGGCGGTTGGAACATGCGCGATTCCCCCGCGATGACCTCCGCACCCGGCATATCCACGCGCGGCGCCGCCAGCGCCAACGCGCGCCCCTGCCGAATGATGGCCAGCATCCGCTGGTAATGCGGGTCCTCGACGGAAGCGAAACTGACCACCGCCTCCCCCGCTTCGTCGGCGGGAAGAATCGGGTGCCGTGAAAACTTGTCCACCGGCTGGACCGCGTGGGCATAACCGTTGCGCAGGAGGTGAATGCGCTGCCGGCGCGGGTCCACCTTGCGGTCGCGGCACAGGCCTAAGCCCAATCCCGGCGCGCCTTTGGCCAGCGGCGCCCGCAACAATCGGCTCCAGGTCGGTTCCTGTAGATTGAACCAATCCTGCTCGAAGTAAGCGATGCGGTTCCCCTCACCGTGGCAGCGGAAACAACCGGCGGCCTGCATCTCCGCCACCAGCGCCTGCCGAGTCCCCGGCCAGTCCTTGAGCGCACATCCGTGCGGCGAGTAATCCCACGTGCCGTAATACAGGCCGTTGCTGTCGATCCAGGCCATCAACGCGTCGCGTTCCGTCCGCGTGAGTTCGCCGAGATAACCGTCATGCCCCTCGGCCAACAACCGCGCCAACGGCGCCGCCCCCGACCCGTGCTGGCGTGGCGCAAAGAGCTGGGCCGACCAAAAGGCCGTCCCGTTCATGCAATCGATGCCCGCAATCCAATAGGCGACCAACTGCGTCTCCCGCCGGCTCACCAAGTTCTCGTAGCTGATGTTGAAATGCTCCGTCCAGCCGCCCGTCAAATCCAGCCCCGCCGCCAGCCCCTCCTCGCCCCCATGACAGCTCACGCAGCGCCGATCCAAAATCGGCTGCACCAAGCTTGGGTAGTCCAGGTAACCGCTGCCCCACGACTCCGGTTGCGGCCGAACCGGCTGCCGCCCTTGGGTCAGGTCGCGCAGCGCGTTCTGGTGAGCCGGCGCGCCGGCCTTGCTCTCGTGACAGCCCAGACACGCCCGCGTCGCCCCCGGCGCCGCTTGGACAAACGTCCGCATGCTCTGCACCAAGCGCCCCTCCGCGTCCAACGCCTGCAAATACAGCGCCCGCCCCGCCGGCACCTCGAAATACGCCGAGCCCTCCTCATCCACCGGCACCACGCCCAGGTAATTCTTCACGCTGAACGCCAGCGCCGCGCTCAACAGAAAGGTCTGATTGTACGGGTTAGCTCCGGTGTGGGTGGCGCTCACCCGCGACGTCTCCTCGAGCACCCGTAACCACTTCACCTCGCCCCGCGGCACCCCCGTCAACCCTTGGTAAATGTCCTGCACCAAAAACCGACCCGTCCGCTGCGTCCGATCCACCGTCGGCGCTAAGACCGGCGGGCGTACCCGCGCCTTCACCAGCATCGGCGAGTGCAGGCAAATCTCCGGGTCCTCTAGCAGCACAAACCGGTGCCCCGCCCGGTGCATCAACTCGAGGACATTCCGCTTGCGCCCCGCCGGGCGACCGCTGAACACAAAGGCCTCCTCCGCCAACGGCCACGGCTCGCATGAATCGCCCAGGTCGTGCACGGGATTCTCGGGATGCTCGAGATTCAGAATCGCCCGCGGCTCGTTCTTCCCGTAGCGTGGGTCGACCAACGCAATGCTGCCGCGCGGGGTCGAGTTGTGCTTGGCGAACGTGCCCACAATCCACGGCGTGCCAGGCACCGCCCGCGCATCCAAGATGGCCTCCGGAAAAACCATGTTGTTCGCGTAAAACGCCGTTTCCTCCGTCCCATCCGGACGCATCGTCCACAACGACTGAATCGTGAGCGCGTTCTTGTCCACATATTCCCAGCGCCCAAACAGGATCCGGCCGTCCGGCAGGATGCTCGGGTCGAACTCGTTCACGTTGTTCACCGAGATCGGTCGCAAATCCGACCCGTCCGCGTTCATCACATGCAAAATCGCCACCCCGGTGTTGTTGCACGGCACGAGTCCGCTGGGCCGCGTCGATAAACATACAATCCGTCCATCCGGCAAATACGCCGGCGCCAAATCGTGCTGCCCACCGCCCCGCCCGCAGTAGCTCCCGCATGACGGGCTCGGATCCGACAGCCGACGCAACCCCTGCCCGTCCAGACCGATCTCGTAAATGCTCGTGTTCCCTTCAGGTTCGCCCTTGAAGCAAAACAATAACTTGGTCGCATCCCAAGAAAGCTCCGGGTGAGTGTACACCCCCACCCCCAACGTCCCGGGCGTCGTCGGATCGATCACCGGCCGAATTCGCCATGCCGACCGCGGCGCCCGCGGATTCTCGAGCACGTAGATGCCGCCCCCCCCAGGCGGCCACTTGTAGAAGGTGTCGTAAATGTGGATCCCCGTGTACGAGTGCCGCTTCACAAATAACAACGGCGCATCCAACAACTGCATCAGCTCCTCCTCGACCACCCCACGCTGCGCCGACTCCGCCGCCGCGACCGCGGACGATGCAGCCGGCGGCGGTGCGGGGGCAACCGAAGCCACGGCGGCTGTCAGAAAGGTCAACGTAAAGGCGGCGAGGGCCAACACACCCATCTGGCCTAGACCGACGCTCGCCCAAGAGGTCTTGCGCATGGTTTTGGTTTTCATGATCGACGCCCTAACCCTGACCCTTTCACCGTCACTTTTCGAGCAGATTCGTAGCCCTCACGCAAACGCCGGTCCCGCCCCCGCGTCCTCCCAACCCCCAAACCGGATAGGGTACCGGCCGTATTGACGAATCGCATTCCACATCGCCAAGTAGTTGCCCGGTTTCACCCCCGAGTGAATGCTGTTGCTCGAAGAAACAATCACACCCCCGCCCTCGGCCGCGTGCCGAATCACCTCGAGGGTCTCGGCGACCACCTCCCGCTCCGTGCCATTCGTCAAAGTATGGGCGCAGTCGACGTTCCCCTTGAACGCCAACCGGTGGCCCAACCGCTGCTTCAGCACCCCCAGATCTAAACCCGCCAGTGGGTCGATCGGATCCAAGCCGTCCATCCCCGCCTCCACAATCATATCCAGCAACGGCATGATGTTCCCGTCCGTGTGCTTGATCACCAGCAACCCCAACTCCTTATACCCGGTCATCACCCGCTTCAGCGGCCCGGCCAAGAACTCTCGAAACATCCGCGGCGACACGAACGGCCGCTCCGTCGCCGCATAGTCGTCTCCCGTAAACACAAAATCCGCGCCCCGCTGCGCCGCTTCCTTCCCTAACTCGAGGTTCACCCCCACGGAAAGGTTCACCAAGCCGCGCACCAACTCGGGCGCCTCTCCGAAAGCCGCCATCAGGTTCTCGAAACCCATCAGGTTGCGTGGGATCGACAGCACATCGTTGAGATGAACCCCGATCGCCAGGCACCCCTTGTAACGCCCCACCAACTTCTCGAGGCTAGCGAACCGACCCGAGGCGTGCGGGTCCGGAGCACGGTAGGCGTCTAGGTCGGCCAGCGTGCCGATCGGCCCCCCCACCGGCATCCCGTATTCCTCCCCGCTGTACTCGACCACCGCCCCCCACTCGTTCCGGAACCGATTCGGCCCCACCTGTTCCCGGCGATAGTCCGGCGCCGTCAAAATCGCATCCAAACCCATCCGCACCGTGAACTCCTCCATCGTGCTCCCCGGGCAAAGCGCATCCCGCACATGCCGATCGACGATCCACTCGAAGTGCGGGATGCGATCCACCTCCTCCCGCAGCAAAGTGCGCCGGACACGTTCGGCCGAAGTCATCTGCATGACGGCATCGTGAGCCCCACCAGCGCAAAACGCAACCAACAGCCCGCGTCCCCCAAGACGCGCGTCACCCACGCATGCCCCTCCACAACCCCACAACCCTACCCTACCCGCCCTTACCCCCAACCCCTCTACCCCCAACTCGGCAGCCGGTGCCCCCGCAACCGAACCCTCTCTACACCACGACACCACCCTCGCAGCCCAGCCACCACTGGGCGCCCGCCCCTCCCCTCCTCGGTTCTGTCAACTATTATCATCCCGATCAATTGACTCGAAAGCTGCGGTACCCCGCCACCGCCAGAGCTAGAAGCCTCGCCTTGTGTCCCCCCTGTCACAGAGGCAGCCCACCCCAATACGCACACGCAACGTGTCAACTACTAGATACCTGTCCATTTAACCGTTAACCGTGTGCCCCTTGCCCCCGGCCCGTTAGGCCGTACCCATCCCATCCCTTGTCCGCCACCCAGACCGACCACGGGTCGCCGGAAGCGGCGGGACGGCGGTCAGTCCTGGCGGGTCGGGGTCGCAGCCGTCAGCACTTCGCCGCCCAGGGTCACCCGCAACAAGGCCTGGCGCGTGGAGGTCTCCGGATACGTCTGCGCTAGAAGCCGTACCTCGGCGAGGTCGGCGGTATCCACCAACCGCCCAAGCGCTTCGGCAGCGGCATGACGTGTGTCGGGCGCATTGTCCAGGTCGCGCACAATCCCCAACAAGACCGGCACCGCCCGCGCGTCACCAATCCGGCCTAGCGCCCACGCCGTGGCTGCGCGCCAACAAGGGGTCAAGTCGTTGTGCAGGAACAGCACCCCAGGCCCCAACGGATCCGGCCTGCCCAGGGCCGCCTCCGTGGGCGACTGTTCCAGGGCCGCCAGGAGCGAATCTGCCGACGCAGGCTCAGCCAGGTTGCCCAGGGCGCGCGCCAGGAAGAAACAGACCCAGTGCTTGGCCGGCAAGGCCAAGACCACCGGAATTCCGGTGTCGAACACGCGCGGAATCGAGGTGGGTAGCGCTCGGTACCGGTCGTAGGCGGCGCGGATACGAGGCTCAAACCGCCTCTCCCGACAGACCAAACCCAGGACCTGGGCGGCGCGATTCTCGGAGTCGGGTTTGCCCGCCCACGCCTGGTGGGTCGCCGCGATGGCCTGGGCCACCTCCGGGTCCCGTGCGGCGCCCGGGTCGCCCAAAATGGCCAAGCACGTCTCGACGACGCGAGCCTCCGCACCCGCCCGACGCAAAACGCGCCCCACCAAGACCTCGTAATCGTCGTTCCCCAGCAAGAGCGCGCGGTCCGGGTCGGTGGGGAGCGACCGCACCAAATGAGCGACCAGGTTGCGCCCCTCCAATGAGCCGCTCGCATCGAGCCCCTCGAGGAGATAAAAGTGCACCGGTGCCGCATGACAGGCAATCAGGGCGTCGTGGTCCCCGTACCACGCCGTGTGCTGGAAATAGTCGGTCAGCCTAGTGAAGGCCCGCGCCGTGGCTGTGGCGGCCCCCGGCGTGGCGATCCACCCCAGCGCCTCCGCGGCGGCCTCCGCCAGAAACAGGTTGCCTCCCGGCGGATTGGCGTAGCGCTCGAGCGTGTCGGCCAACAACGGGACCGCCTCCGAATCCTGCAAATAACCGAGGGCGCGCGTCGCGGCTTGGAGCGTGCGCGGGTTGGCCTCGGATAGGGCATTGAACATGGCCCCATCGCCCTGATGGGTCTTGCGCCACTCCGGATAGGGATTGTGCTCCCGCTCGCGCGAGACGAACTCACGCAGTGCGGCGCGCGCAGACGCCCCCCCAACGTGGCCCAGCGCCACCGCGGCGCGCCGCACCACCCCACGGTCGCGGCTCTCCATTCGACGCACCAGGGCGGCCTCGATCACATCCCAGTCCGTGCCGGCGAACCACGCCCGCCACCGCTCCGCCTGGCGCCGACGCTCGCTCGATTCGGTGAACGGATCGAAGCTCGGGCGGTGGCCGGTGAGGTTCTCGATCGCTACCGCGGCGGCCTGGCCCACCAACGGCTCGACGTCCGTCAGCGCATCGAGCAAAGGCGGCACCGAGTCCCGCGTCCCGCAGGCGGCCAGCGCCAGAGCAACCGCCACACGCACCTCCCGGCTCGAATCGTGCAACCGCTCGACCAGCGCCGGCGCCGCCATCCGGTCGCGAAACAGCGCCAACCGCTGGGCCGCGGCCAACCGCACACCCGCCTCGAGGTCCTGCAACTCGGAGGTCGCTGCCGCCACGTGCTGCGCCCGAGTGGCCAACGAGTCCGCCCCTTCCGCGTAGCGGTTGATCCCCGCCACTTCGCGGTAGCGGTCGAACTGTAATTCCATCAAGCCGGTTACCGCCGCGTTGTTCCCCCGGAACCGATGGGGCCGCCCCTGCCCGACCAGCTTGAGGGGCCGCGACTGCAGCGCCTGGATGACGGGCAAGGCCGCCACCGGCGCGCCTTGGCGCGGATGGTGGCAGCCCACGCAACCCCGGTTTTCGCCCGGGCGCACATAGATCCAGGACATCTCGTTCAGCTCGGAGCGGCCTTCCGCGTCCACGGCCTGGAAGGCGATCGCCGTGTTGGCTGGCACCTCGACCGCAAACGACCCGTCCGGAGCCAACGGCACCGTCCCCAGTTCGATCACTTCGCTGCCGGCGTGGACGATGTACGAATGCGATGACCGCACCGTTAGCCCCTGACCCGCCAGCACGCGCACCGCTCGCACCTGGTCCCAGCCGGCGGTCGTGTTCTTGGTCAAACGAACGTCTTGACAGAAGAAAACGCCCGTGGCCTCGGGGTGCTCTTCCTGGTCCCGCGCCACCTGCTGCGGTAACACCGGCGGCCGAACCCGGGGCCCCCAATAGACCGGCGAATGGATCGCGCCCTCCTCCGCCGCGTACAACCGCACGACCTGGTCGCCACCGCCATCCGGATCCACCAAGGCCAAACGCGCGAACTGAAACTCATGCGCCGGGCGCGCTCGCCGCGACGCCAGATCCGCGGCGGAAATGGGGCGTGGCAACGTGCACAGCAAGCGCCCGTCGGGCAGCGCCGCCACATCCCCGGCCTGCAGCGGCAAGCTGAGCCAATGCGCCGGCGCAAAACCCGGCCGCCCCACCACGATGCTCGAGCCCGTAGCAAACGCCACCCGGCCGTCGGGCAACGGCGCGGGACTGCCGCAGTTGAACGCCCGCAGCCGGTTCCCGTACTCAGGCCCGAGGTCCAACCCGAACTCTGTGTAGCCAATGGTCCCATCCGGATGCAACGCGTGCAGGAGCGTTTCCACCTTGCCACGATCGAAGAAGTTGTCCGAGCGAATGAACAAGATCCGGCCGTCCGCCATCACCTCCGGTTCATTGTCGAAGATGAACGTGTGCGTCAGCGGTCGGATCTCGCCCCCGGCTGCATTCATCACGAACAGCGCCCGCGAGGGTGGGTTGTGGTATTCCTCGAACCGACCAATGCGCGTCGAGGCGAAAACAATCCGGCCATCCGGCAACTCCGCAGGATCGATGTCGTGAAATGGACCGTCGGTCAACTGCTCCAGTTCCCCGCTCGCCGCCGACCACCGGTAGATGTGAAAAAAAGCCCCCCCAGCCCGCACCATCGATACCAAGATCGAGCGACCATCGAAAGCGACACTCGGCGACCCGATGGCCCCTGCCCCCGCGTCCAACAGCACCCGCGGCGGCGTCCCCGGCCGCGCCGGGTCCAGCACGTACAGCTTCCGGCCCACCTTGACCGGCGCCGGTAAGTCATGCTCCGGGAAGGCTCGCGAATGGTGCGGGTTGAAAATCGTGACCGTGAGACTGTCCTGACTCGTGCCCGTGTGCGACGGGGGACGATACAGGCTGCAGTCCTCGCCCAAAAACACGATGGCCTCCGGCCACGGATAGTCCGCCGCCGGGGTCACCTCCTGGACCGGCCTGGGCACAGGCCGACCCCCGAGCAAAGCCGCCACCTTGTGTTGCGCCAGGGCCTCGTGCACCGCTCGCCGCGCCCCATCCACCGGCCTACCCGCCCGCACCGCCTCGGAACCCGCGACGATCCGCCCCCAAGGGGCCACCCCGTACTCGCCCACCACATGCGCGGCCCGCCAGGCCCCGTCGTCACCCGCTCCCTGGGCCCAGTCCGCCACTTCCACATCCAGACATCGCCAGGATTCGTCGCTGACCCACGAGATGAGCTGGCCTTCGGCCAGACGCACCGCGCCCTTGACCAGCAAACCGGCCGGCCCCGGCGCCGTGTTGATCGCCTCCACCGCAATCAGGTTCGCCCCAGCCACCAAGAGGCTCGTCACGTCAAACCGCTTCGCTCGGTTCCACGCGTCCGGCTGCGGCTCGCTCTCCCCGGCCAACCGGCCGTTCACATACAGGGTATAGAGGTTGTCCGCCGCAATCAGCAGCTCGCCCGAGACGATCCGACCCGCCCCGGGCAACTCGATCCGGGCGCGGAACCAGTTCGGACCGGCTGGAAAACTCTGCGAGATCGGCATCGGCTCCTGCGAAAACCAAATCCACTTCGCCCCCTCGAAACCCAGCGGCTCGGCCGTCGCGCAGACCCCGAACCAGCCCACTACCAACGCCCGGGCCCAGCCCAGCCGCACGCCTCTCCCATCTCCCGACCGACGCGGTAATGCGTAAACGCCGTTCACGGTTGCCATGCGCAGACGTTACCCCCCACCCCAACTGAAGGGAAGCACATCGTTTCCTCACCCACCCTCGGCGAGCACCCTAACTCCCCCCCGCCGACAGTACCTTCAAGATCGCCACCACGTTCAGCGCCGCCTTCGGCACGAACGAACTCACCTCGACGTACTCCGGGAGCTTCGACCCGTCCGCACTGCGCTCCGAGCAATGATCGTGATCGCCATGCGGCCCCAACCCGTCGATCGTCGGCACGCTCTGCCAGAGGAAATTCCCATCGCTCAACCCGCCCCGCTCCTCGCCCTCGACCTCGAGCCCAAGCTCGGCCCCGGCCGCCTGCCACACCGCCAACAACGCGTCCGTGCCGGCGTTCCGCGCCCACGGCGGACTCTCGCTCACCAACTCGACCGACACCCGACAGCGGTATCCGTCCAGCGGACTGGCCACCTCGCCCTCCCCGCCCAGGGCCAGCAACTTCGCCTGCGCCTCGGCGTAGACCTTCGGCGAAAAGGCCCGGAACTCCCCCTCCGCCGTCGCCTCGTGCGGCACGCGGTTCAGCCCCGCTCCACCCCGCACCAGCCCCACATTGACAGTGAGGTCTTGGCCGTAATCCGTCAGGGCGGCAGCCCGGTCCAGCGTCCGCGCCAACTGCACGATGGCATTCGCCCCCTGCGGATGCTTCCCGCCGGCGTGCGCGCCCCGGCCATGCGCCGTCACACGCCACACCCCCCGCCCCTTCCGAGCCACCACTAACCGCCGCACCGACCCCCGCCGACCCTCGGCCTCGAACACCAGCGCTGCCCGCGTGCCCGCGTCCAACCGAGCGCGGCACAACGCGCCGAAGTCGTGGGACAGCGTTTCCTCGGACGAATTCAAGAACAACCGCCATGTCGTCTGCCGAAAAACCTCGGGCTCCAATTCCCGCAACGCCCCCAACACCAACCACATCATCACCGTGCCGCCCTTGATGTCGTGTGTCCCCGGCCCAAAAATACGGTCCCCATCAGGCTGCCAGTGAAAGCCGTTGCGCGCCTCTTCCTCGGGCGGAAACACCGTGTCCAAATGCGAAACCAGGGCCAGCGCTCGCTGTGTCGGCCCTTCCCCGGCCCGCGTCAGTATCAAATGATCGCCGTAGGCAGGCTGGACCGAGGGCACCGACTCAGCCCGAAAACCGAGCGCCGCAAAACACTCGCTCGTCAGCGCTGCAAGACGGTTCACCCCCGCGCGGTTCTCCGTCCAGCTATTGATCTGCACCATCTGCCGAAGCCACTCGAGTCCCGCCGGCAGTTTGCCCTCGAGGAATCGGTACAGTCCGTCGGCGTTCAACATGCACGGGAGAGTGTGGACGGCACGCCCCCAGGTCAATGGCGTTCCCTGGCCGCTCGAGGTCCCCACTCCGCCACGCGCCCCAACCTGACCGTTCGCCCCGCCAGTCTCCGCCAATCCCCGCACGACGCACCGCTCCAGGCGCGCCCGTCGCCCCCGGGCTCTGCCGCCGGGCCTGACCCACTGCGCGCGCTCTGGACTCGACACGGCGCCCCATTCAGGTCCACTTGCAGCCCGAATGCTCGCAGACTCGTGCCGATGACGACAGCCCCGGAATCGAACCACACCGACTCGGAGACGGTGCCCGGGTTGGGCAACGCATACCTGTTCGCGGTGTTCAACGCGCTTTCCTACCAGATCGTGCTGGGCAGCCCCATGATCCTGTACGCCAAACACCTCGAGGCCAAAGCGACCGTCCTCGGCATCATCGCCGGCATGATGCCCCTGCTGGTGATCTTCCAAATCCCCGCCGCCCACCACATCGCGCGCGTGGGCTACAAACGCTTCGTTCTCACCGGTTGGAGCGTGCGCGTCATGATCATCTTCTTGATCGCGCTGGTCCCCCTCACCGGAGCTATTCTCGATGCCACCGGCCGCATCGGGCTCATGCTCTTCCTCCTCTTCGGCTTTAACCTCTCCCGCGGCATCTCGAGCGCCGCCTGGTTGCCCTGGATTACCGCCCTAGTCCCCGCCACCATCCGCGGCCGTTACCTGGCCCGTGACTCCGGCTGCGTCAATGCGGCCAGCGCCCTCACCCTCTTCCTTGCGGGCCTCGTGCTCGGCCAGACCCCCCAGGAGTGGCGCTTCGCCGCCCTCTTCGCCTTTAGCGCCCTGATGGGCCTGGCCAGCCTCTCCTTCCTCAAGCGCGTCCCCGACGGGCCTGAGCCCGAACCGGAGAACCGCAACCCCCAACCGGTCCCCTGGCGCGCGATCGCCGCGCACCCGCCCTTCCGCAAACTGCTCCGCTTTAACGTGGCTTGGGCCATCGCTTACGGCGGCCTAGGCGCTTTTACCGTCGCTTACCTCAAGGTCATCGCCGCGCTCAACGAAGACTACATCCTCTACGTCACCGCCATCTCTTACTTGGGCGGCCTGGGTGGATTGGCCCTGTTCGGCTCGCGCCTCGACCGACACGGTAGCAAACCCATCTTGTGGGTCTGCCTCCTGGGCTGGGTGCTCGAGTTGGTCGGCTGGGTCCTCTTGTCCGGCGGCCTCGTCCCCCCACGGGCCTGGTTCGTCCTCCTGCTGGGCGCCTGCATGGGCCTTGGTTACGCCGTCTTCGCCATGGCGAATACCCGCCTCGCCATGGCCACCATCCCCGTCCTGGGCCGCGACCACTTCTTCGCTCTGTTCTCCGTCGTCTCCAGCCTCACCCTGGGCATCGCCCCCATCCTCTGGGGCCTGCTCATCGACCTGTTCGGCCCGCGCCAACTCAACCTTGTCGGTTTCGATCTCAACCGCTACAGCCTCTTCTTCCTCCTCGTCCTTGCCGCGTATCTCGTCACGCTCGCCCTCTGTCGCCCACTCGAAGAACCGCGCGCCGCTAATGTCCCCGCCTTGCTCCGCGACCTCCTCCGGCGCGGCCCTTTGCGCAGTTGGATCCGTTTCTGGCCTCGCGGCTGAGCCGCGCCTGGCCTTCACGAGATCGCCTCGACCCGCAAGTCGCGCAACGCGCTCAGCCCCGCCAAAACGGTCCACCCCCACCCCGAATCGGTCGCGCCCCACTCCGCCGCTTCACCCCAAACCGCTCCCGGTGCGCCAGCCACACTGTATCCACAAACCCCTTCGACCCCAACACCACCCCGTCCGTCATGTGCCGTATCCGCATCCGCAACACCTCCCCCACGCTCAACTCCCCACCCCTCTTCAACACCCGCAGAATCTGTTCCCGACTCAACGCCACCTTCCCGCTGCTCCCAGACACCCCCCCACGCACAAACAACCGCCGCCGATACTCCGCCCCCACATCCTCCCCCTCAC
>Ga0194113_10003585_pt1 | contig 20696 bp, 18 predicted proteins | sample TA2MahC200mmetaG_FD_146193 | JGI IMG/M metagenome (GOLD analysis project Ga0194113, IMG submission 146193) | Freshwater microbial communities from Lake Tanganyika, Tanzania - TA2015017 Mahale Deep Cast 200m | ecosystem: Environmental > Aquatic > Freshwater > Lake | place: Tanzania: Lake... | reverse complement strand
ACCTCGATTGCCGTGCTCATCGTGGTCTCCGCCTTCGGGTTGATACACTCGCCCTGGGCGCTGCTGGTGCTGCCCCTGGCGCTGCTCACGGGACTTATGTTCGCCTCGATAGCGCTATTCTTCACCTCGGTAGCGCCTTCCATCTACTCGTTCAATTACTACTTCACCCTGTTCATCACGCCCATGTTCTTCTTCAGCGGCGTCTTCTTCCCGCTCGACTCCTTCCCCGAGGCAGTGCAGCGCCTTGCCTGGATATCCCCGCTGACCTCGGCGACCGACCTGACCCGGGCGATAGTCAGCGGCGACCCCGCCTCCGGCGCATGGTGGAGCCTGGGCATCGTCTTCGGCCTCACCGCTGTCTTCCTGCCCCTGGCGCTGTTCATGATGAGACGCCGTCTGTTGAAATAAGCTATAAATTCGTCATTTTGAGATTTATATAAAACAAGAAAGGATAGAGTGGACAACGTGGCTGATAAGCAGAGGAATCGCAAGTGGGACGACGAAGCTGACATCATCGTAGTTGGGTTTGGGGCCTCCGGTGCGGCGGCAGCCCTGGAGGCGGCGCAGCAGGGAGCCTCAGTGCTGGTAGTGGACCGCTTTCACGGCGGGGGAGCCACCGCAGCCAGCGGCGGCATTGTCTATGCAGGCGGCGGCACTAAATACCAGAAAGCTGCAGGATACGAAGACACACCGGAGAATATGTATCGCTACCTGAAGCAGGAGGTGGGCGATGTTGTTACCGACGAGACCCTGCGCCTTTTCTGCGAACAATCCCCGGGAATGATTGACTGGCTCGACCGGGCGGGAGTTCCTTTCGAGGGTTCAATGTGTCCCTTCAAGACGTCATATCCTACCGATAAATACTACCTGTATTTCTCCGGCAACGAGAACCACACCAGATACAAGGCGAATGCCAAGCCGGTGCCGCGCGGTCACCGGGCGCGGGGAAAAGGCATCTCGGGACTTACACTCTTCCATGGTATGGAAAAGGCTGTGCGCAAACAACAGGGGGTCCGGGTGCGCTGCCAGACACGGGTGGACCGATTGGTCTTCGGTGATAACGGGCAGGTTATAGGTGTCGAAGGCGTGTCCATATCGCGTGGCATTACGTCGCGTCTGCATGGCGCCATCTCCTATATCAATGCCAAAGCGAATACCTATGCACCTCCGGCGGCAATGGTGCTCCATAGTATAGATAAGCTCATCATAAGGGTGATGGGGAGACCCTATTGCGCCCGGGCTCGCAAGGCTGTCATTCTGGCAGCGGGAGGCTTTATCTTCGACAAGCAAATGGTCAAGGAGTGCGCGCCCATTTACCTGAGCTGTCTGCCTCTGGGCACCTACGGCGATGACGGCGCAGGCATCCGCATGGGAGTGAGCGCCGGTGGAGTCACTTCGCATATGGACAAGATAAGCGCCTGGCGGTTCTATGTACCTCCCGAGGCTATGATGCAGGGAGTATTGGTCGATAAAAAAGCGCAGCGCATCTGCAGCGAAGACCTGTACGGGGGGAAGCAGGGAGACTATATAGCGTCAAGTGGCGGCTATGCTTACCTGATTTTCGACAGCGCGACCTACAAGGAAGCGGTGAGCAAGATAGGCGAACAGTGCGCCGCATTCCAGAAGCTAACCATGATACCAATGCTTCGCCTTACCCGCAAGAAAGCGAACTCCTTTAAGGCTCTGGCAGCCAAGATCAAGGTCTCCCCAGAGGCTCTGGAACAGACCATGTCACAGTACAACGCTATCGCCAGTAAGAAGGCACCCGACGCCATGGGCAAGACAGAGAAGCGTTTTGTGCCTCAGGACAAACCGCCTTTCTACGCTGTCGATTGCTCCCTCAGTTCCAAGAGCGGGATACCCACCGCATCGCTGACGCTGGGCGGACTTGTGGTAAATGAGAAGACCAGCCAGGTACTGCGCGGTGACGGCTCGTCTATCGATAGACTCTATGCCGTAGGGCGGAATGCTGTGGGAGTTTGCAGCAATGGTTACTTTGCCAGCGGCGTCTCTATTTCAGACTGCATATTCTCCGGCAGGCGCGCCGGCAAACACGCCGCCAGCCTCCCAGCCAAGTAGGGGCACAGCGTGCTGTGCCCTTCCTGTTTAAAAGAGCGGCTCGCGAACGCCCTATCAATGATTCTCGCCACAACATTCCGTAGGGGCGACCCAATGGGTCGCCCCTACACCCCATGCCATTTCGCCCCTTGATTCCTACAAGAGTATATCCTATAATCTCAAACACATCCATTTCTGAGAGGAGTGCCTATGTCTGAAAAAGATAGAATCCCATATAGCAAACGATCAGATATACAGAAAATAGTATCAAACTGGCAAAAAGCTCGAGGTTTGTATAAAAGGGGTGATTACTCTGCAGCAATAGTCCGAGCAGTCACAGCAACAGAGTTGGCAGCGAATTTTGTAATAAGAGAAGAGCTCCAGAAAAAAAGAAAGCTTGAGGCCAAGTTTGTCGACGATCTTTTGTACTGGGCAAATGGATTGCCAAATAAATTGCGCAATCTGATCATCCCCATAAGCAGAGGAGATGACAATCATAGGCTATTCGCGTCTCTAACCGATAAAGTTAGAAAGGTAAGTGGGGAGAGAAATAATATTGTCCATAGTGGTCAGTTTAAGAAAGAGCAAAAGGCAAGGGCAACCATCTCAGAATCTAAAGAGATTATAGAAGTATTAGTAAAGGCATATAAGCCTAAATTCTCACTGAAAGATATCGAATAGCGACTTAACGAAGGCCTGCAGATGAACAGGCTTTCAATAGTTGACCCTATTATTATACAAAGAGTTTCAAATGAAACAGTGTATTTTTTGCAAGACAACTACCGGCCCCTTTACAACCCGTGAACATATTCTACCTGAGTCTTTAGGAGGAGGAGATTGGGGAGTATTACCAGATGGCCTTGTGTGTGACCAGTGTCAGAACAAGTTTGGTTCATCAGTCGAGCAACAAGCACTATCACAGTACCCATTCTCTTTTCTCCGTGTTTTTATTGGAATCCCAACGAAAAAGAGAAAGCTTCCGTGGCTAGAATGCCGGGAAGGGATAGTTGCGGCATCTCCTACTGTGGAGCCTGGAGTGTTTGAGTATATGCCTGCCCCATTTTTCAAAAGAGCTACAGAGCAAGGCATAAAAACCCAGATGCGTATTCCTGCCGAACCGCTGAAACCGGACTTTATCTGCCGCTTCCTTCTTAAAATGGGTATCGAGGTGGTTGCTGAAATGGATAAGAATGCCGTGTTCGACCAAAGATTCGATGAAGCACGAGCTTTTGCCCTTTCTGGTAAGAAGGAAAGCGGTTGGTGGTATCTACAGCGTGAGGATATTTCATCAGCCGCTTATTATTTTCGGCATGGAGTGACTTTACAAGAGTGGTGTGAAAATATAAAGCTACAGATACAAACTATCGAAGATGAGGCGGAAGTGTTCCATTTGAAACTTTTATATTTGGATATTCTTACCCCGCTTGAGTCACGAATAATACCTCCTCCGAAAGATAGCCTGCCAGAACCTGAATATCGAATTTTTATCGTTTGACAATCATTGGTTAAGTGATCCAAGCGTAGTGAAACCCCTGCTTTCCGGACTGGGGTCTCATGATTCATTCCACCCACCTCAACCCCACCGGGTAGTTTTGAGCATCCGCTCCAACCTAGCACCTGGGTTCCTGCTTACGCACGAAAGACATGAATTGGCAGCAGTGTCTAATGACAAATGTAGGGGCACAGTGCACTGTGCCCCTACATCGTCAAACAGACGCGCTATGTGTATAATTGTCGAGCGGTTGCTACTATGAAAAGGAATGTCAGGTTGACCGATGGGCGAATCATGCTGCGCCCCTACCGTCCTTCCGACGCCGAACCGGTCTATGAGGCGGTGCGCGAGTCACTTCCCGAGCTTTTACCCTGGATGCCCTGGGCGTATCCCGAGTATTCCATCAAGGACACCCGGGCATGGATTGCCTCCAGCTCGCAGAAATGGACGAAGGGCAATGAATATAACTTCGCCATCTTAGATGCCCGCGATAGCGCTTTCCTCGGCGGCTGCGGCTTCAATAAGATCGCTGGCAAGGAGGGCTTTGCCAACCTGGGCTACTGGGTGAGAACCACCCGTACCAAGCAGGGCATTGCCCTGGCAGCAGCGCAACTGCTGGCTCGCTTCGGATTCGAGGAACTGAAACTGCGGCACATAGAGATCGGCGCCGCCACCGGCAACAAAATCAGCCAGCGCGTCGCCGGGAAGCTGGGAGCTAAACGGATAGGAATAAAAAAGAATGACCTCAAGGTCCGCGATAGGGTCTATAGCTGTGCGGTGTTTGCCCTGCATCCCCAGGATTTGGAGAAACAGGGAGAAGTTTAACAACTAATCTATTCTTTGTACTCGGCGGGCACGATGGACATTTCAAGGCGGTTGGTGAAATCGCGCAGCACTACCATGTCCAGCTTCTTGCCGATAATATCCCTGGTCAGCAGGCGGTGCACATCGTCAACTCCGGTTACAGTCTCCTGCCCCAGCGAGATGATGATGTCTCCTTCCTTCAGCCCTGCGCTCTGAGCGGGGCTGCGGGGAGCCACGCTAAAGACCTGCACCCCGTAATCGTTCTTCAACTGGAAATATCTCACCACGCGCACAGGCAACGGCACTCTCTGCCCTGAGATGCCCAGAAAACCCCGGGTCACTTTGCCCTCCCGGAGCAGCAGTGGAACCACCCAGCGCAGCGTATTCACCGGCACGGCGAAGCAGATTCCCTGCGCGAACTGTATTACTGCCGTATTGATGCCCACCGCCAGACCGCGTGAATCGACCAGCGGGCCGCCGCTGTTTCCGGGATTCAGTGCGGCGTCGGTCTGGATTATATTCTCGATGAGCCTGCCGCTGCGGCTCCTTAAAGAGCGCCCCATTGCACTAACCACGCCCGCGGTTACGGTGCTCTCAAAGCCGAGAGGGTTGCCGATGGCAATTACCAGCTGGCCTACTCGCAGCTTATTGGAATCGCCGAGACGGGCTATGGGTAATCCCGAGCCGGGAATCCTGAGCAGAGCCAGGTCGGTTGCTGCATCCTGTCCCACCAATTGAGCGCTGTAGCTGTTACCGTCAGCTAGACCTACTGTTATGCTGTCCGCTCCCTCGGTAACATGGCAGTTGGTAACGACATAGCCGTCGGGGGCAATGATGACTCCCGAGGCGCTGCCCTCTCCTTCATAGGTAGCGTTCGCGGAGCGGGCGACTTTTTTCTTAATGCGGATGCTCACGACGGCAGGGCTTAACTTCGCCACCACATTTGTTACCGCCTGGGAATAGGCATCGAGCAGCTCGGCGCCTTCGTCGAATGTAGTCGGCAACTGCTTCTCTGCCTCCGCAGCGGGCGAATAGTCCAGAAATCTTAGTTCGAAATCCGATGTTCCCCTAACCATATCCATATCCTCCCGATTCCATGTTAATCCAATAAAATTAAGAAGGCAATTCGGTATATAACTCTGCGGAGGCTAGCCAACATTACATAAAGTTGGCACTTGCCAAACTTTATTAAGGGTATATAATATCTACCAGCTTATATCGCTGGCGAGCAAACATGAGCCTGCAGGAACTCGCACAACAAATGGGCATCAGCACCTGTATGGAGTTTGACCCCAGTCTCCTTGTACCCGAATGGAGGGTCAGAGAGCTCTGCATGGAAAACAAATGCGGTAACTACGGCAACAACTACATGTGCCCGCCGCACATCGGCGCGCTGAACGAGGTCAAGGCAAGGCTCAAGAAGTTCCGCAAAGGCATCCTGCTTCAATACTCTCAGCCGGTAGATGTCAGCAACGATGTTCACAGCGTTATGCAAATCAAGGTGGATTTCCATAATAAAATCCTGCAACTGGAAGACTCCCTGAAAAATGACGGTGTGAAGGATGCCTGGGGGTTGATTGGCAGTAGCTGTGCGCTCTGCGAGGTCTGCAAAGCTCGCACCGCCTCGCCTTGCTCCTATCCCGACAAAGCGAGAACATCGCTGGAGTCGCTGGGTGTCGATGTAGTGGCACTACTGGACAGGTTTGGACTGGACAGCGCTTTTCGCCCCGATACGGTCACCTGGACAGGGGGCATCCTGTATTGATGACGACGTAGCACCTCATCAATCCCCCTAAAAAAGAGCGAATTAAATCGGCAAGCGCACCTGCTCTGCGTATCCTCTGCCGGAAACAGCCTGCCCGTCGAAATAGCCCGATATGGAAGTACGCCCTTCCCAGAAGGGGCACACTGGGATTGACAGGGATTCGAACAACCTTATCTCCTGCTGGGCACACTTCGCTCTGATTTCCAGGTCGAGTCCCAGGGCCTCCTGCCGCACACGCCAGAGCAGACCGTATTCCCTCCTGCTATCGGGAGAGACCCAGGAGTCTATCCTCTCCAGCATGAAATCCTGCGTATGATAAACCATGTGGTCGGGATACATGGCGGTCAAATCTCTGGACCTGATCGATTCATCGGGGTTTACGATGTGCCAGAATACCAGATCCTTATCGTTATCGAGCTGAACGGCAAACCAGTCCCAGCCTCCTTTGCCCAGATAGGTCATCCACTGATGGTCCATCCAGCCGACACCCTGCACATCTATTGACCTGCCCGATATATCTATCGTACCTTTTGCCTTCATGCGCGTAAATGAATAATAATATGCGCTTCCGCCTGACCATTCTACTAAGCCATCGCTGCAGCCCAGCAACGGCGGCTTATCAGACTTCAGAGACAGGTTTACGCCGATGTCTTTGCCATACGATTTCAGATTGTAGGAGAACGATTTGGGATCTGTACGTACCAGGTTGTCGCGATGCCAGTGGAGGTCGAGTTGCCCTTTCGTGTGGTGCAATGCCGAACTGGAGATTGAATGGTAGAAGCGTTCTTCCTGCAGGTCATAGACCATGAGAATCTTCAGACCCACATTGAAGTAAGCTACCATTGCGCCGTATTCCCTGCCCTGTGGGTCCGCGAGGCTGAAATGGCCGTACCACCACTCCGTCAGAAAATCGGGGTGTGCCCCCTCGTCGCGCGGAAAGCGTATTTTCGGGCTCGACTTCTTCGGCTTGACGGGCAATTCAATTCACCCCCGGTTTCTTATTCAGAAGCGAGCGTTTTACCACCTCGCCTATTCGTCTCTTTCTTGTTTCCTCGGTTTTTGTGCTGTTTACCCATCCAATATACATGTTCCTGTAGCTATTGGCAAAGCTTTTAAAATTATTCCAGACAGCTTTATCTTCCAGCAGGGCTTTCTTCAGGTCAGAAGGCATTCGCTGCTTCTTCCTGTCGGTATAAGCATTCTCCCATGCGCCGCTTTTCTTTGCTTCTTCAATCTTGGCAAGTCCCGCATCTGTCATTCTGCCCGAGGCTATCAACTTCTCCGCTTTTTCTTTGTTGTTTTGGGACCAGACGCTCTTTGATTTACGAGGAGAATATTTCAGGATGAACCTCTCCTCGTCTATACGCTTCCCTTTACTGTCAATCCAGCCAAAGCACAGCGCCTCTTCGACAGCCTCAATGTAGCTGACTCCGGTTTTACCACTATGCTTCTTATAGTGCACCAGCCATGCTTCCTTTTCCTTATCATGGTTGTTCTCCAGCCAAACACGCCATTCATCCCTGTTCTTGAAGTAGAGCGCTTTGCTTAATTCCATATCCACCAAAATCTATCAAACGGACGACTCAATCGTTAGACATTTTCTCAGAAGCAAGCTGCAACTGCAACTTACAGATATGATCGTTTCTGATAACAGGGGCATCCAGAGGGCAAAGCCCTTCTGGCCTTCCCTATTCGATAGGTGAAATCGGACATGTAAGATGATAAACTAGAGTCAAAGGCTGGGAATTCGCTTTTAGGCTAAGAGTCGGTCAGGGGGTGCAGGATGGCAGATTATCTGGCGCTGGTAAACAGGACGATAGAGGAACATCACAACATCAGAGGCAACCTAAAGCTTGCAGGGGATTCTGTGAGCGACCTCGAGGCTTTGTTCAGCTTACAGAAGTCGCGCCCCGACCTGATTCTAAGTTCGCCGGAGGCGCTCAAAGAGAGGCTGGAGAAGCTGCAACAGACTCTGAGCTATCTCGATGAGGGATTGAAGAACCACTTCGGCTTCGAGGAGAAGCTGTTGCCTCCCCTGTTCGGCGATTTTCTGATGAAGGCGCTTATCCTCGACCACCGCGCCATAAAGAAACAAATAGATGCCGCTAAATCGCTGGCCGCAGACACAAGACTCGAAGGGCTGAGCCAGAAGGAGCTGCTATCAAGGAAGTCCCGGATACAGCAGCAGGTTGAGACTATCCTCCAGCTTGTCGAAGACCACGCCGCCAGAGAGGAAACCATCCTGAAGATGCTTAAAAGGGCGCTGGAGGAGAAAAGCTAGTCTGAATAACCACCGGACGGCTTCCTTGATGACTTCCCCGTAAACATCGTAAGGTTTTAGTTTTTATGATAAGATATGGAACATGCGATTTTTAAGCCTTAAAAAATCCGCCAAGGAAGACCAAAAAGTTATCAACGACCCCCCGGCCGCTGAAATCGCAGTTAGACCCGTCGGCCTGCGAGCTTTACCCAGGCGGCAACTGCTAATAACATTCGCCGGCGTAATGCTGGCGATGTTCCTCGGTTCGCTCGACCAGACCGTGGTCGGCACCGCTTTGCCCCAGATTATCACAGACCTGGGCGGTTTTGCCCACTATACCTGGGTAGCCACCGCGTATATGATTGCCTCCACCATCGCCATGCCCATTACAGGCAAGCTGACCGATATGTACGGGCGCAAGTGGTTCTACATAGCGGGATTATCTATATTCATGCTGGGCTCTCTTCTCTGCGGTCTCAGCCAGACCATGACCCAGATTATCGCCTTCCGCGGATTTCAAGGTTTGGGCGCAGGTATTATGATGGCTAACGCCTTCATCGTAGTCGGCGACCTTTTCCCTCCCTCAGAACGCGGCAAGTATCAGGGACTCGTAGCCGGCGTTTTTGGACTGTCCTCCATCATCGGGCCAACATTGGGTGGATTCATCACTGACAATATCTCCTGGCACTGGGTATTCTGGGTGAATATACCTCTGGGCGTTTTAATTCTGGGTCTGTTTGTATTCTTCTTCCCTGACCTGCGCCCCTCTGAAGTTAAACACAAGATCGACTATCCGGGCATGGTGACTCTGGTGCTAGCTGTGGTAACGACCATGCTGGCTCTGACCTGGGGCGGTGTCGAATATGCCTGGATATCCCCTCAAATCATCGGCATGTTCGCTTTCGCGGCAGCGATGATAGTTCTCTTTGTAATGATTGAGCGGCGAGCCCCTGAACCCATCATCCCCATGTGGATATTCAAGAATCGGATTATATCCCTGTCCACATTCATCATTTTCATCACCGGCTTCGGCATGTTCGGCGGCATCGTTTTCATCCCCTTATACTTTCAAGGGGTCCTTGGGCAATCTGCCACAGCAAGCGGCAGTTTCCTGACGCCCATGATGCTGGGCATGGTAGCAGGCAGCATTATTTCCGGGCAGATACTTTCCCGGGCAGGTGGACATTACAAGCTCATGGGCATAGCAGGGCTGGCGATTATGGCTCTGGGGATGCTATTGCTCTCCCAAATGTCAGTGGAGACAAGCAATGCTCGAGCTGTGACCAACATAGTGGTGATAGGCTTCGGCCTGGGCGTGACCATGCCCCTTTACATTATTGCGATTCAGAATGCAGTTCCCTATTCCGTCCTAGGTATAGCCACCTCCTCGTCCGCCTTCTTCCGTTCCATCGGGGGCGCCTTCGGGCTGGCAATCTTCGGCTCAGTTATGAACAATCACTTTGCTTCTGAATTCATGGGCGGGCTTCCCGCACAGGCAAAAGAGGTAATACCACCTCAAGTCCTTGATTCCCTCACGCATAACCCACAAGCTCTGCTCAGTACAGGTGCAGAGGCCCAACTGAGGAGCATCTTTGAGAATCTGGGGCCACAGGGAGCCACCCTTTTCCAGCAGGTATTCGAGACACTCAAAGTAGCTCTCAACTCCGCAATAACACAGGTCTTCCTCATCGGTTTTATCGTAGTCGTTACAGCCTGGGTAGCCAATTTCTTCCTCAAGGAAATACCGCTGCGCAAGCAACATTAGCTGGAGCGGCAAGCCGTTTGGGCGGCTTTTTGTTTACAAACGAAATAGGCTCTTCAACCACCAGTAGCTCTACTGTCTGAGTCTGTTTCGTCAATCTATTACGTCTGAGTTTATTGTAGATTTTTATTTTCATTCGATTTATATACCGTGCCGTTCACAGAATTAAGGTTGCCGGGGAGCTTCTCCCGCCCTTTCATCATGCCAAATGACGAAGGAGGACGAAGATGAAAAGAATACTGACCACCTGTTTGCTCATCATGTTCGTGACGTCTTTTCTAATCGCAAACTTCGCATGCTCTTCCGTCGCCAGATTTGAAACAGGGACTCTAAAGATCTCGCCTGTCCAGGTTATCGAAGGCAATCCGGTTATAGCCTCAGTTGATGTAGCCAATGTCGGGGGAGACGAAGGTACTTACCAAGCCAGGCTCAGGATAAATAACACCTTGAGAGAAATCAAATACGTGCCGATAGCAGCGGGGCAGACAAAAACAATATCCTTCGCTATAGACGCCACCGCCGGGACTCATCACATCAGGCTGAATGGATTAACAGGTGCATTCAGCGTGTTGACGACGCCAGCCTTCGCCGAGCTTGTTGTCAGCCACATTCAGGCAAAGGTCGGCGAGACGGTCACAGTCTCCGCCAACATCAGCAATACGGGGTCTGTCTCAGGAAACTATATCGTAGACTTGAAGGTAAATGGATCGGCAGAGGAAACGAAAACAATACCGGTGAACGCCGATTCGACAGAGAAAGTTACATTCGCGGTAACGAAGAATAATCCGGGCACCTACAGTGTCGGCATAGGTGGTTTAAGCGGCAGCTTTACCGTGCTCACCCCCGCCTTATTCGCTACGAGCAATCTGGTTATTTCGCCGCAACAGGCGTTACCGGACCGAGAGGTGTCCATCGCCTGCAGTGTTACTAACTCAGGTGAGGTGGATGACTACTGCCCCGTGATTCTGAAGATAAACGGAATAGCGATAAGCAGCAAGAATGTTACCGTGCCGGCAAGTGCCACGGAGACAGTCATCTTTAACTTCTCCAGTAACCTGGTTGGAAGTCACATGGTCGAGATAGGCGACCTCTCCGGCACCTTGGAGATTTGCGAGGGTTTGCTGCCGACCCTTTACGCGGGCGATACCTGGGTTTTCCGAGAGGTTCACAAGGGCATCGAGTATATTAAAACCGAGAGAATGATGCGCGAGGAGAATATTGAGGGAAAGGTCTGCTACGTCATGCAGGTTACATACGACCCGCCTCTGGACGGCTGGATATACGAAGAGACAAAATGGATAGACAAAGCAACGCACTATCCCGTTTTTTCGCGAGTCTCCGCTACCCTATCGGCGTCAGGTGTTACCATGACACGGCTGGTCTCTTACTCCCGGGAAGGAGCCGGCAACAGGTGGCCCTACTTGGTCGGCAATGAGTTTACGGTCAAGACGTCCTGGATACTAACCGACTTTCTCGATGCCGAATCCTTCACAGACAGAGGAGAAAGCACCGTGACCTATCATTGTGTGGGTATTGAGGATACTACGATTGAAGCAGGAACATTCAGATGCTTCAAAACAGTATCTTATGAAAACTATCAGTCCACTTACGAGTACTGGTATTCCGATAAAGCCAAAACGCGTGTGATGACCAGAGGCATCACCAACGCACACACAATTGAATTAATATCCTATTCAGTTAAATAACGAAAGAAAGAGCGCAAGTCGCTTGTCAGGCGCCTCACGCTTTTCCCGAGCTGCAGAAAACCATCATCAAGGTTAATTGTCAAAGAAGTCTTCTGGGAAGCACGGAATTCTTCGTCCGACTCGCCTCCCAGATAGTCTGGGAAGGTATGTATCCCTGTAACCTGCATCCAGCATTCTTTTTTGCCACTATTTTCATTCAGCCAGGGGCGAGCCAAGCCCAGCCTTAGATACAGGCGTTCCACCTCCATCGTCATGTTTTCTATCTCCCTGGCCGCTCTCACCGTGGAATTCAAACGATTTACTGTGGAATCAGCGAATGCCCTGAACATCAGGTCATTTATGATTACTCTATCGTATCGGCACCCCGCCCCATCCACAAAAGAAACTCGATACTCTCGTTTTCCACCTCGCTGCTCGAAAAACGCACCCGACACTTGCACGCCTGTTACAGTACCCAAAGAGCGCGTCCTAGCGCCCGGTTCAATCCAGTGAGGCTTCTGCAAAAGACCGTCATAAATATCAGCAACCGATGGAGATAGACTGGCACGGGGGATTGATTCCCACTCGCTGTCGTCACAAAATCCCTCATGCCTGATTGCAGCTGGATCAAAACCCAGATCTTCTATATGCGGTGAGGCAGTTCTTACGGGGTAGAAGTTAAATTTAACCTTTGCTCGGGGTCTGATTACTAAATTATCTCCTATATAAAGATGTTTACAGGTGATATCTTCCCCAAATCGTTTAAGAACAGGGCGAATACTTTTGCCGTTTCGGTCAAGCCCAGCTATGCAGACACGGTCACCCTGCATCTTTGTCAGGTCTGTTATAACTATCGTCTTATTCATTTATGACAGGAATCAAAGATGCTGTATCGTGGCGCGTGGAAATAGAGTTCGTTTCAAGTATTCAGTTGCCAATCGCCGATGGCATTTGTCCGGTTCGGCCTCACTGCAAAGTAACACGACCCCCTTTTGGAACAGCTTTCGGTTTATGTGGCTCTCGACTCTGCGTTGCTGAATAAGTTCCAGATAGGCTTTCTCGTATTCCTCCCAATCGCCAGTCTTTCGATACCCTACCAATATCGAGTCTTCAGGAGCCAATATCGGCACCTCGTGGTATTCCATGTTGACTATCCGTTTAAGAAAATAACGGAGGTCGTCACGCTTGGTGAATCCAGCTAGTTGGGATGTATTATGAAGGCGGATATCGAACAGGTGCCTCGCTCCGCTGGAGCGCAGAGCTTCAAAGAATTCTTCTGCCGTTTTCTTTGTAAAACCGATTGTGTATATGGTCACGACAGCTTCACAAAGGCAATAAAAGTTGATTAGGTGGCACTCCTGCTTTTTCCTTGCGGAGGTCGTCATCGGTTTGTATCTGACCGTTGCCTCTGATATGCAAAATCCTAGTCCCTTCCCCGCGTAAACCTTCGCCAACCAGCAGATGGCGATGGCAGGACGAGGGGTCCTCCTCGGCGCACATTATGCTGACACGATATTTTCTCAACACTTCGACCAGCCGCTTTAGCCCTTCTCTAAATGAAGCTCGTTGCTGCATTGTCCGGTAATCAGCTTTTCCGGCTTCAGTATAGCAAGCAGCGTCATCAGGCCGACCTCCCAGTAGATCACCCATATAAAGATATTGAATGCCCGCTGCTTTGAGTATCTGCTTTAAGCCTTGAGGTGTTGCATAAGTGACCCAGGTGCTGGCAGGATTGCCTCGTACATCCACAACAACTTCTATTGCCGATTCTTTTAATAACCGAACAAGAACCTCAGGCGGATGGTTGCTGTGTCCTATTGTATAGATTGTGTTACTTATATGATTCATTCAAATTACCAATGGCTGTTAGTGAAGTAAACGAGCCGGTTTCAGAAGAAACTAACAACCTACTTGATCAAGAATACTATAGCTTCCCCTTGGTGCTGGGGATATCGACGACACGTTCATCTATTTTGGTGGCGCTGTCCAGCGATTTCGCCAGCGCCTTGAACAGGCACTCCACCTTATGATGGTCGTTGCCTTTTGCCAGAAGTCTGGCATGGAGCGTGAGTTTAGCCTCAGTGGCAAAGGTCTGCAGGAAGTGCTTTATCAGGTCGGTGTCCAGGCCGCCGACATCCTTGCCTTCGATGGGGGCTTCGACGACGCCAAAGCCCCTGCCGCTGATATCGATTGCCACCAGCGAGAGGGTTTCATCCATGGGCACAACCGCATGTCCCATTCTGGCGATGCTTTTGCGGTCCCCCAGCGCTTTATCGAACGCCTGCCCCAGACAGATAGCGACATCCTCCAGTGTGTGGTGCTGCCCCGTCTTCAGGTCGCCTTTAGCCTCGACTGCGATGTCGAACAGACCGTGACGGGCTATCTGCTCAATGAGGTGGTCGAGCATGCCTATACCGGTTTTTGCCTTACCGACACCCTTGCCGTCGAGCGTAAGCTCCACGCTGACCTTGGTTTCCCCGGTAGCACGGCTGACAGTGGCGCTTCTATATTTGGAAATCGGTGCAGGAGCCTCTTTGGGAGCCGGTTTAGCAGCAGGTTTAGCGACCGGCTTGGCTACCGGTTTGGTAACCGGCTTAACGACCTTCTTAGCGGCTGGTTTAGCTACCTTCTTATCGGCCATCTCGCCCTCCTTTATACTTTGCCAGCGCTCCTATCAGAGCATCGGTGTGCTCCGGTTTGCCCACACTTATACGCAGCATGTTATTGAGCCGGGGTTTTGCAAAGTATCGCACAAAAATACCCCTTTTGTCCAGCCATTCTTTTATCTTCCGTGCATCGCCTTCGACCACCCGGCAGAGGATGAAATTTGACTGAGAGGGCAGCGGGTTGAGCAAGCCCTGTTTCCTCAGTTCGTCGGAGAGCCTTTTTCGCTCGGCGATGATTGCCTTAACCTTTTCCTGAAGATAGGCTTTATCAGCCAGCGATTCCTTAACAGCGATCATGGCTGCTATGTTCACATTGTAGGGTATCTTTATCCTGCGGATAAGCTCGGCGACATCGGAGGGAAAGATGCCGTAACCGACCCTGAGACCGCCCAGCCCCGCCCACTTGCTGAACGAGCGCAGAACTATTAGATTCGGGTATTCTGGCACAAGAGGGACAACGGTCTCGCCGCAGAATTCGTAGTAAGCCTCGTCCATAACCACGATTATACCTGTCTCCACCAGCTTCAGTATATCTTTTTGCGGGGTGGCGTTCCCTGTGGGGTTGTTGGGGGAGGCGATGAATATAACCTTCGTCCTGCTATCGATGACAGCCTTCACGCCCCCGACATCCACCTCGTATTTAGCGTTGCGCGGCACGGTCACCGTTCTGCCGCCGCAGACCGCTGTGCTGAAGGGATACATGCCGAAGGTAGGCGGGCAGTTAATCACCTTATCGCCCGGCTCGAGGAACAATCGCAATATCAGGTCGATTAGCTCGTCGCTGCCGCTGCCGGCGACGATGTGCTCCTGCCCCACGCCCGCATACTTCTCCAGCGGCTTCATAATCTGGCGGTGCAGAGGGTCGGGGTAGATATGATAGAAGGCATACTTCGCCAGGGCGCGTTTCACCCGCGGCGAACAGCCGTAAGGATTTTCGTTGCCGTCCAGTTTTATCAGCTTCTCGACAGGGATGCCGCAACGTTTGCTGAGGACTTCGAGCGGCACAATAGGCTCATAAGGCTCGATTCCCCGCAAATCGGCTCTAATCAGCCCCTCAGCGCCTCTGGCGGCTTTTCCCGTCATTTGCCCGGCTCCTTCTTCGATTGTTCCAGCCTTATCTCCACCGATAACGAGTGGGCGGTCAGTCCCTCGGCGCGGGCGATAGTTGCCGAAGCAGGCCCCAGCGCCTTCAAAGCCTTTTCGTCCATATCGACCAGTATAGATACTTTGAGGAAGTCCAGCACGCTTAAAGGCGAGCTGAAGCGAGCCGTCCTGCCCGTGGGCATGACATGGCTTGGCCCCGCAGTGTAGTCGCCGATAGCCTCGGGCACGCCGATGAATATGCCTCCGGCGTTACGGATGCGGTCGAGGTAAGAGCGGGCATTCTTTACCATCAGGCAGAGGTGCTCCGGCGCGCAGAGGTTCACCAGATTGATAGCCTCGTCCATGCCGGGCACCACGATTATGCCGCCGTTGTGCTCCAGCGACATGCGCGCTATCGCGCGCCGTTCTATCTTGGCAAGCTGGTTCTTGACTTCCATGCTGACATCGTCCGCCAGCCGGGATGATGTGGTTATCAGCACAGCGGATGCCATCTCGTCGTGCTCCGCCTGCGCCAGCAGGTCGGCGGCACAGTGAACGGGTCTTGCCGAATCGTCGGCAACCACCACAGTCTCCGTAGGGCCGTGCAATCCGTCTATAGCCACCGCCCCGTATACCTGCTTTTTCGCCAGCATGACGAAGACATTGCCCGGGCCGCAGATTTTGTCCACCCTGGGGATGGACTTCGTGCCGTAAGCGAGAGCGGCGATAGCCTGCACGCCGCCGACCTTGAACACGCGGTTCACCTTGGCAATATCCGCAGCCACCAGCGTGGGCGCAGGTATCTCGCCATCGGGGGCAGGGGGACTGGTAATGAACACCTCGTTGACTCCAGCCACCTTAGCGGGTATGACTGTCATCAACACTGTCGAAGGATAATACGCCCTGCCTCCGGGGATATATACGCCCACCCGCTCCAGAGGGCGGACAATAAACCCCGCTCCATTCTCGATAAAGCCCAGCCCCAGTTTGCTCTTCTGGACCTGGTGAAATTCCTGAATCCGCTCCGCAGCGAGCTTCAGGGCATCGACCAGCCCCTTGTCAACCTTCTTATATGCCTCAGCTATCTCGATTTTGCCCACTTCGAGCTTCGCCAGCCCCATGCCGTCGATTCTCTTGATGAAATCGAACAGGGCATGGTCGCCATTGGCGCGCACCTCGCTGATAATCCGCCGAACAGCATCCTGAAGTGTCAAATCCTCCCCGAAGATATCCCGTATCTTCTGTTTAATCGAAGGGGAAGCCTCGGCGAGCTCAACCGTGGAGCGCTCCAGTAAAAATGCCTTCGCCGCCGACAAATCGCTGATTATCTTCATCCCAGATACTCCCGCGCCGTCTTCACAGAATCGACTATGGACTGCTCCCTAAACGCTTCAATCTGCCCCTGAGGCACCATTTTCAGAACCTCCTCGCGTCTGTCATCGAATGAGGAGAAGAAAGCCTCCTGCTCCTCGCAAGAATCCTGCCGCAGCCAGATAAGGTACTTCTCGGCGAAGCGGCGAAAGTCCTCCCAGTTCGCCTTTCTCGTGGTGCTCATGAACACGAACTCGCCCCATCTCTTCAGGCTGGAAGCGCTGATAAAGCTCACCGATATATCCAGCATAGCGCTGCTCAGCGCAGTGCGAATCGTCGGCATACTCTTATTGTTCAGCCTTTCCTGCATGTCGAGCTCGAACTGAAGCACCCTGTCCAGCAGATTGGCAATCGCGCTCCCCCTGACAGGCGATGCCCTGCCGAAGTAGGGGCGGTATATCCGATATATCCACGCCTCATCCGTGACCAGATGAGAGAAATAACCTGCAATAAACGCCCTCGTCGCCGGGCTCAGGCTGCTGTCTCTAATAAGCTCGGGGTGCTCCTGCAACATGAACCTTGCCCCGCTCTCCCCTTCCTCGCTCTCCAGCGAGAGGAAATGCGTCTCCTCGCGGCGGGCGCCGATGAAAAAGCGAATGTCCGGCGCTGTCGAGCCGAGGTAATAGCTCCCCCTGTTCTCATCCACGATGGGATGGTGCAATCTGGCTATCGCTTCCTCTGCAATCCCCAGATGCAGACAGATGGGAGGCACCGGGCTCCTTTCTCAAGCGATTCAGTGGGCGGCTGCGCCCCTGCTCATGGCGTCTATTATATGCCCAATCTCTTTCTTTTTCTCGGGTCTCTTTATAGCTTCGGTGTTCCCGATCAAGCACGCCGTTGACTCGAAAAGGGTGTCTATTATCTTGAGATTGTGCCTTGAGATAGTCGAGCCGGTCTCGGTGTTCTCGATGAGGACATCGGCGTCCTCGGGCAAAAAAGCCTCGCTGGCGCCCCAGGTGGGAATGAGCTTGCAGGGCGTCAGGTGATTATCATTCGCGTATTTATCGGCAATATTTATGTATTCCGAAGCCACTCTCAACGCAGATTCACGCTTCACTTTCCTCAGTTCCGCGGTGCTGCCAACCGGCAGGTCTTTGCTCACCACAGCTACAATCCTCACCTTGCCGAAGCCGAGATTGAGCAGCTCGGTCACAGGGCACGAGGGGAACCGATACAGGCAATCTCGGAGCCAGTCCCTGCCCGTTATCGCCAGGTCGAAGTTGCCGTTGGCTACCTGAAGCGGCATATCCTGCGGCCTCACCACCTTGACCGACACGCCGTTGAATTCCATTCTGCATCCGTTAGAGCCGTAGCCCTCTATCTTCAAACCCGCTTTGTTCAGGAAATCGACCACATGGCGCTGCTGGTGCCCGTCGGGCAAAGCAAGAGATAACCGGGGCTTGCCCTCAGAGCGCCTGCTCCCCGCTGGCACGCCGCCATTAGCTTCTTCGCTATCGCCAGCTTCTTTTACCACGCCTGCCGAGAGCGCCTTGAGCAGGCGGCTCAAGTCCTTACTCTGCAGGCTGTTCCTGTTGGCAACCAGATAAGCGCTGCTCTCCAGCAACGTTGTCAGAGGGACCAGCCCCTGCTCGTCGAGCTTTTCCGCCGAAGTCTCCGTAACCACGGCGACCTCCGCATTCTCCGGAGGATACACCGCCGCCGCGCCCCAGACGGGGAATATCTGAAACCTCCACAGCCGCTGCTTCAGGGCAAACGCCTCCGCCAGATTGGGGTACTCGCTGACAATGCGCACGCTTCCCGCATATCTCCTCAGCGCCTCCAGCGAGTTCAGCCCCGAAGCGCGCGATGTCACCGCATACAGGTTGCGTTTCCCGTAGCCCAAATCATGCACCTTGACCACAGCGTCGCTGCGATATTTTGACAGCAGCTCGTCCACCCAGCCCAGCCTGCAGATGCCCAGGTCGTAGTTGCCCACAGCGACCTGAATGGCGATGTCCTTCTCATGGAACACCTTAAGGAACAGGTCGGGCGCTACATCGCAGCGCAGCCGGTACGAACGGGAGCCATCGCGATAGTCTGCAATAGCGTAGCCCGCCTCCCTGAACAGGGCTGCGGTGCTGTTCTGCAACTGCCCTTTGGGCAGGGCTATCTTTACCTGCACCAGCCTGTCTCCTCGATGAATCTCAGCAAGCCTTTGGGCGTGGACTTGCTCACCTTTTCGCCGCTGCGCCGGTCGATAAGCTCAATCCCCTTATCACCGCGCATATCCACAATCCAGCGGAAAGCGCCGGTATCCTTGTAGCCGAGGTCGAACTCAGCCGTATAGCCCGCCTCCCGCAGCAGGCGCGCCATCTCCTGTGCGGGCTTCAGCCCTGCGCCGTCCTTCGCCCTGAGCAGTATCTTCCGGCGCGGGGGCACATCCTTGAGCAAAGCCACGAGTTCGTCGATATAAAGGGCGAAGCCGGAGGCGCGCACCTTCCTGCCGCCCACCAGCGGTATCAGCTCATCGTACCTGCCGCCGCCACCCACCCTGCGTTTCCCCTTATAGAAGCTGAAAATGATGCCCGTATAGTACTCGAATCCGCGCCCCGAGGTGAAATCAATCTGGTAGCTGTAGCCCAGCCCGCTGAGCAGCCCGGCAATCCGCGCCAGCTCGTCGAGACAGGGCTTCACGGCAGGCAGCTCGGGCAGCAGCACGCTCCGCAGGTTCTCCACGAGCTTCGGGGAATTTCCCTTCACTCCGAAGAGGATGGGCAGGCTTTTCTCCAGCTTCTTGTTCCTGCCCTTGAGCTGACCCAGCACGCCGGTATCTCCGGAGAAGATTTTATCCACCACATCTGCTTCCTGCTCCCCGCTCAGCCCCAGCGCTTCAAGGTACGTTTTAATCAAACCGGCATGCGCCAGCCGTATGTCCACAGGCTCGATGTCCAGTCTGGACATGGTCTCCAGCGCGATAGAAATCAACTCGACATCGCCCTCCGCCTTGCTGCCTCCGATAAGCTCAGCGCCGCACTGCCAGCGTTCCCGCGACTCCTTGCCCGAGCCCTCGAAGGCGAACATATTCTCAACGTAAAACAGACGGCACAGGGGCTGTTTGGCGAAGTTCTCGACATAAAGTCGGGCGGTGGGTATAGTACCATCGGGTCGGAGCACCACGCGTTCTCCGCTCCAGCCGTCCCAGTCGAGGAAGGAATAGACCCTGCCCAGCATCTCGGGGGAGAGCGTGCCGGCGGAGGTGAACAGATGCAGGTATTCGAGGACAGGCGTCCTTATCTCCTGATAGCCCCAGCCGAGGCAGCAATCGCGGAACTCAGCCTCGATTTTACGGAACTTCGCCATGTCCTGAGGCAGCAAATCACGCGTTCCCTTACACCTGGGCACCTTCATAGTTTCCAAATCCTCAAAATAGATGGCACTATTCTACACCCAATGCTGAGGCTGTTCAACGGCGCTGAAGGAAAATAGAGCAGGTCATATCTCTTTGTCCTTTTGAGCGAAGAAAGTAAACCTGCTATTGTTTGATATTTAGTCTCAGGAAATTGGGCAATAGAATTTTCCCAATTCATCTTCATATAGTTAACGTGTAATCCAAGTAGATACAATTTAACGATAGACCTTGACGAATTACTTTTGCAGTGATATGCTTCCAATATTACTGGGGCGATACTTATTAGGGCATCAATATTTCGTCTAAGAAACCTCTGATTAAGTTCACGAAATCTGATACTCAGCACAGTTTCTCAATTTTCAACTGAGTCGTTGACTAAAATTTAGGCTTATCGTTATCTT
>Ga0194113_10003575_pt1 | contig 20759 bp, 19 predicted proteins | sample TA2MahC200mmetaG_FD_146193 | JGI IMG/M metagenome (GOLD analysis project Ga0194113, IMG submission 146193) | Freshwater microbial communities from Lake Tanganyika, Tanzania - TA2015017 Mahale Deep Cast 200m | ecosystem: Environmental > Aquatic > Freshwater > Lake | place: Tanzania: Lake... | reverse complement strand
ATCAGTGAGCCTTCAAGGAGAGATAGAATAATTTTTAATGTACTTGGTCTTAAATTCCCCAATCGATGTGTGATTGAAAAGGCAAAAAGAGGCATGTAGTGCAAATACAAAAAGACAAATGTTTTAATATCAAGGCTTTTCGTTTAGAGGTTGTTGAACTTAAGTAAAAAAGGGGTTTCGCTAACCAATATTCTTATGGGAATTTTTAGCAGATTCCCGGTTGAAATATACTTCTTTCAGGTTCAGCTTGCAGATGCGTTGTTCAGGAAGATATTAACATTAACGAAGGAAATCACTGGCCAGATGAATCCACGCTATGTGCGGAATTAGGTCCGGCGGATTCAGTAGGGAGCGTCTCATCGCTTTCTTTTTCTTTTAATTGTTGCTTCTTCTTTCTTGCTTCATCCAAAGATCGAATTTGTTGAACTACAACATGAAGGTGAGTTACATCCTGTGCAATAGATAATCCTGGCAAAGTAGCCCCAGTTGCTCTATTTGCTATATAGGCCGAAACAATTCCAATAATTTGGACGCCTTCTATTTCAGTAGCGTATTATACAGGTCCTCCACTTACACCATTGATTGAAACCCCATCGATAAGGTATGCTTTGCGGTCTTCTCTTCTTGCGCTGATATAACCAGAAAAGAAACACAATGTATAGGGTTCAATATAAGGGAAACCTAACCACCCGACTTCAGACCCAATATTTAATGATTTATCCAGAGGTCGTAAGGGAATGAGAACATCAGGCAGCTTGGCTTTTTCAGGTTTTGGGAAAAAAATAATTGCTGAATCTGTTTTCCAATCCGATAAGATAACTCGGTCAGCTTCTTTTAGAAAAAATAGGGGTGAGGCCTGATGAATTATTTTTATTGGTTCTTGCCACTCATCCGCATGCTCCACAACGTGCAAAGTAGTTGCTATGCCACACCATTGCTTATTCTTATTATAAAGGCAAAGAAATCCTGTCCCACTTCCACCTGGTGTCTCAATTTTTACAATATAGGGTTTGACTTTCGCAACAATTTCATTCCAATCCATACTTTTTCCTTGTCAATTGCCAGTAGTAGAACTAAACCGAATTATAACAGATTCCAAAGGTGCGGTGTTCAGGAAATTAACTGAGCTAAAGAGGTATCCGGGCATTATGCTATAATTTGTTTTTATGGAGAAGAGCACGCCCCATATTGTTCCAAAATATATCATCTAATATTTATTTGACAGGGAAAAACCTCGGCACCTTCTTTTTATACAACTTATACTCTTCCCCGAAGCGGCTCAAAAGCTCTTTCTCTTCCAGAGGAATAACGATGGCATTAATTATCAAAAAATCAAGGAGGGTAATAATCCCAACAGATATGACACCTGTAATCAAGAATATGCCTGAAAACATCAATGTATGTGCTAAATAGGTAGGATGTCTTATAACTGAGAAAATGCCCTCTGTAACTAATCTCCCTTTTATTCTTGTGGATATCTCAGGTAATCCAATCAGTCCCCATGCCCCGAGCAGTTTGCCAGTCCAGATATGAAGGATGGCACCAATGGCTAACAGTAATACGCCAATAATATTCAACACGACAGGAAATTCTATTTTATACTGCAGGAGAAAAACCCTATTCTGATACATAATAAATGCTATTGGTAACCAAGTAAAGAAAGGTATTAGGTATGTGATAAGACCAAGATTTCTGAAAAATCCTGTGAAAAAATGTACAGGAATCCAGAAAAGAGGAATAAATGGCCAGACAATGATCGTTATAAGGGCAAGGAGGTCAAGCACAGACGTATTTTAAAGTATAATATGTTGCAAGTCTATGGATAACCTCCGGTTTTTAACAAAACTAAATTTTTAGCTCAGGATTGTTCATTTTTATTTACAATAGAGAGTGAACATTAAGGATTCGTACTAAACAATGAACATTTCTTTCGGAGAATTGCTGAAGCAGAACAGGCTGAGGAAGGTTTTATACCTTTTATTTTTCACCATTGTGATTGGGCTCATCGTTTTTATTTTAAGAGGGCCGTACATATCAAATGCCCTGAAGAGAATTATCCTTCCTGAATTAGAATCTGCATCAGGACAAAGGGTCATAGCACAGAAGATTTATATCAATATATTCCCTCTCTTTATAGAAGCAAAGGGGTTGAAGGTTTTTGATGAAAATGGCAACAAGATACTCTTTGCAAAGAGGGTGAAAGGATATATAGATCTTACAGATCTTGTATACAGACAGATTGCCATTCGCAGGCTTGTGATAAAAGATACAGAAACCTCAACCAATAGAGAGCAGCTCAAAGGAATCATCAAAAATGTCATAACATATCTTGAAAAGGAGAGAAAGCCTTTTATTAAGGTAAGGATTAAGGCAATTGAGGCAAGCGATGGTATCGCTTTGATAAAAGATGATAGCTTGAAGATTCTGTTAAACATAAAAGGGTTTGGAGGAGAGATCCTCCTTGGTCAATTGCCAAGGCTTAAGACTTCGATAAAAGAGTTTACTTTGAAAAAAGAAGGTTGGTCTGATCTCAAAGGGAAATTGAATGCTTCAGCAGTATTCAGAGAGAATGGAATTGAGATAAAAACCCTCGACATCAGTTCATACGGCTCTGAATTCAAAGGCATTGGATTATATTCAGAAGGAAAGGGGACTTTTCAAACAGAGATAGCATTGCTGGTTGATTCCGTAAAAAAGCTTTTTAACCTGAAACAGAGAGGTGAGGGAAGGATCTATGCGAAAGGAGAACTCAAAACTCAAAACTCAAAACTCAAAACTCAAAATTTAAAAGACATCTCTTTAAATTTAAAACTCAAAGGGGATTTTTATTTACAGACTTTAATGGAACTATTAAGAGTAAAAGAAAAGGTTGAGGGGCTTGTTGATTTTCAGGGAGAGATAAAAGGCAATCTCACTGATCTCTCTGGAAGGGCAAAGGCAAGGCTCAGGAAAGGAAATCTCTTCGATATTGAGGTAGATTCACTCAGATGTGATGTCCTTTATCAAGATAGAATAATGAGCTTCGAGAATGGAGTCGGAGAATTATATCATGGGAAGGCTCAGGCAGAGGCATCTTTTAACCTTCCATCTCCTGATGCCTACACACTCGATGTAAAATTCAATTCTGTAGATAGCAGTGCTGCACTCAAACTCATTCGGTGGGAGCCCGAAATTCCCGAAGGCAAGGTTAATGGAGAGCTCTTTACTTCTGGCAGTAAATTTAACCCTGACGGATGGTTTGCCTATGAGGTAGAGAACACCCCCTCCCTAACCCTCCCCCCTCGAGGGGGAGGGCAGGGTGGGGGTGGTGATAATGTGATGGGAAGGATAAGGAATATTAAGGGTAACTACTCTCTCCGTGATCATATCCTTTATTTATCTAATTTAAAAATAAATACCCCCCTGTCTAACATCAGTGTGGAAGGCACAGTTAATCTCACAGAAAAAACCCTGAGTCTTAATAGTATTCTCAATACCGATGAAGTCTCTGATTTGACCCTGCCTTATTACAACGGGCTTAAAGGTGCCGGGTATTTTTCCGGAGCTATAGGAGGCACATTTGATCATCCCGAGGTAGCAGGAAGTGTTAGGATGTCAAATGCCTTTATAGAAGGGCATAAGGCAGACAGCATTACATCTGAATTTTCATACAACAAAAACCTCCTCCGCATACAGGAAATGGTTGCTACTGTTGCTGGTGGAGAGCAAAGGATAAAAGGCAGTATATTTTTCCCCCAGGCAGAGAAATTGTTCGAACTTGCACATCCTGTTTATGAAATAAATGCCTCATCCACCAATATCGATGTCAGAGAAATAACAAAGATATTCTCTCAGGACATTTCTGCAGCAGGAAGACTGAATGCAGATTTTCGGATCGGGGGTAAAGATAAAGACATTTCGATAGAGGGGAACGCCTTTATAGAGAAGGCAGTCATTTTTCAGGTTCCAGTTGATTCTGTATCTACAGCATTTTCATATATGAATAAAGAGATTTCTTTTCGACAAGCAATAATCAAGCGGGGCAGCTCAACCCTGAAGGCAGAAGGAAAGATTTCTTCAGATGAAAAATTTTCTTTCAGGGCATCATCAGACAGGCTCATAACGAGAGACCTGGGGCTTAAGCACATACCTGATGATATTGTTTTTAGTGTGCAATCAGAAGGGCAGGGCACTTTCAAAGACCCTCTGATTAGAGTGAATGCTCAGGTGCTCGAAGGCACATATAAGGGGAGGCCTATCGGTCAAGGTTCAATACTTGCTGAGATAAAAAATAGGGATATCGTACTGAATGCTTCACTTCTTAACGAAAAGGTAAAGATACGGGGAAATGGACAACTGAACGATGATCTGCCGTGGACTGCTGAAATAGATATCCAGCAGGGCAGATATGATTTTATCGTCAGTTCAGTCCTTAAGGATATACCGGAAGATTTACAGCTTATCCTCAGAGGCCATGTAACAATGAAAGGTGACAGAAAAAACATAACGGCATTAGCGCATCTGAATCATCTGACACTTTCATTATTCGGGTACAGTTTTTCGAATGATTCCGACATAAAGATTCAGATCCATAACAAAAAGCTTTCCTTCCCTGCATTTGGTATCAAGAATGGTGGTACTTCATTCAAACTCTCTGGCGGTATGGAAATCGGGAAGGAATATAACATTCATCTTGTAGGCAGTTCTTCACTGTTATTATTAAAAGGCCTGTCAAAGAGAATAAGTTACCTGAGGGGAGATACTGATTTTGCTTTTTCCATAACGGGGAACTGGGAAAAGCCAGAAATAAATGGTGGTGTGAATGTATCGAATGCCTCTTTTGGTATCAAAAATTATTATTCCTACATGAGCTCGATTAACGGCTATCTTTCTCTTGAGAAAGACAGGATTGTGGTACAGAGGCTTTCCGGAAAATTGGGAGGTGGTAATATAGACATAACAGGGTTTGTTTATCTTAAGGCATTCACAATAAAAGGATTTTACCTGGAGGCTAACCTTGATAATATCAGCACTTCTCCTTCAAAGGATGTCAGTCTCAATTTCGGGGGTAATCTTTTATATAAGGGCACACTGGATAAGCAGAGTATTACTGGAGATATAAAGATAAACAGGGCACGATACAAAAAAAGGGTGGAATGGAAGATCTGGCTTTTGATGGCAAAGGAAAAACCCAAGACCGAGGTATCAAAGGTTGAAAATACCGAACTCAATATAAGGGTTTCAGGGAGTGATAATATTTCCATTGATAACAACATTGCACGGGCATCCTTGAAGATAGATATGGTATTGAGAGGAACAATATCGCGTCCTGTATTGTTCGGCAGACTTGAATCAAAGGGTGGGTATGTTTATTTCAGAAACAATGAGTTCAGGATAATCAATGCAAGCGCTGATTTTACAGATCCTTACGCATTCAAACCAATCATACGGCTTACAGCAGAGACACTTGCAAAGGGATATAATATTCGACTCAATCTCGAAGGAGAGATGAATAGATTCAATCTTTCCATGTCTTCTGACCCGCCGTTAGAGGAGACGGATATCCTTGCGCTTCTTACCGTGGGACAGGTAGGCAAGCAACTGAAAGGTCTCGAGGGAGGTATAGGTGCAGGTGAGGCAACATCATTCTTAACCGGTAAGATACAGGATGTGCTTGAAGAGCGGTTTAGGACATTGACAGGCATTGACAGACTTCAGGTTGACCCCTATGTTTCAAGAACAACCGGTACAATAGGTCCGAGAGTTACGGTATCAAAAAAGCTTATCGGTGACAGGTTGCTCGTAACCTATACAACCCTTTTAGGTTCTACTGAAGAACAGATACTCAAGCTGGAATATATCCTCGCTAAGAACATTTCCCTTATCGGTATGCGGGATGAAAAAGGGAGCGCAGGAGGGGATATAAAGTTCAGGTTTGAGTTCAAATGAAAACTCGTCACTCGTCACTCGTCACTCGTTACTTGTATTTAGTTACTTGTTACTTGTTACTCGTTTACCTGCCTTCCGAGGCTTTAGGTGCAACAGTTGGAGAGATAGAGGTCCAAGGGCTTTACTCGATAGAAAAAAAAGAGCTTCTCGACCTTCTTGATATTAGTCCTGACAAACCACTTGATAGCATCGGGATAAGACAGGGGATAAAACGCGTTTTTTTAAAGGGTATTTTTGAAGACATTTCTCTTGAGACTATTGATGGAGAGAAGGCAAAGGTCATTATCCGTATCAGGGAAAGGGATTTTATTCAAAAGATATCTATTGATGGACATTTTAACCTTTCCCAAAAAATGGTAAAAAAGCTTTTGCCCTTAAAAGAGGGTCAGATCATGCGATACGACCTTATCGAGGATACGAAAGAAAAATTGAAGCGTGAGATGACAATACGAGGATTCCCACATACCGCCATACATATTGAGATTGAAAGGCTTAAGGAACCATACAGGGTGCAGATTCATATTCATATTGATACAGGCGATCCAGAGAGGATAAAAAATATCCAGATACATGGCGCACCAGAAGAGATCAGGGATATTATGAGACTATCCGATGGCGATATCTACGACCAGGTAACATTGGGGGAAGACATTGAAAGGATAAAGACATACTACAAAAGGAATGGATACTTTAAGCCTGTTGTTGGGCCATACACATATACTGAAGGAACCCTTGATATCTTGGTAAACATAGGGAAACGTCTTAAGATATTGATAGAAGGCAACAGCGCTATTTCAACAAAAAACCTTTTGAAAGAAATGCCATTCTTTGAAACTGAAGATTTCAGAGAAGAGCTTGTTGAAGAAGCGGTCCAGAGGATGCTCTCTCTCTATCATAAAGGGGGATATCCCTTTGCACAGATAGCACCTGTAGTAACATCAGGTGATGAGGAGACAGTTTTGAATTTTTTTATCTTTGAAGGAACCGAGGTGAAACTCAGATCAATCTCTTTTCGTGGTGTCAGTCTTCCCGAGAACAATCTGAAAGAAATGATGTCCCTTAAGGAAAGAGATTCCTATAACCCAGACCTTATTGAAGGAGATACAGAAGCGATTGAAGGGTTTTACAATGCGCTTGGTTATCTGAACGCCCATGTGGAAGAGTTTCAGACAAATCCCCCCCTCCCCCCTTTACTAAGGGGGGGTGAGGGGGGATTTCCTAACGAGATAAATATTGTTATCAAAGTAAATGAAGGTTTGCGGATGGTTATTGAGAGAGTCAATATTGTGGGAGCACATCTTGTCCCTGAGACCGAGATACGAAAGGTTATCGGGATAAAGCCTGGAGATATTTACAATGAGGTTGATATCTCAGATGAGAGGCACAGGATTATCGAATTATATACAACTCGTGGTTTTACGGAAGCAAAAGTACTAACAGAAGGTAAGATTGAAAACCAGAAGGCATTGATAACCTTTCGAATAGACGAAGGCACAGAAATCGTATTCGGAAAAACGATTATTACTGGAAATTATCAAACAGGGCAAGAGGTAATCACGAGGGAATTACAGTACCATGAAGGCTCTCCATTCAATTACCATCTCATTGGGAAAAGCAGGCAGAGACTTTACAGGCTGGGTCTATTCACAGATGTTGATATGGAAGTGCTCGACCGGTATGACTCAAAAAAGGATATCCTGTTGAATGTGAAAGAGGGCAATGCAGGTGCAGTGGAATTAGGCCTGGGATATGCTGATTATGAGAGATCCAGGGGATTTTTTGATCTGAGTTATAGGAATCTCTGGGGAATGAACAAACAGGCTTCATTCAGGTTTGAGATGAGCTCGCTTGAGAGGCGGTATATTCTGCAATATCATGAACCATGGTTTCTTGATCTCCCCTTATCATTCAGGACATTCTTAATCCGTGAGGAGAAAAAGGAAATCAATATTGACACGAGGGAGACGAGATATAGATTAACAAGGCATGGGGCGAATGCCGGCGTGGAGAAAAGATTAAGCGATATTGTGAAAGTGGAATTCTATCATGAATTCTCTCTCGTGGAGACATTTGATGTAAAGCCAGATGTGATATTGAGCAGAGAAGATTCAGGAACACTTACCATAAGTGGTATAAGACCAGGAATAGTTTATGATACAAGGGATAATCCCTTTAACCCCAGAAAAGGAATTCTCTCGGGGATATCCCTGAAACTTACTTCACCAGTATTTTTCTCTGAAACAAACTTTATAAAACTTATATTCCATGGAAGCGCATATCAGAAATTGATCAGGGGTATTGTTGTCGCAATATCAGTCAGGGGAGGCGCTGCTCAGGGATACCGCAAAACCGATGAGCTTCCAATCGTGGAAAGGTTTTTTCTGGGTGGAAGGATGACGGTGAGAGGCTATGAGCAGGATACCCTCGGTCCCAAAGGATCGGACGGAAACCCAACCGGTGGGAATGCTTTCCTTATGGGAAATGTCGAAATACGATCATCTCTTGGTAAAGGTATAGGAGTTGCTGCTTTTCTTGATGGAGGAAACGTCTGGATAAAGGCGAAAGATATCAATCCTGAAGAGTTCAAATATACCACCGGGCTTGGTTTAAGATACAACACACCTGTCGGTCCCATAAGACTTGATTATGGACATAAACTTCAGAGGGAGAAAGGGGAGAGCAGAGGTGAACTTCATTTCAGCATTGGCCATGCGTTTTAAGAAATTTCAAATTTCAAATTTCAAATTTCAAATTTTACAAATCATTATTTTTTCATTGTCCATTGTCCATTGTTCATTTTGCACTGCTGAAATAAAGGATCGTGTCGTTGCATTTGTTGATAATACTGCAATCACGCTGAGTGAATTAGAGGAGACATATGTTGAGACAATCAGGGTAAATCCAAATATTACCAGAGATGAGGTCTTGCATACCATGGTCAATCGGCTGCTTCTGCTGAGAGAGGCGAAAAAACTCAGGTTAGAAGCATTATCAGATGATGCGCTTATGAAAGAATATATTGATCTTAAAATAAGGCCACTCATAAAAATAAAAGAGGAAGAGGTAACCGATTTTTATCAAAGACACCCCGAAGATTTTCAAGGGAGAGACTTTGAAGCTGTGAGGGAAGAAATTGAGAAATACCTTATCGAAAAAGAGATGAACCAACGTTTGAAAAGAGAAATTGAGGAACTAAAACAAAAGGCTTATATTAAGATGCAATTGAGAGATTGATTATAACTGCATGTTCTTCGCATTCAGGAAACCGTGGACACCGTAAGCAGTCGCCCCATATCTTTTGAGGAAGGTTTGATTTGTCAATGTCGGAAAAGCCCATCTTTTTAAAAAATTCAGTCTGATAAGTCAATGCAAATATCCTCTGTAATCCTAAAACCCGCGCCTCTTTCAGACATTGTTTTACGAGGTTTTTCCCGATACCCTTTCCCTGATATTTTCCATCCACCACAAGAGAACGTATCTCTGCAAGATCTTCCCACATGATGTGCAGTGCACACACGCCGCATATCTTCCCATGATCTTCACATACAAAATAGTCTCTCACGTTTTCATAGAGTTCATTGAGTGACCTCGGGATCATCTCTTGTTTCTGCGCAAAATTATTAATGAGTTTATGAACCTGCTTCAGATCAGTTATCCTTGCTTTTCTTATCTTCAATGAATCGTATCCCCTTAAGAATAGATTTTTTATTTATTCCGATGGTTTTCTTCCTCCTCTCGGACATTGAGGTCTCAAGGGCATCAAATACAGATGTTTCCTTGAGCAGTCCGGCATTTGCAATCAATGAACCAAGCAACACCATGTTGGCAGATTTTTTGTTGCCCAATGTACTTGCTATATCTGTCGCAGGAACACCGATGCATTCTATGTCGGTCCTCATGAGAGAATCAGGTATGAGAGACGAGTCAAATATGAGGAGGCCGTTCTGACTCACTCTTGGCAGAAATTTCTTAAGTGATTCTTCATTCATCGCGATGAATATGTCGGGATTTGTAACAATGGGAGACCCAATCATTTCATCCGAGATAATAACAGTGCAGTTCGCAGTCCCTCCTCTCATCTCTGCTCCATAAGATGGGAACCACGTTACTTCCCTGTTTTCAAGCATGGCTGCATATGCAAGGATTTTCCCGAAAAAAAGTATGCCCTGACCGCCAAAGCCTGCTATGATGATGCTGTTTTCCAGTTATTTATTCTCCTCAACGATATCCTTGAATGTTCCAAGAGGGTATACAGTCATCATCTCTTTCTGAATCCATGCGAGTGAGTCCTTCGGTGTGAGTCCCCAGTCCACAGGACATGGTGAGAGGATTTCGACAAGGCTGAACCCTTTCTCTTCTATCTGATATCTGAATGCCTTCTCAATGGAATTTTTTGTCTCCATTAGATTTTTGTATGAATCTATTGATGTCCTCGCAATGTATGATGTGCCCTCGATTGTGGATAAGAGTTCAGATACGTGCAGGGGGTATCCATCTGCTTTGCCCCTCCCGAATGGTGTGGTGGTTGTCTTCTGGCCGAGAAGCGTTGTGGGTGCCATTTGACCGCCGGTCATTCCGTAGTTGGCATTATTGATAAAAAATACTGAAATATTCTCTCCCCTGTTCGCAGCATGTATTATCTCGCCTGTTCCGATCGCAGCGAGGTCACCATCACCCTGATAAGAAAATATTATCTTGTCAGGCATGATACGTTTCAGTCCTGTTGCTACAGCAGGAGGTCTGCCATGTGCAACTTCAATGATATCGAAACGAAAATAGTCATAGGCAAATACGGCGCATCCGACAGGTGCGATTCCTATTACACTTTCCCGGATGCCTAAAGCATCAATACACTCTCCAATCATTCTGTGGACAAGACTATGTCCACATCCGGGACAGAATCTGAAGGGAACGTGTTTAAGGCTTGATGGTCTCTGGAATATTTTTTTCATTCTTCTTCAGGAATCTCCAGCAGTATACCCTCGAGCAGACCATAATCGCTTACGATTAATTCATCTAATAAAAAACAGTCCATTATGTTAATTGTAAATTGTATGCCGGGGATAATCAAGTCTGCCCGTCCGGGTTCCAGTCCTTTTAGTTTTTTCCTTTCCTCAAGCGAAAGGGCGAACAGTTTCTTCCTGATATCCTTCAACCTCTGCAGCGGAATTCTATGGAGATGTATTTTTTCTCTCGCATATGTATCGAGTTTCAGGTCAAGAGAGGCAAGGGTCGTAAATGTCCCGGCAGTCCCTATAAAGTATGTTTTTGTATCTCTTCTATGTTGTTCTATTTTGATTTGTAGGTTTTCTAAAACCGGCACCATCTCCCGGTTCAATGCTGCAATATCATCCTCCGAGACAGGATCTGTTTTCACACAATTTCCATACAGTTTAATTACGCCAAGAGGGATGCTTCCCATATCAACCGGATGTTGTCCTTTACAGAGGATCCACTCAGTACTTCCACCACCAATATCAACAATGAATGCTGAATGTTGAGTCATAAGAAATGGGTCAGGAAGGGATGAAAAAATACCTTTCATAGTGAGTTCAGCCTCTTTTTTGCCGGATATAACCTCTATTGAGATACCTGTGTCGGCTAATGCTTTCTGGATAAATATGTCTGAGTTTGAAGACTCCCTGAGGGCACTTGTCGCGACTGCCTTTACATGCGTGACTTTATGCCTTGAAATAAGGGATGAGAATTCTTTCAGGACAGCCAAGGATGCTCCCATGTTTTCATCCATGAGTCTTCCTGTTTTATCAACACCATCAGCTAACCGGGTTATCTCTCTTTGTGAACATATATCAACAATCCTGTTGTTTTTTTGAATTTCACCGATCAGAAGCCTGAGTGTGTTTGATCCTATGTCAATTGATGCATATGGCATTTGATATTATTATAAATCACGGATTCAGGCCAAGATACAAAAATATCTTGATTTTTATAAATTCATGGGTATAAAATTCTTACAATTTGTCGTTCATAAAGATTTTGTGTTATTGTGTTATAATGTCTTGATGCAGCTATAAGCTGCTGAATATAATAGAGCAGTAAAAAAGGATTGTCTCATGGAGGGCTGCTCAATACATTATTTTGGAAGGAGGTGACAGTTAGTGAAGAAGATTTTAGCATTGGTCTTATCATTTATGCTGCTTGTAGTATTTGCTATGGGCTGTCAGAAGGCTGAAACACCAAAGCCAGAGGCACCAAAACCAGCGGAGGCACCGGCACCGGCACCAGCACCAGCTCCGGCACCAGAGAAGCCGGCTGAAGCACCAGCCCCAGCACCAGCACCAGCACCTCACAAGTAGATTGTTGGAATTTCAGGGATGGGGAATCACCCATCCCTGAAATTGATTTTTGAGCAAAAAGCTGGTATTATTTTAACAATTTAGGTAGTTGTTTTTTTGTAAAAGAGTGGGTTTCCCACTCTTTTGTTTTCATGGGAATTTATGAACAACATAAAAAACAGGGTTTTAAAATGTGCACAGCAGGTTGCGGATGAGCAGCGGATAGAAATATTCGACATAGAGCTCTTAGGAAGAGGCAGGTTATTGCTCAGAATTACCATTGACAAGGATGAAGGTATTACAATAGATGACTGTGAAAGGTTCAGCAGGAGCTTAGAGGCACTTCTTGATGTTGAGGATGTTATTCATGGACCATATACATTGGAGGTTTCATCACCGGGAATAGATAGACCGTTGAGGAATATCAAGGATTTTGAGAAAAATAGAGGCAAGCTCATACGCATTGTCACTGTTGAAGAAATAGAAAACAGGAATTTTTTTATAGGGCGAATTATCGGGATTCATGATAGCAATATCAGGGTATTCGTCAATGAAAGAGAGATTGAGATACCTTTTGAAAAGATATCAAATGCAAGGATAGAGGTTGAGTTCAAATGACGAAAGAACTCTGTTATGTCGTAGACCAGATAAGCAGAGAGAAGGGTATATCGAGGGAAATTTTACTTGAGGCCCTGCGGTCCGCACTCCTTTCTGCCACGAGAAAAAAGTTTGGTGGCAGAACAAACGTTGATCTCATCATAGATCCGAAGACCTGCAACATCAGTGTTTTTGAAACAAAAAAGATTGTCTCAAAAGTATCAAACAGGAACGAGGAAATATCTCTTGAAGACGCCAGGAAGATGTTCCCTGATACGAAGGAAAGAGATTCCGTCAATCTACCCTTAGATCTTCATGATTTCAGCAGGATTGCGGCACAGACAGCAAAACAGGTTATCTTTCAAAAGGTGAGGGAAGCAGAAAGAGATGTGATCTATAATGAGTTCAAGAATAAAGTGGGACAGGTCGTCAGCGGTATCGTTATGAGAAAGGAGAAAGGGGTTTATTTTCTGAATATAGGGAAAACAGAGGCAATGCTTCCGATACGAGAGACCCTTCCGAATGAGAACCTGAAACGGGGTGATACAGTCAGGGCATTTATTGAAGATGTGCGAATTTCAACGAAAGGCCCTGTGATTATCCTATCGAGGACCAATCCGCAATTTGTTGCTGCTTTATTCAAGATGGAGGTTCCTGAAATTCATGAAGGACTTGTCGTCATTAAAGATATAGTCAGGGAACCAGGTGAGAAGACCAAACTGACAGTATATTCAAAGAATACGGCGATCGACCCTGTTGGTGCTTGTGTAGGAATGAAGGGCACAAGGGTACAATCAATCGTTCGTGAACTCAGAGGAGAAAGAATAGATATTATCCCATGGTCAGATGACCCAAGACTCCTCATTGCGCGTGCATTGAGTCCTGCAACAATTGACAGGATAGGGATTAATGAGGAGGATAAAACAGCCATGGTGGTTGTTGCTGACAGCCAGCTCTCACTGGCAATAGGGAAGAAGGGACAAAATGTGAGGCTTGCGATGAAGATTACTGGCTGGGACATTGATATATTAAGCGAAACTGAGTACTCAAAGATGCGAATGGAAGAGGCAGAAGGGACATTCTCTCCCCCATCTGCTGATGGATAAAGACCTCTCAGATCTTCAGATACAGTATACAAAAGGGGTAGGACCGCAGAGGTCCAGGCTTTTGAATCGTCTTGGTATAAGGACGGTTAGAGATGCCCTGTATTACCTCCCTCATAGATACGAAGACAGGAGCAATCTCAGAAAGATCAGCAACCTCCGATACAATAATGTAGAGACCATCGCCGGAAGGGTTGTCGCTGCAGAAGTTATAAGACTTCCTAAAAGAAAGATGACGATTTTCGAGCTTATCGTGAATGACGGCAGTGGTTTTATAAGAGGGAAATGGTTTAACCAGCCTTTCATGCAAAAAAATTTCAAGGTCGGGCAGCAGGTTGTACTCTGCGGAACTGTGAAAATAAATTCTTACCATGGCGGAATAGAAATGGACAACCCGGAGTATGAGATCATCAGTGATGTCGCTTCGACTCGATTCCGAGATGATTCATTCATTCATACGAATAGGGTTGTGCCTGTTTATCGGGTAACCAGTGGTCTGAGTGTAAGACAGATACGGTCGATCATGTTCAATATCCTGAATACCTGCATCCAGGATGTGCACGATCCTATGCCAGTGGAAATTCTGAAAAGGAATAACCTTCCTATCTTATCTGAAAGCCTCTCGCAGGTTCACTTCCCTGATGCAGGTGTAGATTTAGGACTTTTCAACAGGGGAGTAAGTAATTTTCACAAAAGGCTTTCTTTTGATGAGCTTTTCCTGTTCGAGCTTGGGCTTGCTATAATGAAAAGGTCAGCTGCACTCGACAAAGGGATCGCATTTCATCCTGAGAGCATGCGTTTAAAAAGGCTTATCAGGATGCTTCCATTCAGGTTAACAATGGCACAGGAAAGGGTATTCAGCGATATCCTCAAGGATATGAAATTACCTCACCCGATGAACAGACTCATGCAGGGCGATGTGGGATGTGGAAAGACTATCGTTGCACTAATGGCTATGACAGTGGCAGCCGAAAATGGATATCAATCAGCCTTGATGGCACCTACAGAAATCCTTGCAGAACAGCACTATATTAATATCCACAGGATGATAGAAGACATGGGGTTGAAGATATGTTTGTTGACCGGAAGCACAAAAGAGAGGCCTTTGCACGAGATCGCTTCTGGTGAGATTGATATCATTGTCGGAACCCACGCACTTATTCAGGAAGGAGTTACATTCAAAAATCTCGGTCTTGTCATAATAGATGAACAACACAGGTTCGGTGTTATGCAGAGGGCCTTGCTCAGGAAAAAGGCGCTGAACCCCGATGTCCTTGTCATGACAGCAACGCCAATACCACGCACACTTTCTCTTACGCTCTATGGAGATCTGGACTACTCTATTATTGATGAACTTCCGCCTGAAAGGAGACCTGTAGAAACCATGTTATTCAATGTACATCAGAAGGACAAGATATACAGGCTTATCAGAGAAGAGGTACACAAAGGACGACAGGTGTATGTTGTATATCCTCTCATAGAGGAATCTGAGAAGGTTGACCTCAGGTCTGCGATACAAGGCAAGAATGCCTTTGAGAAGGTTTTCCCTGAATTCAGTGTAGGGCTGATTCACGGAAGGATGAAACCACAGGAAAGAGAAGAGTTAATGACATCTTTCAAAAATGGGGTGATAGACATACTGGTCAGCACAACTGTTATAGAAGTGGGTGTGGATGTACCAAATGCAACACTTATGCTTATAATACATGCTGAGAGGTTTGGACTGTCACAGCTTCATCAGCTCAGGGGCAGGGTAGGAAGGGGTGCACATAAGTCTTACTGTATACTGCTTGCCTATGAACCCTATGGTGATGATGCACGGAAAAGGCTTGATATCATGATCAGGAGTAATGACGGCTTCAGGATTGCAGAGGAAGACCTGGATATAAGAGGTCCGGGCGAATTTTTTGGAACACGCCAGTCAGGTATGCCTGACCTCAAGATAGCAAATATTGTCAGGGATGCGCAACTCCTCAATACAGCGAGGAGAGAGGCCTTCAGCATCATTGATACAGACCCTGATGTGAGGAGCTTCCCCCTCCTGAGAAAGTCACTTGAGACATTCTGGAAAGGGAAGATTGACTTGTTTCAGACAGGGTAATCCCCCCTTGCCCCATTTACTAAATGGGAGATGGGGGATTAAGGAGATATTATGTGGAGAAGGTTGAAGGATAATCTTGATAACGGTGTTAAAAAGATAAAATGGGTTTCATCTGTATTTTCAGACAGACTGAAGATCGAATATTCACTAATGAAACTGCTGTATCAGTCAGAGCAGATGGAAAGAAAAAAAGATGAACTCATGAAGAAAATAGGGGAACGTGTTTGTGAATTAAAAGGATATTCAGACAGGTATATCCTGAAGGACAGGGTTATTATGGAAGCCCTTCACGAGATCGAAAAGCTCAGTAGTGAGATAGATGAAACAAAAAAGAAGGCATCAGAGATGAGTAAGATAGAGGAATAGCTATACTCATAAAATGCATAGCATAATTCCATATATCATTGTCTTCCTCTTTGGCTCTATTGTTGGTTCATTCCTGAATGTCTGCATATACAGGATACCGAGGAACTTATCAATAATCATACCCTCTTCGAGATGCCCTTCCTGTGACAGTCCTATTAAGCCATGGGATAATATACCGGTAGTAAGTTATATATTTTTAGGTGGCAGGTGCAGGTTCTGTAAGGCAAGGATTTCCTTTCGGTATCCGCTCGTAGAGTTTTTAAATGCATTATCTTATGTTGCAGTTTTATGGAGATTCGGGTTCGGATGGCACACCATAGTGTATTGTGTCTTTTGTTCAGCACTTATTGTTATAACCTTCATAGATCTGGATTTCCAGATAATACCTGACTGGATAACCTTGTCAGGTATCCCCATAGGACTTCTCACGGGTTCATTCCTTTTGCCCGATCCTTTTATACGATATTCTCTTCTCGGATACAAGTCATCAATCATTGGTTTTTTGGTTGGAGGTGGACTATTTTACGCTGTCGCAGTTCTCAGCCGAGGTGGTATGGGAGGAGGAGATATTAAGATGATGGCGATGGTTGGTGCTGTGTTGGGCTGGAAAGCAGTCCTCATGACAACATTTCTCGGCAGCCTTATAGGGTCAATCGTTGGAATATTTCTTATGGTGTTGAAAGGGAAAGGGCGGAAGACAAAGATACCATTCGGTCCATTCCTTGCTCTTGGTTCATTGATAACCCTTTTTTACGGTCAGGAGTTACTGTCATTGTACCTCGGGGGACAGATTATCCGGTGAACACAGAGATGTTGGTGGTCTATTCATTTCTATTGCTTATTGCAATTATCATCCTGTTTTATCTCGTCAGGATATTTACCAGATTTCATAGTGGCCAGAAAAGGTTAGAAAAGAAGGATGTGTCTCAGGTTGGTTTTGTCGTGGACACCTTTCATGAACTCGTCTCAAAACTCAAAGAGAAGGAGAAGGAGCTTGAAGTCCTGCGTCAGAAAGCAGAAGACAAGGCATTAGCAATCGAAGGGTATAATGAAAATATTCTGCAGAGTGTTCCGAGTGGTGTAATCAGCTTCGATGAGGAAATGAGAATTACAAAGGCAAACCAATCTGCGGAGAAGATCCTCGAAATGAAAAATGAGCAGGTTATTGGGCAGTATCATACAGATGTCCTGAGCAAACCCATAACAGACCTTCTGAACGAAAGAAAGATAATTGAAAGGGCTGAGATAAGTTACATGACACCATCGGGTAAGAGGCTCTGGTTAGGGCTTACCCTTTCTCCTTTAAAGGATAGTGAAGGCAGGACGATTGGACAGATACTCGTTTTTACAGACCTTACGCACCTCAAGGCAATAGAGTCACAAATGGAACTGAGGACAAGGCTTTTGAGCCTTGGCGAGATATCAGCAGGGATTGCCCATGAGCTGCGGAACCCAATGGGTGTCATTGTAGGTTACACAAAACTCCTCTCAAAAAAGGCGGATGACTCTTTAAAACCTGCCATAGAGGCTATTTCGAAAGAGGTCAGCGTTATGGACAGGATTATCTCTGATTTCCTTTCCTTTGCAAAACCTGCTGAACTCACCATATCGGATATTGACCTGAAGATGATTATCGAAAATTGTATTTCGTCAGTTACAGCACAAAGAGCTGATATTAACCTCCACCTCACGATTGAAGGATTGCCTGTTATGAAGGGTGATGAAGTGCTTTTGCGGCAGGCATTCACAAACCTCATACAGAATGCTGTTGAGGCAATGCCAAATGGAGGAACCTTGACAATTGGGACCTCTCGTTTTAAAGACTCAACAGGGGATTTTCTTGAGCTTTCAATATCAGATACAGGACATGGTATTTCAGGAGATATAAAGGACAAGATATTCCTCCCATTTTTTACAACAAAGGAAAAGGGCACAGGACTTGGCCTTGCTATAGTACATAAGATTATCGTCTCTCATGGAGGAAGTATTTTTGTTGATAGCAGTGATGAAGGGACTACATTCAGGTTACGGTTCCCGATCTCACCTCATGTATAACAGTCGAGGCAAGATACCCAAATACAGAGATAGAAATCAGAGACCCTTTATCTCTATCTGTCATTGCGAGTACCCGAAGGGTACGTGGCAATCTCAGCGCTGGAATGCGAGATTGCTTCACTTCGTTCGCAATGACAACTTTCTATATCGGGATTTGGGAGATAGATTCTGAATGATTTATGTATTGATTCATGGTATGCTTTGATAGTTTCTGTAGGGGGTGCTATGAATGAACCCGCTGCGAATATAATCAAATACGGGCAGTTTTCCTTTGGATTAACTGCAAAAGAGCCAATAATCCTTCCTGCATATAAAGGCTCGACCCTCAGGGGTGGATTTGGATATGCCTTCAAGCGTGTTGTCTGTGCCATAAGAGACAAAGATTGTCAGGACTGCATCCTGAAAGAAAAGTGCGTCTACTCATATGTCTTTGAAACCCCTCCGCCTTCAGATACAAAGATCATGCGGAAATATACATCTGCCCCTCATCCATTTATCATCGAACCGCCGCCGGAGAAAAGAAGAGGCTACAAACCGGGTGATGAAATAAACTTCGGACTTACTTTGATCGGCAGGGCAATAGACTATCTCCCTTATTTTATCTATACCTTTGATGAACTCGGAAAGCTTGGAATAGGGAAGGGCAAAGCAAAATACGAGTTAAAAGAGGTACGTTGCGATGGAAAGCAGATTTATGATGCTGAAACCAAAACCCTAAAGTCATTTGATATTTCAACATTAGAACTTTCTCACTTAATTCCCTCCTTACGAATTGGGAATAAAGAGGGGTCAAAAAACCCCACTTTGGAAAAGGGGGGTAAGGGGGGATTTTTAAAACTTTCCTTTTTGACTCCTACCCGAATCCTCTACGACGGCCACCTTACCCTTGACCTCGAATTCCATATTCTTATTAGAAACCTTTTAAGGAGACTTTCTCTCCTTTCTTATTTCCACTGCAACAGCGATCCTTCAGAATGGGATTTCAAGGGGATCATTGAACAGTCCAAAGAAATAAAAGGTAAAAGTCAAAATTTAAAATGGTATGATTGGGAAAGATATTCAGGAAGGCAGGAGACAAGGTTAAAGATAGGCGGGTTTGTTGGAGAGATAACATTTGAGGGAGAGTTGGAACCGTTCATGCCTTTCATTAAAGCCGGAGAAGTTTTGCATATCGGAAAAGGGACAGGGTTTGGATTGGGAAAATATAGGATAGTACGGGATAGTGAAAGGTGACAGTGAAAGATGACAGTGAGCAAATAAGGGTGAAGGAAGTCAAGCATTTCAAGGATCGTATTTCAGATGCAGAAATCGAAAAACGCATTAAGGCTTGGGCGGATGTAACTATGCTCTCGCTTGAGCTGAAGCGTGCTGTCATCCGACAGAAACATCCGGAACTCGGTGAAGATGCGATCAATGGATTAGTGAGGAAAGAGCTTTCTATGCTGAAAGTAAGTAATGATGAATAACAATCCTCTCATCCAATCCCTTAAAGAAGTGTGCTCGTTTCTTGACGAGGCGGCAGTTGAGTATATGCTCGTGGGCGGACTGGCAGTAGGGATATGGGCAGAGCCCAGGGCGACAGTCGATATCGATTTTCTTGTTTCGATACGCATCAACGATGTTGAAGATCTCAAACAGCGATTGACTGAAAGCAACAGATTCGTCTTTATTCACGACAAACCGATGGTCTTCGGGAAAGTGTTTTTCCTGCGGGCGACATTGAAGAGCAATCCCGACGTTTCTGTTGATTTCCTGTTCGTCGACGATGTTTTCAAGAATGAGGCGCTTAAACGTAAAAAAGCCATTCAATTGACTGATTTTTCGGTAAATATAGCAACCCCTGAAGACCTGATAATCCTGAAATTAGTGAGCGGCAGAGAACAGGACAGGCTCGATGCAAGGAAGATACTCGATATTCAAAGGGAGAACCTCGACTGGGTCTATTTGCAGACGTGGTCTGAAAAACTCGGAATCGGGATAGGTGATAGTGAGTAGATAACAGTGAAAAGAACAGAAACTTCATGTTCTCTTTGTCGTATTTCACTAACACCTTTCCACTGAAACCTTAACACTATATTTAAGAAGGGGACAGGGTTTGGATTGGGGAAATATAGAATACTTACGGAAAAACCGTCAGTCCAAGACCTCTGAAATCCCTGTCAAATGAGAAACAGGGGATATTGTCGAGGAGATGAGTGATTATGACATGAGAAATTGCATCACAGAAAGAAAGCCGTTTATCTTGCGAAAATTTCCTGAATATTTCTTCCGCAGCAATTCTCACAGATTCGTCATAGGATATAATAGCGAGAG
>Ga0194113_10003571_pt1 | contig 20773 bp, 18 predicted proteins | sample TA2MahC200mmetaG_FD_146193 | JGI IMG/M metagenome (GOLD analysis project Ga0194113, IMG submission 146193) | Freshwater microbial communities from Lake Tanganyika, Tanzania - TA2015017 Mahale Deep Cast 200m | ecosystem: Environmental > Aquatic > Freshwater > Lake | place: Tanzania: Lake... | reverse complement strand
TTTTTGTAGGGCTTTTCAATCACTACTCCAAATTTCAATATCATAAATTTTTCCAAAAAAATTTTATTTTTTTTCAATCCTTATATCGGAGTTCCAGAATATTTTTAATGAACCCTCTTCTTCCTCTCCCATCTCCGATGGATCCAGAACCATTGATCAGGATACTCGCGGATGATCGATTCAAGGGTATGGTTGAAAAGCTGGGTATTGGCTAATATATCTCCATTAATATCTCCAGTATCGATCAATTGAAGCGGTTTCCTGATCAGGAGACGATGTTTATAAAACCCATTTCGAATCATGAAGACTGGCAAAACAGGGGAACCGCTTTTTAATGCCATAACAGCCAGACCAGGGGTAGTCGGTACCTTCCTCCCGAAAAAGTCAGCCCATATCCCCTTACTTCGTTTCCCCCTTTGATCAAACAAAATTCCAACCACTTGATTTTGAGAAAGTGCTTGGATCACTTTCTGACTCGCATTTTTAGGAGGAATGACCTCAAGGCCTGCCCCTTTTCTTATCCCATTAATCCATCCATCTATCCATGGATTCTGTTTGATGGGTTTGGCAATGACCAGAATCGATTTTTTGATGACCTTCGACATGAGAGCCATCAACTCCCAATTTCCGAAATGTCCGAGGAGAAGAAGAGCTCCCCTATTCTTTTCGAGGACCTGTAATGCCTCATCAAGCCCCTCCACTTCCACTTTTTTCTTGAAAGTCTCTATATCCATCCTGGGAATCCGAAAAAATTCAATGGCCATCATTCCCAGATTTTGGAAGTTCTTTTTGGCTATGGAACGAATCTCCTCTTCCGATTTCTCCTGACCAAAAGCAATATGAAGATTTTGAATGGCCACCTTTCGATGTTCCACATCCAGGCAGTACATCACATTTCCCAATTGTCTCCCCACCCAGAGAGAGAAATTTTCCGGAAGGAGATTGACAAAGAGGCTGAATCCTTTAAGGAGTAAATATATGAGGTAAGCGATCAAAGAAACCTCCTCTTAAAAAATTCCAATATCCGAATCACAAACTCCAAACAAATTCCACATTCTAATTTTCAATAACTCAAATGATTTTATTGGAATTCGGTGCTTGTTATTTGGTACTTCTACTACTCCTCTCCCTGATAGGGAAGGGCTTCATCAATCAACATCACAGGGATATCATCTTTAATTTGATAGACCAAGCGACAAGCTTTGCAGACCAGCCCATCCCCTGCCTTATTGAGGAAGATATCCCCCTTACACTTTGGACAGGCTAAAATCTCCAAGAGTTCTTTGCTGAGTGGCATTTTCATCCTCCTTTACTTTTTAAATTGTCCTTGAGCGATTCTTGATGAAGAATCCATTGAATTGCCTCATAGACGTCCTGAGCGACATAATCTGGTTTTGCCTTCCATTGCTCTCTATGATATTCCCATTCTCCCTTTCCATAACCGGTGAGGACAAGAATCCCTTTTGCTCCAATCAGATGGCCAAATTCAATATCGACGCCTCGATCTCCAATCATATAACTTCGGGAAAGGTCGATATCTAATTCCCTCACCGCCGCTTCGACCAAACCCGTTTGGGGTTTCCTGCACCGACACCTCTGACGGTAAGGGGGTTCCCCTACATCGGGATGATGGGGACAGTAGTAGATTCCATCGAGATAAGCCCCTTCCTTCCTTAAGAGTTCTTGCATCTTTTGGTGAACCAAATGGACAAGTGATTCGGAAAAATAACCCTTCGCCACCCCGGATTGATTCGTGACGACTACAGCCTTTATTTCATTCTGATTCAATAAACGAATCGCCTGACCCGCCCGTGGAAAGAGTACAAACCGTTCGAGGTGGTTCACATACCCCATCTCCTCATTGATTGTCCCATCTCGATCCATAAATACTGCGCGCTGTGCCATATTATACTCGATTGCAGAATGCGCCTGCCTGCCGCAGGCAGGGATTGCGGAATTAAAAATCCGAAATCAAATTATCTCCCCGTCTTCTAAACCCCCCTATGCTTCCTTAAATTGACTTAATTCAAAATGGTCAGGTGGAGTGAAACGTAAGAAGGATCGGTGAATCATCCAATCGCCAACATTAAAATAAAGGCATTTTTTTCCTCCGACCGACTCCTCCACCTCCTCGGGAAAATGGGAATGGCCAAGGATCACAATCTCAAACCCCTCTAAAAACTTCTGATGGGCAAATGCCCTGAAGGCCGGAGGCGGACTTAGAGGAATTTGGGTATGGTATTTCTGATAACTCATGCTGGACAACTTCTTGGCAATTCGACGGGAGAAACGAGGACCGGCGGATTGGATGATTCGATAGGTCCATCGGTTCTTAACCATTCTGCGGAAGGCTCGATATCTCCAAAGTTTTGGATTGGATAAATCCCCGTGGGAGATGAAAACCCTCTTCCCCCCTAATCTCTCCTCATTCCCTTCAGGATACACTTCAACTGCCATCTCAAACCGATCAGAGAAGAAAGAATTGAGAAAGAAATCATGATTCCCCTCAAAATATTTGATTCGTATGCCCTGACGATATAAACCTTGAAGTCCTTCTAAGAGTGGTAGATATTCGATAAAGGGAAAAGGCTGTTTGTTTAAAGAAAGACCTCTAAAGCCAAAAAGGAATTCAAAAAGGTCGCCCAAAATCACCAAATGATCCATTCGCTCTTTCTCCGAATTTAAGAATCTGAGAAGCGCTTCCATCCTCTCGGATTCTCTTCCGGTGAAATGGGCATCGGAGACGAAGATCCAATCTTTTTCGTCACGAGTCAATACCCACCTCTCATCTTCCCACACCGCAGTAGTTAAAACCCAATCGTTTCATATGATTTGGATCGTAGACATTTCTGAGATCGATGAAGATCGGGCTCTTTAACAGATTTTTAATTCGCAGGAGATCCAATCGCCGAAATTGATTCCATTCTGTCACCAAAACCAACGCATCGGCTCCATTGGCCACATCATAGGCATCCCTCCCATATTCCACTTCGGGAAGAACTGTCTTTGCCTCCTCCATTGCCGCAGGATCAAAGGCCTTCACCTTTGCTCCCATCGCCAAAAGTCCCTGAATGATGGTGATCGAGGAAGACTCTCTGATATCGTTCGTATTGGGCTTGAAGGAGAGGCCCAAGATGCCGATGGTCTTTCCCATGAGATTCCCCACCCTCTCCTTGATCTTGCTCACCATCCTCTGTTTCTGTTCCTCGTTCACCTCGATGACGGAGTCCAGGATCTTGAACGTATATCCTTTCTCACGAGCCGTCTTCGAAAGGGCTCGGGTATCCTTTGGAAAACAGGACCCTCCATAACCCGGTCCTGGATGGAGAAACTTTTTCCCGATCCTCCCATCCAATCCCATGGCCCTGGCGACATGGTGGACATCGGCGCCCACCCGTTCGCAGATATTGGCAATCTCGTTGACAAAGGTTACCTTGGTGGCTAAAAACGCATTCGTTGCATATTTGATCATTTCAGCGGTCTCCAGGGAGGTAATGACGAAAGGGGTCTCGATGAGGTAAAGGGCACTGTAAATATCCTTCATAATGGCAATAGCCTGCTCACTTTCCGCACCAATGATGACTCGATCGGGTCTCATGAAGTCCTCAATCGCTGATCCTTCCCTCTGAAACTCAGGGTTTGAGACGATGTCAAAAGCGATGGGCTGAGGTTGATGTTCCATGATCAGTTGTTTTAACCGGCAAGAGGTCCCTACGGGAACCGTAGATTTCATGACCACCACCTTGTAGCCATCCATACATCGAGCAATCTCTTTGGCCACTTCTTCCACTGCCCGAAGGTCAGCTGAACCATCCTCCTTGGAGGGTGTTCCAACAGCAATGAAGATCACCAGGCTCGATTTCACTCCCTCCTCCATGTTTGAGGAAAAATGAATCCTTCCCTCTCTCATATTTTTCAATACAAGATCTTCCAGCCCGGGTTCATAGATGGAAACCTTCCCTTGTCTGAGGAGATCGATTTTTTGAGAATCATTATCTACACAGATTAGGTTCATCCCGAACTCAGCCAGGCAGGCTCCAGTTACCAATCCCACATATCCTGTGCCGATGACGCAGATATTCATTTCAAACTCCGTTCTCTAAATGGATTCTATGGAATCTCTTACGGTCGATAAATAATGCTTCAACGCTTCGGGCCAGGGTCGGAGGACCATCCCTGTCTCCCGTTTTAACTTCTGAGTGTTCAGAACAGAATAGGAAGGCCGCAGAGCCGGTCGGCCAAACTCTTTAGAGGAGATGGGAATCACCTTGACTCCCACCATCCCGGAGAGTTTCAATATGGTTTGGCCAAAGGTATACCAGGAACAGAAATCACTATTGACTACATGAAAGATTCCCCGAGCGTCATAACGAATCAAAATCGAAATGGCTTTCGAGAGATCCATAGTGTAGGTGGGTGAACCGATTTGGTCATTGACAATTGAAAGAACTCCCTTCTCCTTTGCCTGACGTAGGACAGAGGTGACAAAATTTTTCCCATATTTTCCGTATAGCCATTGGGTTCGAATGATCAGCCCATCCCTCGCCAACTCTTGGATGTATAGTTCTCCTTTCCATTTCGAGCGGCCATAAACGTTGAGGGGATTGGGGGGATCGTCCTCCAGATAGGGTTCCTTTTTTTTTCCATCGAAGATGTAATCTGTGCTGAGATAAACTGCCTTTGCTTTGCATCTTTCGGCTCCCAGGACAACATGTTTCATCCCTTCTGCATTAATGGCAAAGGCCTTCTCCTCATTTAATTCGCATCCATCTACATCGGTGTAACCCGCCACGTTGATCACAATTTTTGGCCGCACCTTCTCGATCTTTTCGATCGTGTCCTCTTCCCGGATATCCATCTCCTCGATATCCCATCCCAAGACCCCATCGTTTTGGAAATGGGACTGAAGCACTCCGACCAGATCTCTTCCCAACATTCCATTTGCACCGATGACCAATATTCCGCTCATCTCTTCCGTGATCCGTGAATGGTGATTTGTGTTTAAAAAAATCTGAGGATCATCTGCTCCAACTTGGAGGAGATAGATATCTCCATTGATCTTCAGCGATTCCCATACATCCGTCTGTAATAGTCCAGATATTCCCCTGTCTTAATTTTCTTCCACCATTCCAGATGGGCCTGATACCATTCAATGGTGAGGTTGATCCCCTCTTCAAATGTGATGGAAGGAGCCCATCCCAATTCCTTTTCAATCTTAGAGAAGTCGATAGCATAGCGCCGGTCATGACCCGGCCTATCCGTGATAAATCGGACCAATGCATGAGGCTTCCCCAGTCGGTCTAAAATGGCCTGTGCCACAGAAAGGTTCGTCCTTTCGTTTCGCCCCCCTATATTATAAACCTCTCCTTCCCTCCCATGTTGGAGGACATTATCTAAGGCTCGACAGTGATCTTCTACATAGATCCAATCCCTGACATGCATTCCATCGCCATAAATAGGTAGCTCTTTATCTTCCATTGCATTCGAAATCATCAAAGGGATCAGTTTCTCAGGATATTGATAAGGTCCAAAATTGTTAGAACATCGTGTGATAACGGCAGGAAGCCCATAAGTTCTATGATAGGCTCTGACCATCATATCAGCGGCGGTTTTGCTTGCTGAATAGGGGCTATTGGGTGCCAGCGGGGTTTCTTCGGTAAACGCCCCGGCCTCACCCAGAGAACCATAGACTTCGTCTGTTGAGATGTGAATGAAACGAATCTTCTGGCCGGGAAAAACTTTCCTCACTGCCTCCAGGAGGACAAAAGTCCCGAAGACATTGGTCTTCATAAAGGCGCTGGGATCTTCGATGGATCGATCCACATGAGATTCGGCGGCAAAGTTGACAATGGCATCCACGCCTTTTCTTATCAGCTCCTCCATGAGGGGCGCCTCAGCAATATCCCCTCTGATGAAATGGTAACGAGGAGAGTGGGAGAGATCCGAAAGGTTCTCTAAGTTTCCGGCATAGGTCAACTTATCAACATTGATGATGGAAGCATCCGAAAAATTTTTTAAAAGATAACGAATGAAGTTACTCCCGATGAACCCACAACCACCTGTCACCAATATTCTCATATCCTTTCATCCCCTTCTAATCTCAATTCCATTAGAGCACCAAAAATTCGAAATCCTAATAAATCCATTGATGAAAATGTCAAATGCCAAAGTTCAAATGTCAAATCAAATCCAAAGCCCATCCTTCGACAGGCTCAGGATGACAGTTTGAAAATGCTGAAGAAGAAATCATGGTTAGCTTGTCGAACCATTAATTTTGGAATTTCACATTTATTTGTCATTTGGATTTTGACATTTAGGTTAAATCCTGTTATCCATCCTTTCTGGACCAATCATAAGGAATATCTTTTCCATGGGGAGGAAGGCGATATTCATCTGGTGCGTTGTAGGTATAGACCTCCGTGGGGATATTGATGATGATGGCCTCTTCCTCGCTGATACATTTCCACCCATGATAAATCCCATTGGGCACTTGAACCAGGATGGGATGATGAACTCCGATAAAAAATTCATTGATCTCCCCTTTGGTCGGAGAATCCTCCCGCGGATCGTAAAGCACCAGTTTGATCATCCCTCTCACGGCAACGATGTGATCGGTTTGAACCTTATGATAATGCCAGGCCTTCACTACTTGAGGATAGGTCGTGGTGATATAGATCTGACCGAACTTCAGAAACATCTCATCATCCGCCCTGAGGATTTCCATCACTCTACCCCGTTCATCCGGAACCACCCTTAATAATTTCGTCCTCACCCCCTGTATCATCGCCCCTCCCATAGAAAGACACTAAGCGCTATGCGCATAGCCTAATACAAAAGCAATAAATAAAATGACATCACCCCCACCCTCTCCCTCCCCCCTTGAGGGGGAGGGGTGGGTGGGGGGTAAAGTAATTTATTGCCGTTAGTTTAATTAAAGATTATTGGCTCCGGTTTGGGCCACTAATTGGTTCGCCCGAAGTAGGGATTCAAATGTCCCTGCGTCGGTCCACCAACCCTCTAAAATATCCCATGTCATCGACTCTTTTTCAATATATCGATTGTTCACATCGGTGATCTCTAACTCCCCTCGACCGGAGGGTTTGAGGGTCTTGATGATACTGAAGACAGTGGGATCATAGAGATAGATTCCGATCACCGCATATTTCGATTTTGGCTGTTTCGGCTTCTCTTCAATTCCGATGATCCGCTCCCCATTCAATTCCGGAACTCCAAACCGCTGTGGATCAGAAACCTCTTTTAATAGGACCTTCGCTCCTTCCTTCTGCATTCGAAAGGCCTCCACAGCTTTTCGAATATTTTTTTCAATGATATTATCTCCTAATACAACACAGATCTTTTCTCCTGCGGCAAAGAACTCTGCCAAACCCAGGGCTTCTGCAATGCCACCCTCTCCTTCCTGGTAGGTATAGTTGATATGCTTGAGTCCAAATTCCTTCCCATTGCCTAATAATTTTAAGAAATCTCCAGCATTGTTCCCGCCGGTGACGATGAGGATGTCATTGATGCCCGCATTAATCAGAGTCTGAATCGGATAGTAGATCATCGGTTTATCATAGACTGGAAGAAGGTGTTTATTGGTCACCTTTGTCAATGGATAGAGTCTTGTTCCCAATCCCCCTGCCAAAATGATTCCCTTCATCCTTATCTCCTTCTCTAATGCCGCCTAAAAAACCATGTAATAGGGTTTTCGTCCAACTGAACCTATACCCATCAGATTAAAATAGACATGGAATTTCAAATCTCTCTTTTGAGTTCCGTCAGGAGACCGGTTCATATCATCGATGGTGAAACCCAACGTCCAACACTGGGCTCGATACTCTATGCCGTAGATATTCTCTGTCCTCATCTTCTCTAAGAGGTTATAGCGGATCGCCCCATAGAGATAAAGAGGTTTGATCATCTTTATCCATGTATCAAAATCGAACCCCTGGATGATGCGCTTGGTATACCGATACCCGAAACTGAAAACATTATCTTTACCGTCTTTGAAATAGAAGGAGCCATTCAATATATCGAAATTTCCATGATAGGGATTGAGCTCCGCATTCCAATAGGCAGTGATGGGTGGATTAAAATTCCACCAAAGTTCTGCCAGGATATTAGAAAAGTATCTCTCATGACCTTTTGAATCCACCTGGAAAGGATCCCCTAAACTATACGAGTGAGAGATGTTTAACCTGGCATACTCATAAGATCCGGAACCGGTTTCCTCCTTCTCTGGTTTTCCCACGAGACGTTGTGTGAACCCATAGGTGATTTGATTTGTATAAGGGAGCAAATCCAAATCATCAAAAGTGGGAATATCTTTCTGCTTAACCCTAGGCCTATATCGGTAACCTATGGTGGGCTCAATGGTGTGCATCCATTTGGCAACATTATAAATTTTTGAAACCCTCGGAGCTATATCCGAACCATATATACGATAAAATTCCAGAGATGCCTCTGCCCCTCCTTCTACGATCTCCCTCGATTTCCACCCCTTGAATTTGCCAGTCGGATCCTCATCGGACCAGTAGAGTGTCTCCCTCATCCCGATATTCGATTCTACCTTCAATATATTGAACAGCCTTGTGGGATATGAAATTCTCGGGAAGAGATCACCCCGATGTGTCCGAACACCTCTCTCCCGCCAAAAGTGGGTGTATGAGGAGGCAACGTCATAAAAGAAAGGGGTTTTAAAAAAGGGCTGAGGGTGAGCATGGAAACTCATCTGGGGGAGGTGTAGAACTGTCTCATCATTACTCTCCTTAGTTAAATCGTTAAAAACCTCAGCCTCTGCTAAGAAACTGAATTGATCCCAGTTTTTACCCCCGAAAAGATCCGACCTCAAATATCCTCTGCTCCTCGAATCAAGCTTCGCCCCAGAAGGAAGGTCTTCATCGAAATCACGTGTGTAATTGCGGTCGCTCACATGATTGACATCCCATTTGAGATAAAAGTCATAAGGAAATTTCTGTTGATGTTGATAAAAGAATGAATATCGATTCCTCTCGGACACTTTATCATCAATAAAATAGAGGTTGGCCTGTCCCTTCGTATCCGGAGTCAACGCATACCGATATTCCAGGCCTTCTTTAAATCCCCTTTTCCCCAAGCTATCTAAAAAAAGAGTGGCATCCATATCTTTAGCGATGGCCCAAAAAAAGGCAGTCTTTACCTCAAGGCCATACTTCTTGGAATACCCAACCCGGGGAATGAGAAACCCGGTTTGTCTTTCTCTTTTCATAGGAAAGATGCCAACAGGGAGATAGAAGACAGGAATATCTTTTAGGTAGAATACCGGCCCTTTCGCAATCCCGTGTCCATATAAGGTCACCTCCAACTCCTTAACTGTGAATTTCCATGGTGGACGTGCGGAATCACAGGTGGTAAAAGAACCATCCCGAATTCGATAACTATTCTCCCCCAATTTTTCCGCCTCCTGGCCGGTGATGTGGAAGTTCTGATCCTTTAAAAAGAGTTTGGCCTTATAGACCTTTCCCGATCGGGTATCCAAATTAACTTCCAGGCGTTCGCATTCGAGGACATCCTCACCCTCTCTTAACAGGACATTTCCCCAGGCCTCCAATTCCTTCGTCGCCATATTCAGTCGAGCATGATCGCTTTTGAGAAAAAAGCTTCCTCGAGCGACCTCCACCCCTCCATGAGCATGATAGAGCTGTTGATCCCGCTCATAGAAGAGTTGGTCTGCCTCGATATCGACAGGACCTTCCTCTTTCGTGATCTTCATATCGGCCACCTTTGCATGGGTAGCGAGGGGATGGAAGATAATGAAAAGTATAAAAATAGAACCGTGGATGAACCTGCGATATCTCATGTCCCTCCCTTAGGCTGGAAATAGGCTCTGGCTTCTCCAACCGTATAAAGGGATCCTGTAATGCAGAGGAGATCCTCGTCTGCTGTCTTAGAGAGACCTATACCAATCGCTTCCTTGAGATCTTCGATGATTTCTGCTTTTTTTTCATTCCGGCCCAATGCCTTTTTGAGTAAGGCAGGGGAGGCCGCACGGTCAATACTGGGTTTGGTTAGAATGATGTGATCCGCTAAAGGGGCCAAGAATTCGAGGATGGATTTGAAATCCTTATCCTTCATGATCCCAACGAGAAGAATGAGGTGGTTGTATTGGAATTCATTCTCTAAGGATTCCTTAAGGACCAATGCTCCGGCTGGATTGTGAGCTCCATCGAGGATGACTTTGGGTGAAGAACAAACCATCTCTAATCTCCCCGGCCATTCCACCTCCCTTAGCCCTTCTATCATGGCATCATTCGATACAGGGTATCCTAAATCTTCTAAAACCTCCATCGCTCCAAGGGCCGTCGTTGCATTGACCATCTGATGACATCCCCGGAGATTGAGATAGATACTCCACAACTTTCGATTGAGGCCTTCGTAATTAAAGTTTCTCTCTCCATTCTTAACATATCTAAATTCCTTTCCGACCCGAAAATAAGGAGCCCTTTCCCTCCGACAGACCTTTGAAAAAAGCTGGAGCACTTTGGGTTGTGTGGCTGCAGTGACGAGGGGCCATCCTTTCTTAATGATGCCCGCCTTCTCGCCGGCAATCTTCAAAATGCTCTTGCCCAATTGCTCTTCATGGTCTTTGGAGATATTGGTGATGATGGAGAGGAGTGGATCAACCACGTTAGTCGAATCAAGCCTTCCTCCTAATCCAACTTCTAAAACGACCAAATCCACCATCCTCTGGTTGAAATAAAGGAAGGCCATTGCAGTGGTGAAATCAAAGAAGGTGAAGGGGGAAGTGATGCCGGAAGCCTCTATCCTCTCCCTGATCCATTCTGTCAACGCCGCCACCTCTTCCTTCTCGATTTCTCTTCCATTGATCCTGATCCGTTCGGTGAAACGGATGAGATGGGGCGACGTATAGAGACCTACTCGATAGCCCTCTTTCTGGAGGATCGAGGCCATCATGGCTGCCGTTGATCCCTTTCCGTTCGTCCCCCCAACATGAATGGCCTGTAATTCTCTGTGGGGATTTCCAATCGCTTCCAGTATCCTCTCCACCTGGGTCAGGCCAAAGATCATCCCGAACTTTTCAAGACCATAGAGATAGTGCAACGACTGTTGATAATTGTTCTGGTCCATGATGGAATTAAATCTTATGATCTTCCGTTCTAAGCAATTCTAACAATAAACCGAGTGTATGCCGGAGGTCCTTTCGCTCTACGATGAGGTCAACCATTCCGTGTTCCAGAAGGTATTCCGCTCGTTGAAATCCCTCTGGGAGCTCTGCTCGAATCGTCTCCTTAATCACCCGCGGCCCTGCAAATCCAATCATCGCCTTCGGTTCGGCGATGATAATATCACCCAGCATACCGATGCTGGCCGAAACTCCACCCGTCGTCGGATCAGTCAGGACAGAGATATAAGGAATTCTGGCTTCATGGAGTTTCGCAAGGGCTGCACTGGTTTTTGCCATCTGCATCAAGGAAAGGATCCCCTCCTGCATTCTCGCTCCTCCTGAGGCACAGATGATGATGACACCGATCCTTTTCTCAATAGCCCGCTCTATCATTCGTGCGATCTTCTCTCCCACCACCGATCCCAAACTTCCACCCATAAAATTAAACTCGAAAATGCCGATCATGGCTGGCTGGCCTTCGATTTTCGCCTCGCCGCAGATAATAGCATCCTTCTGTCCAGTGGCTTTCTGAGATTCTTGGATCCGATGGGTGTATCTTTTTAAGTCTTTAAACTCCAGAGGATCGGTAGGGGTGAGATCGACGTCATATTCGATGAAGGTATCTGGATCCACCAAGCAATCAATTCTTTTTCGGACAGGGATCTGAAAATGGTAGTTGCACTTAGGACAGACCTGGAGATTTCTTTCGATAACCTTTCGATAGATGATCTCATTACAGGAGTTACATTTTAACCAAAGCTCATCGAAGAACTTTGGATCATCCCTCTTCTCTTTTTCTCCCTTTCCTTCCTCTTCTCTTTTATTAAACCAAGTCATCGATTTGAATCACCCTCTCTTTTGAGTTATTTAAACTAACAAAATATGGCTGAGATGTCAATTAATTCACCCATTTTTTCGATGATTGAATCTTTCAGTGTGCCTTGATATTTATAAGGGGGAACGAGGATGATAAAACTGAAGATTGAATCTGTGGGCTTTAAAGGAAATGGTGTGGGACATATCGATGGCAAAGTCATCTTTATCCCTTATACCGTTACCGGAGATGAGGTATCGGTAGAGACTATCGAAGATAAGAAAAGCTACGCTGTGGGCAGATTGAAGGAAATTCTTATTCCATCTCCTTGGAGGACCAATCCTCTCTGTCCCTATTTTGGTGACTGCGGGGGCTGTCAATGGCAGCACATCGATCCGTCTGCCCATGAGGCGTTGAAGAAAGATATCCCAAAGGAGTCGCTTCAAAGATTGGCAGGGCTGAAAGAAATCCCTCCCCTCTCTGTAATACCCTCACCTCAACCCTATGGATATCGGATCAGAATCCAGCTGAAGGCCGAGGGAAATAAGATCGGCTTCTTTGAGGAAAGATCTCATCGGGTCGTTGAGATTGACCAATGCCCCATCGCCCATCCCATGGTCAATGCAATCCTCCGACATATTCGAAAAGAGCAATTCTCTCTTCCCGGAATGGATGGGATCGAGATCAACGTCTCCCCCGAAGAGGGAAAAGGGATATTGATCTTCCATTTGAATCTGTCTGGGCAAAGGGAAAAAATTCCTTTAAAAGAACTCCTCCAATCCATCCCTCTTTTGAAGGGCATCGCCATCGTGAGAAGAAAGAGATGGACTTATCTCGGCGATCCAACTCTGAACGTTACGGTGACGTTGATAAGGCATGGCAGGGAAAAAGCCTTTCATCTGCGTGTCTCCCCAGGGAGTTTCTGCCAGGTGAACCTCGGACAGAATCGGGAACTCATCCAAGCGGTTCTCGAATTCGGTGAATTGAAAGGGAGTGAACGGGTTCTTGACCTTTATGCTGGTATTGGAAATCTTACCCTCCCCTTAGCCACGGAAGCCAAGTGGGTCACTGGGATTGATGAGGGTAAGAAAGCCGTCGCAGATGCCCGTTTCAATGCGGAGGGAAACGGTATCAAAAACTTTCAATTCATCTCTGGAAGCGTGGAGGAGGTGCTAAAGGGGGTTAAGGAAGAGTTAGACCTCATCGTCCTCGACCCTCCGAGGAGGGGTTGCAAGATGGCTTTAGATCAGTTGGTTCGATTACAACCGAAAAAAATCGTCTATGTATCCTGTGAACCCACCACCTTCTCAAGAGATCTCCGACTCTTTTCTGAGAAAGGATATCTCTTGCAGAGGCTTGCGCTCATCGATATGTTTCCGCAGACCTATCACATGGAAGTCATAGGGTTGCTCACGCTGCCCCAGGTTAAGGTTTAGGCTAAGGTCAAGGTTGAGAAAATCTTAGCCTCAACCTCAATCTTAACATTATCCTTAGATTACTTTGTTGAGGGGATACTCAATAATCCCCACCGCTCCCCGTTTCAACAACTGCGGAATGAGTTCCCTTACGATCTTCTCAGAGACCATGACTTCCACAGCGAACCAATCGGTTTGGAATAGATTGGAAATCGTGGGGGCAGTAATGCAGGGAAGGATTTCAATCACACTCTTTAGGTCATTGGCCGAAACGTTCATCTTAAGCCCAACCATTCCCTCGGCTCGGAGGGCTCCCTGAAGGAGGAGTGAGATCTGCTCGATCTTCTCCCTTTTCCATGGGTCCTGGTAGGAGTCTCGATTGGCAATCAATTGGGTATTGGTCTGTAAGAGTTCCTCAACAATACGGAGTTTATTGGCCCGTAGAGTACTGCCTGTCTCTGTCACCTCCACGATGGCATCGCATAATCCTTCGATCACTTTACCTTCGGTCGCTCCCCACGAAAACTCCACATCCACCTTGATCTTTCGTTCCGCAAAGTATCCTTTAGTGAAATTGACCAGTTCGGTGAAGATCTTCTTCCCCTCCAAATCCTTGATCGCCCGGATGGGGGAGTCTTCTGCTACAACCAAGACCCATCGAGCAGGGGCTGCACTGGTTTTGGAGTAGACCAAATCCTGAACGACCACGACATCGGAGCCATTCTCCAAAACCCAATCTTTTCCGGTCAGCCCCACATCTAATGATCCCATCTCTACAAACCTCGACATCTCCTGGGCCCGGACTAAAGTACAGCGAATCTCATCATCATCCACCACGGGGAAATAGCTCCGAGAGCTCACGGAGATCTTCCAGCCTGACTTCCGAAAGAGTTCAATCGTGGCATTCTCCAGACTACCTTTTGGGATTCCAACCTTCAGTATCTTCACTCTCCATATACCTCCTTTGGATCAAAGATTCTCTCTCCCGAGACTTCCCATCTACCCTCTTCATAGCGGTGATGAAAGCAGCTTCGAAAACCCATATGACATGCCGCTCCTCCCATCTGATCGACTTTGAGGAGAAGGGTATCTCCATCGCAATCGAGATAAATCTCTTTCACCTCTTGGAAATGGCCTGAGGTTTCTCCTTTCAACCAAAGTTTTTTACGAGACCTTGACCAGAAGGTAGCTCTATTTGTCTTCAGCGTCTTTTCCCATGCCTCTCGATTCATATAACCCAACATCAGGATCTCATGGGTCGAGGCATCCTGAATTATCACCGGGATGAGCCCATCCCCCTTTTTAAAATCGATCTCGATCACAGAACCTCCCTTCCCCCCACCCTCTCCCTCCCCCTCAGAGGGGGGAGGGTTGGAGAGGGGGTGCTTCATCCTCCATTTATGACTGCTCCATCAGGAGCTTTGCCATCTGGGCAGCATTTTTGGCGGCAGAACCAGCATGGCAGTTATTAAAAAAGATCAAAGTCTTAGCTGTTTTCTGAGAAACATCCCTGATGTCCGGGATGAACTCTTTCAATTCCCCTTCGCTGTAGAGGTAGTCGTATCTCACTGAAGTAGGGACATTGAACCAATTGGGATTTCGGCCATGGAATCGAAAATAACCTATCTCCGAAGTGGCCCTTGAAAGATAGGGCATTAACTTGGGAAGTTTAGGTTCATCCACGATACAAAATCCAATTTTTTGCTCCTCTAAAAATTGAAACGTCCCTTCCTTCAGCCATGTCTGATTTCGGAATTCAAAGACCAACGGGATCTCTCTCATCTCCTCTTTGAATCTTTCGAGATACTCAAAATTTCCTCGATTGGGAAAGAATCCATAAGGAAATTGGGCAAGGACACAAGCTAACTTTCCATCTTCTACAAGGGGAAGAAGACTGTATTTAAACTTTTTGAATGTCTCCTGATTATCGACCATCGCACCCGTTTCCCTATCCCGGATCTCGTGGGTCATCCCTTTGAAAGATTTCACAACAAATTCAAATCCCTTTGAGGTCTTTTTGGACATTGCCTCAAAACTCTTCTGAGAGGGAAGGGTGTAGTATGTGAAATTTACCTCTAATGCATTAAATCCCAGCTCCTTCTCATAAAAAGAGAGCATATCCCTATCACGTATGTTAACAGGATAAATCGTTCCTTTCCAATCCGGAAAGGAAAAGCCACTCGTCCCTATCTTGATCATATTATTTACAATGAATAAATCATGCTCAATGGCCCAATATTCTTAAAATAGACGAACAGGATGATATTGTCAACTCTGATATTGCAGGGCTATAAGTTACAGGTTAAAAGAAAGGCGTAAATAGAAATAGGCACAAATTGCACCTGACATTTTCAATTTTCTCCCTCTCCTTTTAACTTTTAAAAATGGGCTGGGGACAATCTCAGGAAATGCAGACTAAAGAAAGGACCATTTCCAAATTCACTGGCAAAGCTCTGAAAGAATAGGGAGAAAAGGTCACGAGGGTAAAAACAATATCGGATACAGATCAGAAGGTCTTAGCTCTAACCTTTGACGCTTGTGGGGGCGTGAGGAGTTTGGGTTACGACGCCAAATTGATTAAATTTCTGGAAAAGGAGAAGATTCCAGCCGCTTTATTTATCAGCGGAAGGTTGATAGATACTAATCCAATAATATTCAGAGAATTGGCAAAGAATTCTCTCTTTGAAATTGAGAATCATGGGTTAAACTATAGACCTTGCTCAGTCACGGGTCGTTCGATCTATGGGATAGAGGGGATTATTTGACTGACCCATAATTTTTCTTGAGTCCATCAGAAGAATAGCCTATATTACTTAAAATGCCAAAGGTCAAAGCTCAAATTCCAAATGATGAATGCATTTGAATACATGACCGAAAAGAAGACCATAGTAATGGAATTTCACATCTCCCGGAAGGCACGGGATTTCTATCAATTTGACGACTCCCTATTTACCCTCAGCGGAAATGTTATCTTCCCCAACTTCCTAGCCACAAGATTATTTGCCCAAAAGATGAATGAGAAACGGGACCTCGTCAATTTCCCAGAGCAGGCGATTAAAACTGGACAGATCCATGCGATGGGACTGATTGACGAGATTCTCCATTACATTGTCGGTCTCTACAGGGACGAGAAAAATCCCCAGGTGATGAAAGAGGCGATGGATTGGCTCTATGGGAAACTTGGAAAAATGAAAGTCGATGAGACTTTAAGAAAATTTTCGAACGAATTTCCAACGGTAGCTGTCCATCGAGGAGAAATAGAATTAGAAACTTATCCTGAAGGGGAAACCGCAGGAGTCCCTAATCGTCAAATCATCTTGGAAGAGATGCTCATGCTCTGGCTTGCCAAAATGAATCCTGTCTTCTCACCTTTTATCGAACTTTTTGACGACTCCCACCTCGAAAAGGAAACTTCCTATCTCCAAATCATTGATGAGCTGTACCATTTTTTTACAACCCAGCCCGTATTTGGCCCTGATCATCAGAATTTAATCGATATGCTTCGAAGCCCTGCTAAGGCTTTTCCTCATTCTCTCTCAGGACAACTCGAATATATTCGTGAAAAATGGGGCGCTTTGTTGGGAAGATATTTCTTTCTTCTCCTCCGAAGCCTCGATCTGATTAAAGAAGAAGAGATTGCAGAAATTCGAAGGATGGCCTTTTGGGGCCGCCCACCTGCTTTAGTATATGACTTCACCGGGTTGGACGGAGAACCAGAACGCTTTAGCCCTGATCTTGAGTGGATGCCAAAGGTCGTCCTCCTTGCAAAAAATATTTATGTTTGGCTCCATCAACTCTCAAGAAAATATCAGCGTTCCATCTACCGCCTCGATCAAATTCCTGATGAAGAACTTGAACTCTTAGCCTATTGGGGATTTACCGGATTGTGGCTTATCGGCCTGTGGGAACGAAGTTTAGCATCAAAAAGAATCAAGGAATTTTTAGGCAATCCTGATGCAGTGGCCTCGGCCTATTCCCTTTTCGATTATCAAATTGCAGGAGACCTTGGTGGTGAAGAAGCGTTCCAGAATCTAAAAGACCGGGCTTGGAGGCATGGAATTCGCCTGGCCAGTGATATGGTGCCAAACCATGTAGGGGTTGATTCCAAGTGGGTGATCGAACATCCGGACTGGTTCATCTTCTTGGATGGGAGTCCCTTCCCTTCTTATCGTTTTAGCGGGCCAGACGTTTCCTGGAATGGAGATGTGGGGATCTATGTTGAAGATCATTATTTTGACAGGAGTGATGCAGCAGTCGTTTTTAAGCGAGTGGACCGCAGAAATAACAATGAATTATACATCTATCATGGAAATGATGGTACCCGCATGCCTTGGAATGATACTGCCCAATTGAATTTCATGAAGGAAGAGGTAAGGGAGACGGTGATTCAAACAATTCTTCATGTGGCCCGAAAATTTCCCATCATCCGTTTTGATGCCGCTATGACCCTGACCAAAAGACATTATCAACGCCTTTGGTTTCCGGAACCAGGGACAGGGGGGGCGATCCCCTCACGAGCCGAACACGGGATGACGAAAGAGGAGTTTCATCATCATATGCCAGAGGAATTTTGGCGCGAGGTCGTGGACCGCGTAGCCCAAGAGGCGCCTGATACCTTGCTGCTGGCCGAGGCTTTTTGGTTACTGGAAGGATACTTTGTCAGGACACTTGGGATGCACCGGGTTTATAATAGCGCCTTCATGAATATGCTCAAAGATGAGGAAAATGCCAAGTATCGCTCTGTAATGAAAAATACGCTGGAATTTAATCCGGAGGTCCTCAAGCGGTTTGTTAACTTTATGAGCAATCCGGATGAAGAAACAGCCGTCGCCCAATTTGGCAAAGAAGACAAGTACTTTGGTGTTTGCACGATGATGGTCACCCTGCCTGGACTCCCGATGTTTTCACATGGTCAGATTGAAGGATTTGCTGAGAAATACGGGATGGAATATCGTTATGCAAAATGGGATGAACAAGCGGACTGGGATTTGATAAGACGTCATGAGCGGGAAATTTTCCCATTGATGAAGCAACGCCACCTATTTTCTGGAGTGGAGAATTTTCTTTTGTATGATTTCTTCACTCCGGAGGGATACGTCAACGAAAATGTCTTTGCCTACTCCAATCGTGTCGGATACGAACGAGCTTTGATCCTTTATCATAATAAATTCGACTCTGCCCAAGGTTGGGTCCGAACTTCTGTGGCTTATTCATCCGGAGAAGGAGATGAGCGGCGATTAATTCAAAAAACCTTAGGAAAAGGTCTTGAATTGCATGATGAAGAGGACTACTTTTGCATCTTTCGGGAGTGGGTGACAGGTCTCGATTACATTCGGAATAGCAAAGAATTATGCCAAAAAGGGTTATATTGGGAATTGGGCGCCTATCAACATCTGGTGTTCATGGATTTTCGAGAGATTCAGGATAACCAATGGCATCATTATGCTCAAGTAACCCATGACTTGAATGGTCGGGGAGTGCCCAGCATTGAAGGTGTATTGAAAGAAATCCTTTTGGAACCCATTCATCATGCCTTTAAAGAACTATTTAATGCTGGGACGTTCCACCGTCTGATGAATGCCCGTATTGTCAAACTTGAGTACCAACCCGATCGGGAACTTATTGATGAAACAGAGCAAAAAATAATCCGTCTCTTGTGCGAAGTGAAACAGTTTAGCCAAAGTCGAGAGGACGAAAACGCCATTGCCCGTGAGATAAGGCGCAAATTGGAGGTCATCCTTCGCCTGCCAACGATAGCCAGCCATTTCCCACTGTTACAACCAAAAGGAGTCAAAGCAGCAGCAGAATACCTTCACAATAAACTGACTGATTCGGCATACATCTGGGGTACACTATTCAGCTGGTTATTTGTCCACCTTATTGGAAAAGTAGTAAGTCAAAGGGGCTTCTCGGAGCGGAGCTGGAGTTCGATTGATGAATGGAAGTTGGGCAAAACGTTATCCGATGTTCTAAAAGAATTAGGATTGGAAGAAATAGCTGTTTGGAGAACAGTGACACTGGTCAAACTGCTCACTCGCCATCAAAGGTGGTTTGAAATAAGACCACCCGATCAAAACTCAGCCTATGAAATTTTAGAATCATTATTGAAGGAAGATGAAGTTCGAGATTTCTTACAGGTGAATCAATATAATAATATTTTTTGGTTCAACAAGGAAGCCTTTGAGGAAATGCTGTGGTGGTTAATGCTTATTGCAGCGATTGAAATCAGCTCAGACCCCTCCTGCCCCGCCATTGAAATGGTAAAAGACTTAGAGAGTTGTTATGAAATTATTCAAACATTACTGAAGGCTGAAAAGGGATCCGACTATCAGGTCGAAAAATTGCTGGGAGCACTTAAAGGGTGATGAATTTTTCACCTATGGGATGGCACGCACGAATAGAAATAGGCCAACCCTTTAGGTCTTGTAAACTCCAATTTACCGGTCGTTGGATCCAACTTTAGCCCTATGGATTCCAATGTTTCTACACCGATAACGGTTTGAGCTCCCTCAAAAGTAATACCTATCGACGGTGCCTCAACTTCTTCGATCTTAATCGCTATGCCATAAGCTTTGGCTTTGACTTTTTTACCATTTCCCAATTCAACTTCAACTTCCGTTGGAATTCTCCCAGCCCCCACTTCTTCTAAAACGTTCTCTGGAAGGGCTGTGTAAGTCGCACCCGTATCAATCAGCACATTCTTTAACTCTCGAGCAGCTTTGCCCCCCCTTACGGTTATATCTACATGGAAATATCCTATTCTTCTACCTCCTATGACTTTTAATGGATTCGTAAAAAGTCGAATGACGCAGAGACTGTCATGCTGAACTTTGTTCAGCACCTAACAAAATCAAGGATTTAAGAGACCCTGAAACAAGTTCAGGGTGACAGATTGAGACTTTTTACGAGACCACCATTTTTAATTAAATATTACACTAAAAGGTGAAAAATTTGAATAACAATTCCCAAGTATATCCTAGCCAAAAATATTTGAAATTTCCCCTCACCCCACCCTCTCCCCCAAGAGGAGAGGGCTTCGTCGTGAGCTCAGCCGAACGGGAAGGGTGAGGGGCACCAAAAATGTTAGAAGAAAATTCTCAAATTTAGCCATGTAGGAATCCAAACATATAAAACGATATGACAATAGGCCGAAAAGAACCCCGAATCACAAATAGAAAAATTGTTCTCAATAGTTAGCGAGCAATGAATCCTATTGTTCAGGGAAAATTTTTAAAGCTTTTTTACCAAAAATAGGTCATGACCCTTTAATATATTGATAATTATGGTTTATAACAAAGTAATTCTTGTAAAGTCCAGATGTGGTTGCTTATCCCTGCGGCCATAGCGGGAGTCCGACGCATCCAAAGACGATCCGCCCCA
>Ga0194113_10003559_pt1 | contig 20819 bp, 18 predicted proteins | sample TA2MahC200mmetaG_FD_146193 | JGI IMG/M metagenome (GOLD analysis project Ga0194113, IMG submission 146193) | Freshwater microbial communities from Lake Tanganyika, Tanzania - TA2015017 Mahale Deep Cast 200m | ecosystem: Environmental > Aquatic > Freshwater > Lake | place: Tanzania: Lake... | reverse complement strand
GCGCCACCCCCGCCCGGCCGACGATGGAGCGTCCCGGCTCGACGAAGAGCCGCGGCAGGGGCAGGCCGACGCGGGCGGCGTTCTGGCGCACGGCTGTGGCTATCGTCTCGGCGATGGCCGGGATGGTAGGCGACTCCTGCTCCGGCGTGTAGGTGATGCCCCAGCCGCCGCCAGGGCCGAACTCGGCCAGCACGAATGTCGGGGGCGACTCCGTCGTGCCCCGTTCTGTCGCGCCCGGGCCGTAGCGAGCATACATGGCCGCCGCGAAGTCGAACAGGGTGGCGACGGTCTGGCGGTAGGGGGCCAGCTCCAGGATCTGCGAACCGATGTGGGCGTGCAAGCCCAGCAGGCGCAGGCCCGGCAGGCGCAGGGCCTCGGTCACGGCCTCCTCGGCCTGGCCCGTGACAATCGGCAGGCCGAACTTGGAGTCCACCAGGCCGGTGGTGTTGTAGGCGTGGGTGTGCGGGTCCACGCCGGGGGAGAGGCGCAGCAGGATGGCGACCGTCACGCCGCGCCGGGCAGCCAGCTCGGACAGGAGCCGCAGCTCGTACATGTTGTCCACGACGATGCGGCCTACGCCCAGCTCCAGGGCCATCGCCAGCTCCTCCGGCGACTTGTTGTTGCCGTGGAAGTGCACCCGCTCCGGGGGGAAGCCGGCACGGTGGGCCACGAAGAGCTCGCCGCCGGAGACCACGTCCAGCCCCAGCCCCTCCTCGGCCAGGAGGCGGGCCAGGGCCAGGCTCAGGTAGGCCTTGCTGGCGTAGGCCACGGCGCTGTCCGGGTAGTGCGTGGCAAAGGCACTCTTGTAGGCGCGGGCCTGGGCGCGTATGGTGGCCTCGTCCAGGACGTATAGCGGCGTGCCAAACTGCCTGGCCAGCTCGGTGGCGTCACACCCGCCAATGGTCAGGTGACCGGCATCGTTGACGCCCGCCGTCAGCGGCAGAATAGGCGCCAGCCGCTCCCAGGTGGGTAAGTTATGAGGTATGAGTGAGGAGGAACGGGGAGAAACATCGTACCTCATCACTCATACCTCATCACTTCTGCAGGCTGCCTGCCCGCCCCCACAAGCTGCGCCACGTCCCGGCCAGCATACAAGGGGCTCATGGCCCGCAGCCGCTCCACAATGCCGGGGAGCACGGCGAGGACGTAGTCCACGTCGTCTTCAGTGTTCTCGCGGCCCACGGTGAGGCGCAGAGAGCCGTGGGCCATCGCCACCGGAATGCCCATGGCCTTGAGCACGTGGCTGGGCTCCAGCGAGCCCGAAGTGCAGGCCGAGCCGGAGGAGGCGCAGATGCCCGCCAGGTCGAGGTTGAGCAGAATAGACTCCCCCTCGATGAACTCAAAGACGAAGCTGGCGCTGTTGGGCAGGCGCTCCGTGGGGTGGCCGGTCAGGCGGCTGTAAGGAATCTTCGCCAGCACGCCCTGGATTAGGCGGTCGCGCAGGGCGGCCAGGCGGCGATTGTTGGCCTCGCGGCTCTCCTGGGCCAGCTCCAGCGCCCGGGCCAGGCCAACGATGTAGGGCACGTTCTCCGTGCCCGCCCGGCGATTGCGCTCCTGGCCGCCGCCGGTCTGCAGGGGCAGGAAGGCCGTGCCCTTGCGAGCGTAAAGCACGCCCACGCCCTTGGGGCCGTAGAACTTGTGGGCCGAGAGGGAGAGCAGGTCCACGCCCAGCCGGTTCACGTCCAGGTCCAGGCTGCCCCCGGCCTGCACGGCGTCGGTGTGAAAGGCAATGCCCTTGGCCTTGACGATTTTGGCCACCTCGGCGATAGGCTCGATCGTGCCGACCTCGTTGTTGGCGTACATGATCGTGACGAGGACGGTGCTGTCCTTGATCGCCCGGCCGACGTCGTCCGGGTTGAGGCGACCGTACTGGTCCACTGGCAGATAGGTCACCTCGGCGCCGAAGTACTTCGCCAGGTGCTCGCAGGTGTGGCTCACGGCGTGGTGCTCGATGGAGCTGGTGATGATGTGGTTGCCGCGGCGGCGGTTGGCGAAGTAGACCCCACGAATGGCCAGGTTGTCGCTCTCGGTGCCACAGCCCGTGAAGATGATCTCTTCGCGTCGACAGCCCAGAATCCCCGCGACCTTCTCCCGCGCCTCGGTGACGGCCTTGTTGGCCCTCTGGCCCAACTGATAAATGCTCGATGGGTTGCCATACTGTTCGCTGAAATAGGGCAGCATGGCCTCCACCACGCGCCGGTCCGCGGCGGTGGTGGCCGCGTGATCGAGATAAACTGTGCGTTTCTCCATTTTTGAATACCTCTAGAATCACTGGACTTTGGACAAACCCAGAGGGGAGACCAGAAACCAGGTTTTTGGAACGGGAAAAAACCTGGTTTCTCGACTTTGTCCAAATCAGAAAGAATCAGGCAGCGCCAGATTACTCGGTGAAGCCCTGGAATAATACCGTGCTGAAATACCGCTCGCCGGTATCGGGCAGGACAACCACGATCAGTTGGCCCTCGTTCTCCGGCCGCCGGGCCACCTCAACGGCCGCATACGCTGCCGCCCCCGAGCTGATGCCCACCAGCAGCCCCTCCTCACGGACTAGCCGCCGCGCCATAGCGACTGCCTGATCGTTGGTTACCGGGAAGACCTCATCTATCAGGTCACGGCGGAGCACATCGGGGACGAAGCCCGCGCCGATGCCCTGAATTTTGTGCAGCCCCGGCTGTCCTCCAGAGAGCACCGGCGAACTGGCTGGCTCAACGGCCACGATCTGGAAGCCCGGCTTGCGTGGCTTGATCACCTCGCCCACGCCGGTAATCGTGCCGCCCGTGCCCACGCCGCCCACCAGGATGTCCACCTGACCGTCGGTATCCTCCCAGATTTCCACGGCGGTCGTCTCACGGTGGATTTGCGGATTGGCCGGGTTCTTGAATTGCTGCGGCAGGAAGGCGTGGGGAGTCGCCGCCGCCAGCTCCTCGGCGCGGCGTACCGCCCCGCGCATCCCCTCGGCCCCGGGGGTGAGGACCAGCTCAGCGCCGTAGGCCCGTAGCAGGGCGCGGCGCTCCAGGCTCATCGTTTCCGGCATGGTCAAGATCAGGCGATAGCCCCGCGCCGCGCAGACGAAGGCCAGGGCAATACCCGTGTTGCCGCTGGTCGGCTCGATGATCACGGTATCTTTGGTAATCAGCCCCCTGGCTTCGGCGTCGCGGATCATGCTCACGCCGATGCGATCCTTGACGCTCCCGGCCGGGTTAAAGCTCTCCAGCTTGGCCACCACCGTAGCCACACAGCCCGCCGTCACACGGTTCAGCCGCACGAGAGGCGTATTGCCAATCAGCTCGGTGGCGTCCCTGGCAATCTTCACCCCTTTAGCCACAGACCTAACCTCCTACTGCTTTGTGATTCGCTGCTTTGCTATTTGCCGATTTGCGCTTTGCTGATTTGCGCTTTGCTGATTTGCGATTTGCTGATTTGCTGATTTGCGCTTTGCTGATTTGCGCTTTGCTGATTTGTGATTTGCTGATTTGCGATTTGCTGATTCGCTGCTTCCTCCAGGTACTGTAGTCGCCTCTCCATCTCCGCCAGCCTGGTGGACAGGCCGTTCAGTGCCTCCGCCACCGGATCGGGGAGACGAGCGTGCTCCAGGTCCACCGGCAGCTTCTGCCCGTTCATGCGAACCACCCGGCCGGGGACGCCCACCACCGTGGCCCCAGGCGGGACCGGCTTGATCACCACCGACCCCGAGCCGATCCTGGCCGCCGCGCCGACCGTGATCGGGCCCAGGACAACCGCATTGGAGCCGATCACCACGTTGTCGCCGATGGTGGGATGGCGCTTCTTCTTCTCCAGGGAGGTCCCGCCCAGAACAACGCCCTTGTACATCAAGACGTCATCGCCAATTTCGGTGGTCTCGCCGATGACCACGCCCATGCCATGGTCAATGAAGAACCGTCGCCCGATTTTGGCTCCCGGATGGATCTCGATGCCGGTCAGGAAGCGGTTAACGTGGGAGAGCAGGCGTCCCAGGAAGAGGAAGCGCCTCTCCCACAGCCCGTGTGCCAGGCGATGCAGCCAGAGGGCCTGCAGGCCAGGATAGCAGACGATGACCTCCAGCGTGCTCCTGGCCGCCGGGTCTTCTGCATAGACGGTGGCGATGTCCTCTCGGAGAATAGCCCGCCACTCCCTGAGTCTGGCGATCAGGCCGAAATGGGGAAAGGTTACTTTAGTTAGCAAGCGCTGGACAAATCGTTGTTCTGCGCTGAGTTCTGCCATTATGCCAACTCCTGAATCAGCAATGCCTCTACGCCGCGCGGGGGCAAAGGTCGGCCAGGGTGAGGGAATCCAGGGCCGCGTCGATGCTATCGCGCAAGCGCTCCCAGACCAGGCGGGTGGTGCAGGTGTCCCGCCGCTCGCAGCAGACCTCTTTGTCTGGTGAGTCCACACACTCCACCAGGGCGATCTCCTCCAGCGGGCGCACCACCTCGCCCACCGTGATGGCCGCCGGCTCCCGGCTGAGACGATAGCCGCCGGCAGCGCCGCGCACGCTCTCCAGCAGCCCCGCCTGGCGCAGCGGCCCCACGAGCTGCTCCAGATAGGAGAGGGAGATACCCTCCTGGGCGGCGATCTCGGCCAGGGAGACAGGTCCGGCGCCGTAGCGTGCCGCCAGGACCACCATGGCCCGCACCCCGTACTCACCCCGTGTAGACAGACGCATTCCACGCCTCACAATTCCTAGTGATGCGATAGGAATTATAGCACCATCGCCGGGATTTGTCAAGACAGGCTTGAGTTAATGGCTCCCGCCAGCTTGACAGGACAACGGAGATCGTGTTATGATATTTTAAGGAGTTTCGGGAGTTAGGGGCAAGAAACGGTCAAGGAGCATATCCTGCAGGCTCTGCCGGAAGGTAAAGACACCGACTACCAAGACCTGCCGGATGAGATTCTCCTGCGCATCCTGGAGCGCAAGTCGCCGATGCCCTACGTCAGGGAGATGAGCACAGCCATCTTGCTGAACCTGCACCAAAAGGGGGGAGCAGCGTGAAAGTCACTGCACCGCGTGCTGGCAATCTGTGGGTGGCCCTGCGCGCCGCCCTCGACCAACTCGGCGTCGAGTACGTCGAGCCACCGCGGCCCACTCAGCGCACCTTGAATCTCGGGGCGCGCTATTCGCCGGAATGGATGTGCGTGCCTTTCAAGATCGTCTTGGGTAACTTTATCGAGGCCATTGAACTGGGGGCAGATACGGTGGTCATGGCCGAGGGCATCAACCTGTGTCGTCTGGGCTACTTTGCCAAACTCCACGAGCAGATCCTGCACGACATTGGCTATCCCCACGTCAAAATGCTGCGCTTTAGCTGGCAGGAGAAGATCATCGGTCTGGTCAAGTTCCTGCGCGGCGTTCTGGGCGAGGACCTTTCCTGGCGCGAAATCGTGGGCTACATCAAGTATGGCTTACAGCAGATCATCGTCATGGAGGACCTGGAAAAGCGTGCGCATCGCTTGCGCCCACGGGCGGTAAACCCGGAGGCGGTTAGTCGCCTCTGGCAGCAAGCCGGACCCCGCGTCTCTGCGGCCCATACCGCGCCGCGATTGAAGGCGGTGGCCAAGGCCATCCACGCCGAGTTAGATCGGGTCGAGTTGAAGCCGGGGTTCGAGCCCTTACGGGTAGCCTTCTTGGGCGAGTTCATGATGGTCCTGGAACCATCCTACAACATGGACCTGGAAGAAGAGCTGGGCAAGCGTGGCGTGGAGGTAGTACGCCACTCGTGGATCGCTGAGTGGGCCAAGATCTGGCTATTCCTGGAACTGATTGGCCTCGGCCATGGTGATGACTTTAAGAAAGCGGCCCGCCCTTATCTGCGGCGTGATGTCAGCGGCGAAGCGATGCAGACCCTGGGCGAGACCGTGCTCCATGCTCAGGAAGGCTTTGACGGCATCATCCACATCCAACCCTTCACCTGTATGCCGGAGATTATGGCCCAGAACATCATGCCGCGGGTCGTTAGCGACCACCCCATCCCGGTCTTGCCGCTCTTGGTTGATGAACAGACCGGTCGAGCCGGGCTGATCACCCGCCTGGAAGCCTTTGTGGATTTGATGGAACGGCGGCGAGTGCTGAAGCGGCGTGGCACGGGGTCTCAGAGAGGAGTGGTATGAAACGCATCGGCATTCCACGGGCCTTGCTCTACTATCAATATTTCCCCATGTGGCGCACCTTCTTCGAAACCCTGGGGGCCCAGGTCGTCGTCTCGCTGCCGACCAACCGCGAGGTGGTGACCACCGGCCAGGCTCGCCTGGTGGCGGAGACCTGTCTGCCGGTCAAGATCTACGCCGGGCATGTCTGCTGGCTACGGGATCAGGGCGCGGATAGCATTTTCATTCCGGCGATTCGCAGTGTGGAGGACGGCGCGTATAACTGTGGCAAGTTCCTGGGACTCCCTGACCTAATGAAGGCGGTGGTAGAGGATTGTCCACCCCTTCTGGAGATTGACCTTGACGTGCCTAAGGGCCAGCGTGAACTTTACAAGGCTATTTACGGCCTGGGGCGGCATTTTACCGCGAACCCCCTCAAAATCAAGAAGGCCGCCGAAGCCGCCTGGCAGGCTCATCTGGGTTATCAGGCCCGCCTGCGGACCGGCCTCACCCCCCTGGAAGTTCTGGAGGATACAGCAGATATGTTCCACGTTCCACGTTCCCAGTTTCAAGTTGGTGGAACGCGGAACGTGAGACCTGGAACGCTGGCTGGCACTGCGGACTTTGGACTCCGGACTTCTTCCTTGACGGTAGCTGTGGTTGGCCATCCCTACTGCGTCTACGACACGTTCATGAACCATGACCTGCTGGCCAAACTGCGCCAGATGGGTGTCCGCGTCGTGACCTATGAGATGGCTCCTGAGGAGGGAATCGAGGAGGGCATCCGTCGCCTAGCGGGGACCAAGTATTGGACCTACGAGGGCGAGGTGGTGGGCGCGGCAGGCTATTATTTTCAGGAGCCACAGGTGGATGGCGTCATCAGTGTGGCCGTTTTCGCCTGCGGGCCGGATTCGACCATGCTGGAGGTGGTGCGGCACGCCGCCAAAAAGGAAGGGCAGCGCTACATGAGCCTGATCATAGACGAGCACACTGCCGAGGCCGGGCTGGTAACGCGGCTGGAGGCCTTTGTAGACATGCTGGCGCGGTGCAAGCGGCGGGCCAGTCCTCCCCCAGGTTTGGCTAGTTGCCAGGGGGGGATTTGCCCGGCCAATTGAATGGGTAAACGGAGAAATGTTCGCAAAAACAACCTGCGGGAGGATTTAGCCTATGCAAGTCTATCTCGGCCTGGATGTCGGCTCGGTGACGACCAAGTTGGCTGTTGTGGATGAAGCCCACAACTTGCTGGCCAGCCTGTACCTGCGTACTCGCGGTCGTCCCATTGAGGTGGTCCAGGAGGGCCTGCGCGCGATCCCCCAGTGTTTGCCAGCAGAGGCGGAGATCGCGGCCGTGGGTGCCACCGGTAGTGGCCGATACCTGGCAGCGGCCATCGTCGGCGCGGACGTGATCAAGAATGAGATCACCGCCCAGGCCGTGGCGGCCTCCTCCTACGTGCCGGACGTGCGCACGATCATCGAAATCGGAGGGCAGGACTCCAAGATCATCCTCCTGCAAGATAGCGTAGCCGTGGATTTCGCCATGAACACGGTCTGCGCCGCCGGCACAGGCGCCTTCCTGGATCAGCAGGCCTTGCGGCTCAACATGGACATCACAGAGATTGGGCCCCTGGCCCTGCGTTCCAGGCGGCCAGTACGCATTGCCGGTCGCTGCACCGTCTTTGCTGAATCGGACATGATTCACAAGCAGCAGATAGGTCATCGGGTGGAGGACATCCTTTACGGTCTTTGCCAGGCCATGGCCCGTAATTATCTGAATAACTTAGGCCAGGGTAAGGAGATCTTGCCACCGGTGGTCTTTCAGGGAGGCGTGGCTTTCAATCAGGGCATGGTGCGCGCCTTTGAGGAGGCCCTGGGGATACCGGTGATTGTCCCGCCGCATCATGAGATCATGGGCGCCATTGGCGCGGCCTTTCTCGCCCAAGAGGAAGCGCTGTTAACTGGCCAGCCTACGCGTTTCAAAGGCTTCCAGGTGAGTCACTTTCGTTATTCCACCTCGTCGTTTGAATGTAAAGCCTGCCCCAACCTGTGCGAGGTGATCCAGGTCAAGATGGAACGCCAGGTAGTGGCGCGTTGGGGGGAGCGGTGCAATCGCGGGGACGTAGGCGCTGAGCACCAACCGCCAGTGGCACAGCCCAGATGTGGGGAATGCGAGGACTAAAGTGAGAATGCCCGTTTTTGCCCTGTTTCAGCCCGCAGCAGGGCGCTCGTTCCACCTTGGCTCAGCAAGTTAGGTGGAAGGCGGCCACCACCTTCGCCGTGCCACTGGCCAGGCGATTGTAGGTCTGCCAGGCCTGGGCTGTGGGCTCGGCGAGGAGGCGGATGCCCTGCTGGCGCAAATAGGCTTCTGTCTCCGGCAGCACCCGCAGATAGCCCGGGCTGCCGGTGCCCACTACCAATACCTCTGGCTTAGCCTCCAGCAGCGTGTCCAGGTCGCCCGGCGCCAGTTCGTGGCCCTCCGCCCGCCACCAGTGGGCCTGCACCCGCTCCGGGAAGACGATGACGTCGGCGGTGTAACGCTTCCCCTCAATGACCATCTCGCCGAAGCGGTAAGAATCAACCTTCACAGCCGCACCTCCACCACCTCTCCAATTCCAATAACCTGCGCTTTAGTTTTGGACGCGGATAAACGCGGATGCACGCCGATTTTTTATTTAATCTGTAAAAATCTGGGCCGCTTTGCGAGCCCCCCGTGCGCGGGGCATTGATCTGCGTCCAACCAACAAGGAAGCCCGCACGATGGCCTCCTCGCCGTAGCGCGCCCGAATCTCGTCTACGGCGCGGCTGAGGCGACTCTGGCGCTCATCGCCCACGGCGAACAGGCCAAGCTGGTAGCTGGCCTGCCGCATCAGGTTGCTGCCCCGCACGCCGATCAGGCGCACCTTGCGCTGCCCCCGCCACTCCTGGCGCAAAAGCGCCAACGCCGTCTCGAAGATGGTTTTCTCCAGGTCGGTGGGTGTGGGCAGGGTGGTGGCGCGAGTCAGGGTGGTATAGCCTTCGTAGCGCAGTTTGAGGGTGATGGTGCGCGCCTGGTAGCCGGTGCGGCGCAGCTCCGCCGCCACCTGGTCGCTCAGGGCCAGCAGGCGACGCTCCACCGTGGGCACGTCGGCGGTGTCCTGGCCAAAGGTGTGCTCCTGGCCGATGGACTTGGGCTCGCCGCCGGGGCTCACCGGGCTATCGTCCAGACCCTGGGCACGGCGCTGCAGCTCGGCGCCCAAAAGGCCGAACTCCGCCTGCAGTTGCGCCACCGGCAGAGCGGCGAGCTGGCCGATGGTGCGCACGCCCAGCTCTTGCAGGCGCGCCGCCGTCTTGGGGCCCACGCCCCACAGCCGCTCGCTGGGCAGCGGGGCCAGGAAGGCCGCCTCCTGCCCCGGCGGCACCACCACCAGCCCCTGCGGCTTGCCGACCTCGGTGGCGATCTTGGCCACCAGCTTGTTCGTGGCCACGCCCAGCGAGCAGGGCAGGCCAATCTCGTCACGAACGCGCTGCTGGATTGTGCGGGCGATGGTCTCCGCCGGGCCAAAGAGGGGCTCGCAGCCGGTGACGTCCAGGAAGGCCTCGTCAATGGAGATGGGCTGCACCAGCGGGGCGTACTCGGCGAGCAGGCGCATCACGCGGCGGGAGTATTCGCCGTAGGTGCGATGCCGCCCCGGCAGCACAATGGCCTGGGGGCAGCGGCGCAGCGCCTCCCGCATGGGCATGGCCGAACGCACGCCAAACTGCCGCGCCGCGTAGGACGCCGAGGAGACCACGCCGTGCCCCTGCGGGTCGCCGCCGACGAGCACCGGCTGGCCGCGCAGGCTGGGGTCCAGCAGCTCCTCTACGCTGACAAAGAAGGCGTCCAGGTCTATGTGGATGATCTGGCGGGTAATCATGTGCCTTGTAGGGGCAAAGCATTCACCCCTACGCGTGCGACGCACCTCCGGAGGTGCGTCGCACGTAAACGCACGTAAACGTCGCCCCTACCTTCCCAACGCCCGCAACACCTCGCGGCTCACCACCTGCACCAACTCGTCGTCGCTGGCCGTCCGCCGCGGGCGGCGGCGCCGGCTGAGGCGAGCGCACAACTCGCACTGCTGGCAGTACGGCCCGCCGCCGTCTCGCCCCAGGCCCAGGCGCTCGCGCATCTCAAACAGCTTGCGCACCTCCGCCGAGGGCAGGCCGCGCACTCGCCCAAACTGGTAGGCCGCCAGGGTCACCTGGGCGGCGTGTTCCACCTTCTCCAGCTTGAAGTAGGCGTCAAACACGTCCTGGCCGACGGTGATGGTGCCGTGGTGATCCAGAAGAATGGCATCGTGCTGGGCGATGAGTTCACGAATGACGGTGGGGCCTTCGGCGGTGGAGGGGGTGGCGTACTCCGCCGTGGGGATGGCGCCAAAGGTGACGATCACCTCCGGGATGACGCACTGGGCCAGGGAGACGCCGGCAATCGTGCAGGCCACGGCTACCGGCGGGTGGGCGTGCACCACCGCTTGCACGTCCGCTCGCTGGCGATACACCTCCAGATGCAGCAAAATCTCCGAGGACGGCTGCAGGTGGCGATTGGCCGCCGTGTGCGGCGGCAGCTTGTGGCCGGCCATGTCCGTGACGATGAGCTGGTCGGCGGCGAGGTAGCCTTTGCTCAGGCCGCTGGGGGTGAAGAGCAGGCGGTCGGCGGCCAGGCGGATGGAGACGTTGCCGTCGGTGGCGGCCACGTACCCCCGCTGGTGCAGGCGCCGGCACACCTCCACCATGTCGGCGCGGTATTCGGCTTCAGTCTTACGGCTCATGGGGTGTTTTGTCACCACAGAGACACAGAGAGCACGGAGAAGAGTGTATAAAAATCTCTGTGCCCTCCGTACCTCTGTGGTAGATCATCAAGCATCCCGGGGGTCGGGGGCTGTGGTGATGACCGGCTGGGCCAAAGCCTGGGGCGTGCTCACGTCCACGTGATCTACGATGCCCACGATGATCGTGCGGATGGGGGCAGGGTCCATCTGCACCACCTGACGAGCGGAATTGCCTTCGTCCAGGACCAGCACGGTGTCGCCCGCGCCGGCCTGCACGGTGTCGGCGGCGATGAGGTAACGATCCTGCAGCACGCCCTCCGCGGAGAGCGGCTCCACGATGAGCAGCTTGCGCCCCTCGAACACTGGCGCTTTAATGGTGGCGACGATGGTGCCCGTGACCTTGGCGACGAACATCTGACTAACCTTTGATAGGTCATTGCGAGGAGCGCAGCGGTTGCGAGGAACGAAGCAAAGCAATCTCTTTGTTGCGCCATGTTGGAGACTGCTTCGCTGCGCTCGCAGTGACAGGTTATAGTTTCTTCCACCGCTCAGCAGGCAGGCGAAACTCCTTGTGCTGCGCCATGAGCTCAATCTCGTCCACGATGCCCACGATGGCGTGATCCACAGGGACGAAGCGTTCCGGCAGGGCCTGGCTGGCCTCCCGCGCCCCCACGATGAACACAATCTCCCCCGGCCCCGCCTGCTGCGTGGCGTCGGCGGCCACCACCGGCTCGCCCTTGGGGCGCCGTCGCTTATCCAGCGGCTGCACGATCAGGAACTTGATGCCCGTGAGCCCCTCGTACTTGTGATCCGCCACCACCGTGCCGATGACTTTGGCCAGGATCATTTGGGCACCTCCAGTGGCGGCAGCTTGAAGTAGTAGCCCAGGATCTGAGCAGCGATGGGCACGGCCACCTCGGCACCGTTGCCGCCCCCTTCCACGAACACCACCAGGGCAATCTGCGGGTTGTCCAGCGGGGCAAAGCCCACGAACCAGGCGTGGGTGGGCCAGTGACCCTCGGCGTCCTTCTCCCCCTGGTACTCCGCCGTGCCCGTCTTGCCCGCCACCGCCACCTGGGGATAATTGGTCAGCCGGGCCGTGCCCTGCGTTACCGCTATCCGCATGCCCTCACGCACCAGGTCCAGATTATCCTGGGACACTTTCACCTGGCGAATGACCTGCCTGGTGAACGGCTGTACCACCTTGCCATCGGCGTCCGTGACCTGGTAGACGAGCTGCGGGCGATAGAGCGTGCCGCCATTGGCGATGGCCGCCACGGCGTTCACGATTTGCAGCGGTGTGGCCAGGATAAACCCCTGGCCGATAGCGGCGTTGTACGTATCGCCGGTCAGCCACGGCTCGCCCCGCGTGTTCCACACCTGCGATAGCTTCCAGGCGCTGTTCGGCACCAGGGCCGCGCTCTCGCCCGGCAGGTCAATGCCCGTCTCCAGCCCCAGGCCAAAAGCGCGGAAGTAACGCTCCAGCCGATCAATCCCCACTCCCTTGAAGTCCTGAAACCCACCGGCCACCTGGTAGAAATAGATATCGCACGAGTGGGCCAGGGCGTCTATGACGTTCTGCCAGCCGTGGCCTTCCTTGAGCCAGCAGGGGAAGACGAACTCGGTAAACGGATCGTACTCGTGGGGGATGATCATCTTGCCTGTACAGTTGATGCGCGTGGAGCGGGTGGCCACGCCCTCCTGCAAGGCGGCGGCTGCATCTATGAATTTGACCGTGGAACCCGGCGGATACGCCGCACCTATGGCCCGGTTGAACAGCGGGCGATCCTCATCACTGAGCAAGCGGTCATAGTTGGCTTTGGTGATCTCCGCCGAGAAGAGGCCATTATCGTAGCTGGGGAGTGACACCAGGGACAGAACCTCGCCGGTCTGCGGGTTCAGGGCGATGGCGGCCCCGGCGACCGCCCCGGCCGCCTGCATGCCCTCGCTCAGGGCTTTGGTGACCTGAAGCTGCAGGTTTACGTCCAGGGTCAGTACCAGGTTGTTCCCTGGCTGCGGCTCCACCACCGGGTAGAAGGTGCGCACCTCCCGCCCCGCCGCGTCCACCTCAATCTGTTTGCGCCCTTTGACGCCACGCAAAACCGATTCAAAGGTCAGCTCCACGCCGGTCTTGCCCACCTTGTCGTTGAGGCCATAGGTGCCTTTGTTGGCGGCATACTCCTGCGGCGAGATCCGTCCCGTGTAGCCGATGATCTGCGAGAACAGCGGCCCATTCACGTACTGGCGGATAGGCTCGAGCTCCACCTGCACGCCAGGAAGGTCCAGGTGCTCTTCCTCCAGGATAAAAGCCGTGTCCCGCGCCACGTTGCTCTGCAGCACTATGGGCACGAAGGGGCTGGCCTGGCCTTGGTCAATCGCCGCCTGCACCCGGTCAACCTGCGCCTTGATCTCGCTGAATGGCATATTCAGAATGCCGGCCAGGCGCAGCAGCACCAGCTCGCGACTGATTCCCTGATTGCCTGACTGCCTGCTCCCTGATTGGCTGGGCAGATCGGCGGGGAGGATGGAGACGGTAAATGCGGGAATATTGCGGGCCAGGATACGCAGCTCGCGGTCGTAGATGACCCCGCGCGGGGCGCGGATGGAGACCACGCGCAGGCGATTGAGGTCGGCCTTCTGGCGATAAGCCTCGCCCTGGGCGATCTGCAAGCGCCAGAGCTGCCCCACGAGCAACAGCAGCGCCAGGACGCTGAGGAGGCGCAGCAGGGCGAAGCGCACGGGCACACTGTTCAGAAAAGCACTGGCCGCGCCGATGGCGTTGGCCAGGCGCTTGCGCATATTCTGCCGCCTGTCGTTCCGTAACTGAATCATCGCCTATCCTCTGTACCCCTTGTCCCCCTGACCCCCCTGAATTTCCTCATCCCTCGTACCTCATCCCTCGTCCCTCATCCCTCGTCCCTCGTCCCTCGTCCCCTACCACCCCAGCTCCCGCCCGCCCCGCAGCAGGCGGGTCAGCCAGCGCAGGAAGAAGTACACCAACGGCATGAGCAGGGTGTTCACCACCGCCGAGGGCAGCGCCACCTGCCACATAGCCGGCCCCCAGCCGATGCTCCAGCCCAGGGTCTGAAAGAGCACAATCGTGAGGAAGTGATACACAAAGGTAGCCACGAACACCGCGCCCAGGGGCAGTAGAAGGCTGGTGCTGAAAAGGTTGCTCTCGCCCACGTTCACCAGGGCGCCGACCAGCACCATGGCCAGCGTGAAAACGCCCAGGGGGGCCCCGGAGAACAGGTCCAGGGACAATCCGCCGATGAATCCCCAGACCACGCCGGCCTCCATGCCCCCGCTGAGGCTCGCCGCCACCACCAGCAAAAGCACGATCTCCGGCCTCACCCCCATGACCGTGGGCACCACGCTGCTCTGCAGCAGGGCACTGGCCAGTAACAAGGGAATCGCCAGGTAGAGGTTAACGGCTCTCATCTCGTCTTTGTGGCAACCTTGCGAAGGTTCCGGAACCTTCGCAAGGTTTCACTGGCGACTACTCCAGGTAAGTGGGAGTGAAGTCACGAATGACGAAAACAATCTCCAGCTTGCCCAGGTTCACCGCCGGGGCGACGTCGGCCTCCTGGAAGAGCTCAATGTCCCGCTGCCGGACTGCCGTGACCTGGCCGATGATCAGGTTTTTGGGGAAGTTGCCCCCCAACCCAGAGGTCAGGACGATGTCGCCCTTCTGCACCAGCTCGCCCTGCGGGATGTAGCGCATGACCAGCCGGCCGGTCAGTTGGCCGTTGACCACGCCCTCGGCCCGGGAGCTCTGGATCAGGCCGTTGACCGAGCTGGAGGCATCACTGATGAGCATGACCTGGGCGTAATTGGTTCCCAGGCGCACCACCCGGCCCACCAGGAGGCTCTCCTGGGCCACTACCACTGCCCCTTCGTGCACCCCGTCGTTGCTGCCTTTGTTGATGAATACAAAACGCAGGAAGTTAGAAGGATCCCGGCCGATCACCTGGGCCGGGAGCAGGTCGTAGGTGGGGTGGGCCTGCTGGAAGCCCAACTGCTCGCGCAGGCTCTGGTTCTCTATAGCCACTTCCTGCAGCCCCACGATGCGCGCCTTGAGAAGCTCGACTTCAGCGCGCAGGGCCTCGTTCTCCTCCCGCAGCTTGCTGGCCTCGCGCAGGTCGGGCCACAGGCCGCCCAACCCACGGCCGGCGCGCTGCAGCATTCCCTGCACCGGGGCCAGAAGGCGTAAAATCAGGCTCTCGCCAGGGAGGGGCCGGCCATGCTGCAGTAGCAATGCCGCCAGGCTCAGAACGACGAAGACGACAGCCAGAATCAGGGCTCGGCTCTGTGATTTGCTCAAACATGAAACGTGAAACGTGAAACGTGAAACGTAAGACTCAATTTCACGTTTCACGTTTTACGTTTCACGCTACCCCTACCTGACGGGTTGTCGCACCTTCTGGCTCTGAAACGGTGGAATGCGACAATCCATCATCGCAATGGCTGACTACGGTCAGTGGAGACCAGGAGTTTGCGCAGGGTGTCCAGTTCTTCCAACACCTTGCCTGTGCCACGCACCACACAGGTGATGGGGTCGTCAGCCACGTAGACGTGCATCTTGGTCTCGTAGGAAAGGCGCTCGGCGACGCCTGCCAACAGCGAACCGCCGCCAGCCATGGCCAGGCCCTGATTCATGAGATCCGTGACCAGCTCGGGCGGCGTCTCCTCCAGGGTCGTGCGTACGGCGGTGACGATGGCGTTGAGGGAACCAGACAGGGCCTCCCGCAACTCCACGCTGGAAACCTCGATGGAGCGTGGCAGGCCGGTGACCAGATCGCGGCCCCGCAGGGCCACCTTACGCTCCTCGGGCAAGGGGAAGGCGGAACCAGCGGCGATCTTGACCTCTTCGGCCGTGCGCTCGCCGATGAGGAGGTTGTGCCGCTGCCGGGCGTACTGGATGATCTCCTGATCCATCTCATCACCGGCGATGCGAATCGAGCGGCTGACCACCACGCCCCCCAGCGAGATCACCGCCACCTCCGTAGTGCCCCCGCCGATGTCCACGATCATGCTGGCCGCCGGCTCCGTGATCGGCAGGCCGGCGCCAATAGCCGCGGCCATCGGCTCCTCGATGAGGTAGGCCTCCCGCGCCCCGGCGTTGAGGGCGGCGTCGTGTACGGCGCGCTTCTCCACCTCGGTGACGCCGGAGGGGATGCCGATCACCACGCGCGGCCGGCTGATCAGCGGGGCGTAGCGCTCGTGTACCTTGGCGATGAAGTAGTGCAGCATCTGCTCCGTAATGTCAAAGTCGGAGATGACGCCGTCCTTCAACGGGCGAATGGCCACGATGTTGCCGGGCGTGCGTCCCACCATGCGCTTGGCCTCGCTGCCGATGGCCAGCACGCGCTTGGATTTCTTGTCAATGGCCACCACTGACGGCTCGTTGATGACAATGCCTTTGCCGCGCACCAGGAGCAGGGTAGTTGCCGTACCCAGGTCAATGCCGATGTCCCGGCTGAAGAGCCCCAAGAGCGCATTAAGCGGGCTGAACAACCTTGTCCTCCTCTCTACTCTTCCTCGGCTTCCTTCTCTTTGGCTTCCTTGCCCTTGGGGATCTCCTCCACCTCGGCGGGCACCACCTCGGCCACCGCCTCTTCGACTTCTTCCTTCGCCGGCGGCAGGATTTTAACTACCACCTCGTCCGGATCACGGAGGATCTTAATCGCCGCGCTGACTTTCAGGTCCTTGACGTGGATAGCATCGTCAATTTCTTGCAGCCCGGAAATGTCTACGTCAATTTGGCGCAACAGATCGCCGGGCAGACACTCGATCTCCACCTCGTCTATGTTGTGCAGCAGAATGCCACCCGCTGCCACTCCCGGCGCCTCACCCACGAAGACGAGCGGCACCTGGGCGGTGAGCTTCTCCATCATGGCCACCTGGTAGAAGTCCACGTGCAGCAAGTCCCTCCTCAGGGGATTGCGCTGCAGACCGCGAATCAGCACCATCTTGGGCTCGGCCCCTTCCATCTTCAGGGAGATCAACGTGTTCATCCCCGCCTGGGCAAAGGCGCGCTGGAAGGCCCTTTCCTCCACCTGCAGCGCCTGCGAGGCGACGTTGTGGCCAAAGAGGTTGGCGGGGAGCATCCCCCGCCGGCGCAAGTGTCGCACCTTCTTGCCCAGAACCGTCCGTGGACTGGCCTGTAGCTCAATGGCTTCCATTATGCCTCCTGTGTTTTTGTCGTTCCCATCCTTGCGAAGGTTCCGAACCTTCGCAAGGATCGAACCTTCGCCAGGGTCTTCAGCCACCCTAATTTTACCCGATTGCGGGCAATCTGTCAAATGGCGGCTGCGCTCAGGGGGTGCTCAGGTGCGTCGCACCTGAGCACCTATCCACCAGTGAAGACGCAAACAGCCGAACGACTCTTTCGCCCTACCTCACCTGCACCACCTGCCCCAACAGCAGGTGATCACCGGCAGGCTGGCCCTGGGCGTCGAAGACGGGCAGGCGCTGCTGCGTGGCCCCATCGTACAGGCCGATTTCCAGGCGATATGCACCGGGGACAGCGTCAGCGGGGACGGTGATGGCGTACTCGTCGGCCAGCACTTCACCGGCCACCCAGCTTGTGGTGGGGCAGGCGCCGCGACAGGGCGGGTTGTCCTGCTGCGCCCGCAGGCGGCCATCCGGGCCCAGGAGGTGGGCAAAGACCGTGTAGGAAAGATCGGTAGCTCCCAACGCCTGCCAGTACAGGGTCAGCTTCAGGGTGTCGCCCGGCCTGGACTGGAAGGCGACTCCCGCCTGGCTCCCCGCCAAATCGTAGCCCAGGAATTTGATTTCCTGGCCCAGCCGGGCTTCCTGGCGATGGGTGGGTGACGGAAGCTCAAAACTTCGCGGCCGGCCCTGCAGGCGCACCGGCCCCAGATCAATGTGATCGCCGCTGGAGCGCGTCCAATGTAGCACGGTGAGGCGGTCGGTCTTGTCCGGCGCCCGGTACATCCCCACCAAAAGGCGATACTCGCCGTCCAGGATGGCCGCCGGCACGACCAGGGTGTGCTCGTCACGCACCACCTCATCGGCCAGCCAGTTCGCCGTGGGGTAGGTGCCGTCGGCGGGGGCACTATCGCGGGAGGCCCAGACCTTGCCTTCTTGATCCACCAACTGGATGAAGACCACGTAGTTCTGCGTGAGACGGCGGGCCGCCTGCCACAGGAAGGTGAGATGCAGATCCTCGCCCGGCTTGACGGTGGTGGGGAAAAGCCCGTAGGCAAAGAGCGTGATCTGATTGTCCAGATTGCCGCGCACCACCTGCGGCACGCCCAGGGAAGCCAACGAAGGCCGCTCCTCGCCGCCGGGCAAGGTCAGGCCGCGGCGGGGGGGAGGCGCCTGCGCGGGCAGCAAGTCCAGGGACGGGGTGTGTGTCGGTGGAAGCACGACCACCGGGCCCAGCTCGGCCAGACCATCCGGGTTGGGCGCCTCTGGCGGCAGGGTTTGTAATGTCTCGGCCACGTACCAGCCAGCCACCAGCCGATAATCGCCCGGCGGTGTGCCCAGGGGGAGGCTTAAATCGTAGACGTCCGTGACGATTTCCCCCGGACGCCAGGCGCTGGTGGGATAGGCGTTGTGCACGGGGGTGGCGTCTTGCTGGGCCACCAGACGGCCGGCGGCGCTGACCAGGCGCAGGGAGACTTTGTAGTCTTTGGCCAGGGGAGCCAGGGCGCGCCAGTACAGGGTGACGCGCAGCTTGGCGTTCGCCTCCACGGTGGGCGTAACCGGTTCGCTGGCACCGAGCGTCACCTGTCCCCGGGCGTTGCGGGCACGGGGAGCCGAGGCAGCCTCAGCACCGAGCGTCCAGCGCTGCGCCTCCAGGTCGTAGCCCAGGAGGGCGATTTGTCCAGCGAAGCGCAGCAGGCGAGGGTGCTGGGGCGATGGTTCGCTGGTGCTGGGCGATGAGCGCACGCCGATCAGCGGCCCCTGGGCCGCCAATGAGTAGAGGCGCTCGGCGCCGGGCAGTGCTCGCGTCAGGTAGACGGGATTGTTAGCGGCGAGACGGGCGGCGACGGCGGCGCGGCGCTGCTCGTCATGGTCGGCGGCGACCAGGATCAGGTCGGGCCGCTGGCTTTCTACGTGCTGAAAGTAGCGCAGCAGCGTCGTCTCGCCCCGAATGCCCACCACGGCTGCTCCAGGGGGCAGGGGCTGGCGCAGGACGTCCAGCCCGTAATCGTGGGCGGCCCAATCCTCGCTCCGGTCGAGCAGGGGCAGGTTGGCGAGCAGCAGGACCACTGGCAAGGCAATGGCCAGGGCATAGCCAGCGGCCGATAGCGCATAGCTGGCGGCTCTGCTCACCAGGTGATTGTACTTCTGGCGCAGACCAGCAGCCAACTGCCAGAAGACGTCCAGCCCGGCGCCGATCCACAGGGCAAACAACAGAAAGGCGGGGATAAAGAAGACCTCGACATCGGCCACCTTGTAGACGAGGGCGAAGGCCACGTAGGCCAGGAAACCCAAGCCCACCAGGACGAAGCCGCGGCGCTGGCGGAACAGCATGGCCACCAGGCCCAAAGCCCCCAGAGCCAGGCCCAGCCCGCCAAACTGCTGCCGCCACAAATCCAGCACCAGCCCCAGATCACGCGGGCCCTGGGCCAGGGGGTTGGCGGTCAGGAAAGTGGTGTAGGCCCGGCCACTGACCCAGCCCAGGAATCCGGCCAGGGTGTTCTGGTAGCTGCCATCCAGCGACGAGGTCACCCGCCCACGGAGCGGCAGGTAGAGGTAGAGCAGGAGCGGCAGAAGGAAGCAAAGCGCCAGCTTGCCGGCCAGCAGCAGGGTGCGACGCAGGCGGGGGACTTTCACCGGCCCGGCTGGTACTGCCTGGCGGCGCGCCTGGTACCATATCAGGCCCAGGCAGACGGCGACGGCGGGGAACAGCAGAACGATCGTGCGGTGGTGGGTCAGGGACAAACCGAGAGCAAAGCACATAGAGAATAGAGCATAGGGTAGGGGACTTTGCTCTATGCTCTTTGTTCTATGCTCTATCGTCAGTGCCATGTAGAGGATGGCGGCCACAAACAGGGCGTTGAGGGCATAGACCTCGGCGACGACGGCCTGCGACCAGAAGGCGGGGGTCACGGCAAAGGCCGCGGCCGCCCCCAGGGCCGCGCCGCGCCGTTGCGCCAGTTGCCGGGCGAGCAGGTAGACCAGCGGCACGGTCAGAGCGGCACACACGGCCGAGAGGAGGTTCACCCGGCGGGCCAGATCGCCGAAGGGCAAGAAGGTGAACAGCTTACCCAGCAGGGTGTACAGCGGGTAGCCCGTGGGGTGGGCGATGCCCAACTCGACGCAGACTACCTGGAACTCCAGGGTGTCCTCGTACACGCCGGTCACGGAGGGGGCCAGGGTGCGCAGGTAGAGCAGGAACGCCCCCAGGGCCAGCCCCAGGACGCTGAGCGTATCTCCCCACTTATCCAGAGCTTGCCGCAGCCCTTCAGGGCTGAGCCCCTCAGGGCGAAGCCTTGCCCACTTCACTGCTGCTATTTTCGCCTCCTATCATGTGTTCAGGTGCTCAGGTGCGGCAGGTGCGACGCACCTGCCAGGTGCGTCGCACCTGAGCTGAGCGCCTGGCTGTGTAGCCTCATTATAACATGCCCGGCCACTCCTGGCAACGGCCCGGCGGGGGAGCGTCACGAGTTTGGGACATGCCAAAACTGCTGCCACCTGGGACACTATGCGCGGACGTAGTAGCGACTTCAGTCGCCGTTGCCGCGGGAACGACGATTAAACGTAGCCGTTGCGCACGCACGAGGCGAATCGTCCAAAAGCTCCAAAATCGGACACTGAGTTATCGTCAACTGGAGTGTTACTTACGGCAACTTGACCAATGCCCCAGCCCAGAATTGGTGGGCGGTGGCACACATTAGGTCGCGAGTTGCCCATAAGGCCTACACAACTGGTCCCAGTGCTGCTTTTGAGCGATGTTTCGCCGGAGGTAGTATCC
>Ga0194113_10003552_pt1 | contig 20835 bp, 17 predicted proteins | sample TA2MahC200mmetaG_FD_146193 | JGI IMG/M metagenome (GOLD analysis project Ga0194113, IMG submission 146193) | Freshwater microbial communities from Lake Tanganyika, Tanzania - TA2015017 Mahale Deep Cast 200m | ecosystem: Environmental > Aquatic > Freshwater > Lake | place: Tanzania: Lake... | reverse complement strand
GATAATTTCACGACCTCCGCCCTTGGGCGACAGCACACCCTATAGTGTCATAGTGTCTTTCATCATCCAGGGTGTGGCGAGTACCTTCATGACAGTTAGTGTGCATGGTTTGATACGACTATGCTCATGCTACTGAAACGAATCGCGTTGTTCGTGTGTGACGTTGACCCTGTCCAGTGCCGATATCCTCGCCGTGTCACCCATTGGGAAGATGGTATGTCAGACTGATCTCAATGACCCAAATGGCGGTCATGACAGCCAGAGTCGTTTGAGGGTTCGCCGGATGCCCGGGTGATTGCCCGGCATGAAGTCAGCATTTATGAACAGTCGCCTGCCTATCAGTTTGCGGCGCCTGCCGCGGGAGTGGCATGGGAGGACGGGAGATTGTTACTTACACTGCGGCTCTGCCCCTTTATTGTCTTCAGCTTAAAATGACTCTTCCGATAGTCCAGATCCCAAGCACAAGGAGCCAAGCAAGCACATGACACACCAAACTCATTTCATCCGATTTGTCAGCCGCCTTGGCCTTGGGCTTCTGTCCGGGCTATGCGTGTTACCAACCTGCGCTGCCGATCCCGGAGCCGCCACGGCGTCTTGGGTGGGGCTCATCGGCGTGAACTACCAGCCCAATCACTACTCGGCCGGCCATGTTTTCAACGGTCACGACGTGTTTTTCACCGGGACCCGCGGCAAGGCGACGCCGGTGACGAACGTGTACAGCGAGTTGGCGCAACTGAAGGCGGCGGGTTTCACCACCATCCGTTCCTATCAGACCGATCCCTATGCCTGGATCGACCTTATCAAGCAGACGCGCGCACTCGGTCTGACCGTCGTCTATGAGGCAGCCATCCCTCAATCTGGCTCGCAAGCCGACATCACGACCGCCTTGCAAGTTCTTGGGAAAGTCATCGGCGGCGTGGGCGTGACCGTGTTCCGTAACACCGTGGTGCTGGTTCTGGCTGGACATGAGAACTACAGCAACACCAATGTCGATTATCTGAAAAGCGCGATTCAACAACTCCAGACCACCTTGACGACCGCCGGTGCATCCACGGTGCCAGTGGGTACCGCCCTGGTCAGCGGGAATCTCGTCACGCCCGGAAGCCCCGCCGACATGCAGGCGCTGATCAGCGCCGCGTCGGCCAGCGCGCCCCTGGGCTTCGATCCCTATCCTTTTCAATGGGGTACGTGGACGCCGACCCAAGCCGCCAACAATGCCGCTCTGATCAACTCGATCGCATGGGATTACGCCCAGGTGAAGACCCAGTCGTTTTACACGGCGGCCAAACCCATCCTGATGGCGGAAACCGGCTGGGCGACTGCGGGCAGCGGCGCCTATGCCGGTTACTTCTGCGCCTCCCAGGGCAATTGCCGGCCGGGATTCGCGAACGCGGCCCAATATCTTCAGGCCGTCTACGGCTTCGTGCGCAAGCCCGCGAATAATGCCGGTGTACTCGTTTTCGAGGCCTACGACGAGCCGGCGAAAGATGCCATCCATGCGGACGATGCGGAGAACTACTACGGGCTGTTCGATACCCAGTGCAAGCTGAAAAAGAACAACACCGGTTTTCTGCCGAACAAGGGGTTTGTCCCCACCGCAAATTTGGGATGCCAGGGTTACACCAGCGGCACCCTCTTCTCGGTGGTGGGAACCCAGCAGGGCAGCGTGACCAACCAGCCGCCCTTCAAGGTGGAGATACAGCAGACCAATCCCGCCACCTCCAAGAATGCGTCCATGAGCGTGACGGTACCGAAGAAAAACCGGACGGACGCCAGCCTCAACCCGTGGCCCTATTTTTTGGTCTTCGATAAAGCCGTGGTGAAGATCACTGGACTGACCTCAGGCGCGTCGTGCACGTTCACGGCGGCGGTTAGCGCCCCGACCCTCGGCTGGGGTCCGGCCAATTGTACCGACAGCATCAAGTATCCGGTGAATTGCCAGGGGAACGTCTGTTATTTGCCCTGGAACAATTTCTAGCCGCGAGTTTATGGATAAATGAGCAGGTAAAGCCCATCAACTCCCTCTCCGCCTCCGGGGAGAGGGGACTACGAATGAAACTTTATTCGTTCATCCATCCATACCCGAACATCTCCCCCACATCGAACATCGGCACGAACCGGCGTCCTCCCTGCCCCCGCCGGAAATCCGCTTGCGCCAGCGCGATGGGGTGTTACCGGCGAATCGGCAAGGCTTATCGCGGCAAACTCCTGGCAACCAGCTCCAGCCAGGCCCCGAGCCGCGCTTCATCCGCCAGCAGGCCATCGATGAACGTGGCGGTCTGCTGTGCGAGAAAGCCACCGGCGTCCACCTTGGCGCGCAGACCATGGGACAGGGCGTTGCGCAGATTTTTCAGCGTGATGAAGTTGCCCGGATCCTTGGGGGCCAGCCGTCCGGCTTTCGTTTGCTGCTCCAGATCCCTTTCGGCGGATTGCCGCGCGTGGTCGTAATCGTTGGCATCCGCCCCGTTGGCCAATGCACGGGCCGATATCAGTGACTCGAAGGCGAACTGGCCCGCGCGCAGATAATCACGCCGGGCCAGGTAATCACGCGCCAGCCGGCCTTCCCAGGCCGCCCGGTCCTTGCCCTTGCGCCACTCGATCCGCTCCATGAGCAAGGGCAGGAACAAGCGGCCCGCCGGGCTTGACGGCTCGCCCGCCGCGGCGGTGAACGTCTCCAGCTTGCGCCGGGCGTTGGGGGCCACCGCCGCCCGCTCCAGAAAGGCCGCCTCCGCCAGCAGGTCGCCGCGCAGGCCATCGGCGCTCAGCAAATCGGCGAACCCCCCGTAATCGCCATCCTTGCTGAAGCATTCCAGCGCCCGGACCCAGTCGTAGAGGCGCATCAGCCCGTTTAGCGACATCACCGGCGTGACGCCATCCACCTTGCGGTCAAAGGCCGCGTAATGGATGCCTACTACCTCCGCTCCGGCCGCCGCCCGCACGTAGAAGGCGCTCATCAGCCCCAGCATGGGCAGGTGGCGCAGGCCGTGGGTGACATCCAGCAACAGCCGATCCCCGGCCGACAGGCCCTCCGCCATCATGCGCAGGGTATCGACCTGCTCGGCCTCGTCCAGGCCATAGGGAATCAGCCGGAACTCATGCCGGTAGCGACCGCCGGCAAGGTTCAACACCTCCGCCATCACGTCGAGCATCGGCTGGGTCACCGCATCCCTCGACACCGCCGCCGAGAGCGCCTCCCAGGCTGGCGCGGCCATGACGCCCGAGTCCAGTTCCGCCGCGAACAGATCCCACATGCTGCCGGCCGTGCCGAGGACGCGCAAAGTATCGACCCGGTAATGCTCGGCCAGGGCCGTCGCGAACTGGGTGGTTTGGTATTGGCGCCCGTCCAGTTCGTAGACGGCGGCCTCGTAACCGCCGCCTCTGTTGTGAGGCACCCGGCCCAGAAAGCTGATCAGCAGCGTTGTCATGGCTGTCTCCGATTGATGTGATGGTTATGGATAAATGAGCAGGTAAAGCTGGATCAACGCCCTCTCCGCCTCCGGGGAGAGGGCTGGGGTGAGGGGATTTCTCATGAACCTTTACCTGCTCATCCATCCATACAAAGTGTGCCCGGGTCACTCCACCCGGCGCAGCAGGCCCAGTTCCCAGCGCAGGGTCGCGAGGGCGTCCGGGGGCAGGACCGCGCCCTCGGGCAGACGCTCCAGCAGACGGAATACCAGCGCCTCGTCGCCGGGGTCGAGTTGCACCCGCCGCCGTTCGACGGCGACCGGCTGGCCCAGCAGTTCGCTCAGGAGGTCGGCCGTGGCGGCGTGGCCGATGGCCGAGACGAACCCGCCCCGCGCCCAGTCGCGCACCGTCGCGGCCGGCAGCGGCCCGTCGAAGCGCCAGAGCCCGAAATCAGTCAGCACCGGGCTGTTCAATAGATGGCGTGTCATCGTGGGCGTCTCCCGTTGCGTCCGTCAAGGTTATTCCATGGCATCGGTTTCACGCCACCCAGGTTTCGCCCAGCGGCGGCGCGAGCCCGAGGCCGCGCGACGCGGCCGGGTCTTGCAGATAGAACACCCGCAGGCGGTCCTCGGCCGGCTCGATGGCGTCCGCCAGCCGCTCCAGCAGACCCGTCAGGTCCGCCGCCGTCAGCTCCGCGAAAAACACCGACTTCTGCACCGGCAACGCCAGATCCCGCACCTCGCGGAAGACCCGGCGCAGCCGCCTCGGGTCGGCGATGTCATAGCAGATCAGCAACGGCCGGCGGTGGGCGCTCATGCCGCCGGTTCCAGCGCTTCCGGTAGCCAGGCGGCAAAGCGGCGCGCGTAGCGCCGCAACAGCCGCCGCCAGACCCGCAGTCGGCCATGCAGGGCTTCGTAGTACACCCCCTGCGCGTGGCGTTGCAGCAGGCAGGCGTCCGCCTCCTGGCGGAAATGCTCGCGGCGCAGCGCGCCCTCCCGGAACAGCGCCCACACCCAGGCATCCAGCGCCGGCCGCAAGGGCTCGATCAAATCCGACGCCAGCGCGTTCTGGCCGTAACTCGGTTCGTGAAAACCGCCCAGCAAGGGGTCCAGCCCGGCAGCGCGGGCGGCGCCGCTCGCCTCTGCGTGCAGCAGGGTATAGCCCAGCGACAGGCAGGCGTTGACCGGATCGGGCGGGGGCCGCCGCCGGCGCTGGGTGAAGCCCAGGGCCGGGGCGAACAGGCGCGGATACCCCTCGAAGTAGGCGGCCGCCGCCGCGCCTTCCAGCCCGCGCAAAGCCGCCAGCGTCCCCGGCGCAACCGGGTCGGCGAGCGATGCCTGGATTGTGGCGAGCCGCCGCAGCACCCCGCCCAGCGGCACGTCGGGGCGTTCTCGGTGGGCCCGTTGCAGCAGGGCCGCCTGCCGCCGCACCTTCAGGCCGACCAGCGCCCGCGCCCAGGCCAGCCGCGCGGAGTCTTCATGCAGAAAGGCGTATTGCGCCAGCCGCCGGTGGGTATTGGCGGCCTCGTGGGCGACCAGTTCGGCGGTGCGGTCGGGATGGCGATGGTTGAGCACCAGCAGCGACACCCCATGTTCCGCCAGCAGGCCCAGCACCCCCGCCGCGATTTCCAGTCGCGGCCCCGCCACCACCCGCTCCACCTGACGCACCGGCACCGAGCGCGGCGGCCGCCCGTCCTCGCGGATCAGCAACGCCGCCCGCTCATAGCCCAGATTAAGCCCGGGTCGATCCAGCACCAGCCACATGGTTCACCTCATCAGGGTTGTCGTCGATGGGCGTTATTAAACACCCATTCGCACGGGGCTGGGGCTTTGACAAGCTTGTGAGAGGGGCAGTGGGCAGTGGGCAGTGGGCGGATGTGCGCGTCGATCAGAAGTTCCCCAGGTTTGCTGACCACTAACCACTGATTTCCCGTCTTAATCCCTTCAATAACAGGGCATGATTCAAAGTAGAAAAAATCAGCCTGCCGCGTTGGGCAGTAACGTCTTAATCCCTTCAATGGCAGGGCATGATTCAAAGCAAAAGGAAACGAGGGCTACCTTGCCCAAGCCATGTCTTAATCCCTTCAATAGCAGGGCATTATTCAAAGACATCCCAGAATGACGCTCCGCGATTATTTTGCGCCTTAATCCCTTCAATAACTGGGCGTGGTTGTTTGTTATGGTGCGGTGAGGGCGACGAGCCGAATGCGGTTTTCCGCCGCACGGACGAGCCGTTGGTCATTCGTCCAGAATTCGTCGCAACCGCTGTGTATGGCGGCGGCCAGGTGCAAGGCGTCGGGCGTTTTGAGCAGGTATTCCGCCCGCAGCTTGGTGGCGAAATCAAAGACTTTGCCGTCCAGTGGAATCCGCACGACGTCCGACCGCTTGAAGAAAAGGTCATAGCGGTTCAGCAACTCGGCATCACCTTGGCGAAGCGGCAAAACCCTGCATTCCATACGAGTCAGGTCGGTGACAAAAAATTGCAGATTTTCCAGAGGCTCAAGCGCCCGCGCGATTTGTTCCGCCCACGGCTCGACGTGCTGCAGGCGGTAGATCAACACGCAAGAATCGGGGTATAGGCGGCGAAGCATGGCCTAGTCCCAGCTATTGCGGGTTTCTTCGATATAACGGTCGATGGCTTCCGCGCTCATGCGAGGGCGCGGCGAGGCATCCAGGCGTTTGAAGAAATCCCGGAGTGATTCTTCACTGGCCGGTTTTGGCGAATCCTGGACCAGGACGATGACTTCCGCGGCGCCTTCCGGAAGGTCATCGGGTAAATCCAGTTCCAGGCGGTGGTTTTTGTCGATGTATGTGGTCAATTTGATGGCCTGCATTCTACTCATGCCTCCTGTGGGTTGACGGCCAGCATCACGTTATTGAACCCTTCTGTCCGCCGTTGCCGGTCAGGATACTCGGAGATCGACCAAAAACAATCGCTGACAAGCTTGTGTAGGGCAGTGGGCAGTGGGCGGATGTGCGCGTCGATCCGAAGTTCCCCCGGGTTTGCCGATCACTAGCCCCTAGCCCCTAGCCACTAACCACTGATTTCCCGTCTTAATCCCTTCAATGACAGGGCATGATTCAAAGACGTATTCAAACTCCCAATCCACAACCCTTACAAGTCTTAATCCCTTCAATAGCAGGGCATGATTCAAAGTGATGAACTATTCACCGCATTGATTGAAGCCAAGGGGTCTTAATCCCTTCAATGGCAGGGCATGATTCAAAGAAAAAATGAAGGGCGATGCGCCACAGTCTGAAATGTCTTAATCCCTTCAATAACAGGGCATGATTCAAAGCGACGAGCAAGACGATTCTTGATAACTGGATCGGTCTTAATCCCTTCAATAACAGGGCATGATTCAAAGTTACTCATCTGCCTGTCGTAAACCACCACCGCGTCTTAATCCCTTCAATAACAGGGCATGATTCAAAGAGAAATCACCGCCGATGAGGCATTGAAAACTGAGTCTTAATCCCTTCAATAACAGGGCATGATTCAAAGAAACACCGTCCGCCAGCTCGTCACTCCCGCCAAGTCTTAATCCCTTCAATAACAGGGCATGATTCAAAGGGTTTTTGGGGGGTAAAGTGGGGAAAAAGTGGGAGTCTTAATCCCTTCAATAACAGGGCATGATTCAAAGTGAAACCCCAGGATAGCTTTTGATTGCAAAAAGAGTCTTAATCCCTTCAATAACAGGGCATGATTCAAAGTTATTGGAGTACGAGACTATGAAAGGAGATACAGGTCTTAATCCCTTCAATAACAGGGCATGATTCAAAGAAATGTATTTGGACCTGCCAGACGAGGAGAAGCGGTCTTAATCCCTTCAATAACAGGGCATGATTCAAAGGTATCGCATTGAATTCGAGTGCTCCGGGTTTGTGTCTTAATCCCTTCAATAACAGGGCATGATTCAAAGAAAACCGTCTCCTGGAGAAGCGCATATCGAAGTGGTCTTAATCCCTTCAATAACAGGGCATGATTCAAAGATTATGTCCGAGATATCCAATAAATCGGGGTTTGTCTTAATCCCTTCAATAACAGGGCATGATTCAAAGCCGGGACTGAGTGCATGCGTTCATTGCTGATTAGTCTTAATCCCTTCAATAACAGGGCATGATTCAAAGGTTCGGAGGTGGGTCATGTCTACCACGTCAGCAAGTCTTAATCCCTTCAATAACAGGGCATGATTCAAAGGCATGTTGCCTGCCAAGATCTTAGGTCTCAAAGTCTTAATCCCTTCAATAACAGGGCATGATTCAAAGCTAACAGGAAATACTTTATTTTTTACGTTCTGGGTCTTAATCCCTTCAATAACAGGGCATGATTCAAAGGCACCCTTCCGAAAAAGCCTCTGGATTCAGTGGCTTGGCGGGAGGGTTCACACTCGTGACAGGCTTGGTCCGGGAACTATTTTGCGGCCGGTCCGGGGCGGCGGTCAAGGACGCCGGTTCGAGCCGGTAGCGGCCCAAGCCGAAGCTGGCGCTCTTGCCGAGGTGGGTCCATTGGCCGGCGGCCAGCAGGCCGGAGAAGGGGGCGAGGTCGCCGCGCAGGGTGACCTCGCCGATGACGCCGCCGAGGATCATGGTCTGCCGTTGCCGGTTGGAGTAGCGCCGCCAGTCCCGCCACAGCAATTCTCCGTCCAGTTCGATGGTGGCGGCCTGTTCCGCCAGCCGACGGAAGTCGACTGCCGGCGTCACGCCTTGATGGAACTCGGCCAGCAGCCAGTAGCGCCGCGCCAGGTTCATCAGCAGATCACGCGCGGTCATGGCGTGGCCGCGCACCGCGCCGCCCTGTTGCAAGCGCAGCGGAGTATCGAAGCGCAGACGCACCGCATCCCCCAGGTTCGGCACGGACGGCGGCTGGAGGTCGGGCCGGGTCAGGGCCTGGCCGTCGTAGATCGGCTGGGCCGGACCGTCCGGCGGCAGGTAGCTGACGCTGGTCAGCCGCGCGGCGCCGCCGCCCAGGCCCGAGCGCCGACCCAGCGCCTCCTGCCAGGCGTGGATGAAATAGGGCAGGTGGCGCAAGGCATGACCCATGACCACCAGGCCGAAGCTCAGGGTCTCGCCGGGGCGGTAGTCGCGCGCCCCTAGGGGCGGCGGCTCGACGACATAGGGATGAGGCGCCTGGCTGAACTTCTGCAGGCGATGATCGGCCGGCGCCGGCGTCTCGAAGATTTCCGGGTAGGCGCAGGTCCGGTACAGCGGGCACTCGGGGCAGACCTGATGCCGCACCACGCAGACGCTGCGCTTGAGCGCGATGCCAAAGGCCCCGCGCAACTGCGAGCCGGCGTAGTAGTGCAGGTGCAAGGGGGTTTCCACCGTGTAGTCGAAGCGGAACCGGGCGAGTTCCAGGGGCAGTTCGGTCATGGGGCGAGACTCCGCAGCAGTTTCTTGATGTGGTCGTTCTTTTTTGGCGCCAGCGCGGGCGCCAGCCCGCCGATGGTTTCGACCAGTTCGCGCAGCCCGGCGCGGTCGGCGGGCTCCCAACCGGCGGCGTCCGCGGCCAGCTCGCGCAGCGCCTGGAACCACTGACCGCTGATGCCCTGACGCACCCATTCCGCGCGTTCGCGTTCCATCCGCGCGCGGAAATCCTCGACCGCGCGCGCGGCTTCGCTCAGCGCCGCCCGCCGGGCCTCCTGTTCCGCGGCTTCGCGTGCCGCGTGGGCCGCCGCCTCGTCCCGGCGGCGGGTTTGGACCTCGGCCTCGCGCGCTTCGGCGGCCCGCCGCGCATGGGCGAGTCCGGCCTCGGTGCGGCTGGCCGCGTCCCAGGGTAGCAGCCGCAGCCAGCCCAGCGGCAGGGAGGGCTGGTTTTGCCAGACCGCCAGCCGCCGCGTCTTGGGGAAGGGCATGCCGTCGCGGCCGCGCATCTCCCGGTAGAGCCCGCGCATCCGCTCCCGGTCTTCTTCCGCCAGCCAGTCTCCGGTCATGCCGCGCCAGCCGCTGCCCCAGGCCAGTTGCAGATAGGCCGCCTCCGGTTCCTGTTCCAGCAGGGCCAGCAGCCGCCGGCAGTGCTGGAGCGGTCCGTCCTGACCATAGGCGCGGTAGAACTCGATCTCCCGCTCCAGCCGGTGGCGAGCATGTTCGTTGAGCACTTGGCGCAGCGCTTCGAAGTGGGTCGGGAGGATGTTGGGCAGGCCATCCCTGCCGCCCCAGGCGGCGGGGTCGGACAACAGAAAGTGGTCCCATTGCAGGGTGACCGGGGCCAGGGTCCCGGGCGCCAGCATTTCGGCGTGCAGGCCCGGGGCGTCCTGCCAGCGATTCACGCTGGTCCGGGTGGCCATGTTGCGCCAGCGGGCCTGGTAAGGCGGATGGCCGGTGAGATTGAGCCAGCGGATGTCGGCCAGCCGCGGATCATCGGGCTGAAACAGGGCATCGCCGACGTGCAGGGCGCGCAACCGGTCCTGGTTGGGAGTGCCGCCGAAGGCCTGCTTGGACAAGTCCTGAGCCGCCATCTTGGCGGGCGCGGACGGCTTTTTGCGCCTTTCATCATATCGGGGCAACAAATGTTGCCAGGTCGTGTCCGGCAACCGGCGCAGGGCTGCGGCGAACAGCGCGGTGCGGATAGCGCCCTTGAGCGCCGAGCCTGGCAGGTAGGGCCGCAGAAAGGCGTCCTTGAGCTGGGCGCGGAACTCCCTGGGAACGCCGCCCGCGCCGTGCAGGCTGGGCAGGAGCTGGCCATGGCGCGGGCCGGCCAGTTTGACCAGATCGTCGAGCCGGGCGCCGGACAGCACGGCGTCCAGGGTCTGGTCGCCCGAGGCCAGCGCCGCGAAGGTGCGCGCCTGATCAACCATGAACACCTGCCCGCCCAGGTCGATGTAGTCGATGTGCTGGATGAGGTTGCCGCCGGTTCCGGTCTGCACCGGGGTGAGGATTTCCAGCCCCAGCCGGAGGCCGTCGTTCTTGCCTTGCATGGCGCGCATGGTTCAGGTCTCCAGGGCGATGAAGAATCCCCGTCCATCCCGGTACACGGGATGCGGGGCGTGGTCCGGGGTGACATCCACCACCCGGCCGGTCAGCGGGCGCGGGAACACGCTGCCCTCGGCGAACATGCGCAGGCGGCGCTTGCGCAGCCCGGTCTGGCCGGTCCAGCCGCCCCGGGACACCAGCTTCCAGGCCGCGCCGTCCAGCCAGCCGGGTTGCTGGTCCGTCGGGGCCGGGTTGACCAGCGACAGGGCCATGGCCGGACCGGTCCCGGGCGGGCGCAGGTCCGGCGGCGGCAGGCGTTCGAACCGGAACGCGCCGTTGCCGCTGGAGCGGTCGGCGCCGATGCCCTCGTCGCCCAGCCAGGCCAGCGCGGTCTCGAAGTCCGTCCGGCGGGCGTCGTCCGCGAAGTCGGCCAGAAAGTACAGGCCGGCCTCCGGCGCGAACCAGACCCGGCCGAAGTGGAACAGCAGGGCGTCGGCATGGGCGTTGCTGGCGCGGTCCATGGCCAGACGCGGGCGTTCCTCGTGGACCCAGAGCGGGTCGGCTGGCAGCCGTTCGCCCGGCAGCAGGGCCAGGCCGCCGGGACGAATCCGCAGGGCCTCGGCATCATTCAGCGGGTAGCCGCTGGCGACGGCTTGCCACAGGCGGGTGGAGAGCCACTGGATTTTCTTGAGCCGCTTGTTGTCGCGCAGGCGCTCGGGATCGAGGCGGACCGCCAGGGTCGGCGCGGGACGCGGGAGGAAGCCGATATCGCCGGCCCAGGGCATGGCGGAACTGAGCCGGTACGGCGGGTCCGCCGCGCGCGCGGCGCTGCCGGCGGGGTCCAGCCGGGACCAGGCCGCGAGAATGGCGGCGCTCAGGGTGTCGGAGCGCAGGAAGGTCTCGCCCTGCTCATAGTTGTCGTTGCCGCGACTGTCGACATGGAACGGGGCGGTAAAACGCAGGCGATAGCCGAACATCGCGGGCCTCACGTCGCCGCCAGGAATTCGGCGGGGATTTCAGGCTCGGCCAGCGGTTTGGCCGGGTCGCCAGTGCGGTAGGCCTCGGCGTCGCGGCGCAACACCCCGGTGATCGTGAACTTGACCTGACCATAGCCGCGCGAGCCGCTGCCGCCCAGGGTATCGCCCTCGACCAGCCGCAGGCCCTCGTAGACCAGGTTGAGGTAGGTCCCGATGTCGTCGCCCTCCAGCAGGGTGAGCACCAGCTCGAAGGCGAATTCGGCCCCGGCCGGCACCCGTTCGATCTGACGGGGGTTGGCGGCGGAGGTGATGCGGTCGATCCAGACTTCGGTCTTGACCTCGGTCATGGGCATGTCGGTGTTGGGGGCGCTCTCCAGTCGCCGCCGGCTGGCTTCGGTCAGGGCGGCATCCCGGACGATGAGGCGGGTGGGCTCGGGGTTGTTCTCCGCCGCCACGCCGAACAGCTTGCCGAGCCAGGTGTCGGCCTTGCGGCCAGCCAATGCCGTTGACTTGCCGTCCTTGCTGGTATAGCTGAACCCTCCTTCCTTTGGATTATCATCCTCACAGCCGCGCACCCGCTCCAGCAGGGAGCGCAGCTTGCCGCGCAGCGAGGAGCCGGGAATGTAGGGCTGGTTGGTGAGCGGGTTGCGGACGACGACGGAGTCCGCGCCGCCGATGGCCATGCCAATGGAGTTGCCGCCGATGTGCAGGCCGGTCAGGGTGGTGATGACGCCCTGGATGAAAATTTTGGAGTCGATCTTGCGTGATGTCGTGGTCATGGGGTCTCCTTGCGGTCAATCCGGCCAGTATCCGGAGGACAGGGTCTCGTCCAGGGTAAACGGGCACTCGGTAGGGAAGGTGGTTGCGGGCAGTTCGGTTTCGAGGGCGGCCAGTTCGCGCGCCTCGGGGTATTGCCGGAGGAAGCTGTCCGGAAGCCGCGCCTTCAGGCTGGGACTTTCCTCCAGCAGTTCGCGGATTTCCGTGCGCTGGTTCCGGATGGTCAGGCGCCAGCTCGCCCCGCGCCGCGGGGGTTGATGGCGCCATTTCAGCAAATGCACCAGCAGCACCCGCAGGCGGCTGTTCAATTCCCGGCGAAGGCTGCGTCCCATGCTGTCCAGTTCCTCGGCGATGTGGGTGGTGTCGATGTCGCCCAGGCGGCCTTGCCGCAGCCATTCGGCGTTTTGCGTGGCCCAGGCGTGGATGTCCCGGTCGTGGTCGACGGGCGGTTGTGCGGTGTTCATGGTCAGGTCCTGGTTCGGGTTGGCGGCGATGCATTCGGGCTCCGGGGGGGTGTCGCGAATCCGCGCATGGCCCGATGGGGTGGGGCGCGCCTGTGGGGCCGGTTCGCCAGCTCGCTCATGGGTGCTTCGCGCGGGGATACCCGCCGTTGCCGTGGTAGGGCGGATAAGCGTAGCGCATCAGCCATCGAGGCCGGGTTCGGTGGATGCGCTACGCTTATCCACCCTACCTGGATGCAGAGAATCTGAAACATCGCCGGGATCATTTGCCGCCATAGGCCTTGTGATAGGCCAGGATGGCTTCGAAGAATTGAGAAAATCGTGAAAAGTCGCCCACGGATTTTACGGATTCATAAATGGCTTTGCCCAGTATCTCGCTGAGCTGATTCATGCCACCACCTTCTTTCTTCGCGGCGTATGCAAGGCGCGGCTTAAGCAATAAAAGCTGGCGATAGGAATACATATCCATCTCGGCATCGGCGGGCAAGGTACTCAAGGTCATGTCGAGATTCTTCACCACGCCATAGGCTTTTCTGATCTGCGACGTGGAAACCCCGGAGAGGGTTAAATAGGCGCCCAGCCGTTCTCCAAATAAAACCATCCATCGCGTAGATTTATCTTCTTTGATGATTGAGCGGAGGGTTTCATCCGTAGGTCTTGAGCACAAGCCCATCAGGGTTTTTATATCATTCAACAAGGCGTTTTTCCTTTTGGAGTGGAATAACTCTTGCTGCTTTTGGTATTTTACAAATATCGGAGCTTTTCGCATCGAACGTTGAACATCTTCCGCAGAAGGGTCATTTTTTAAGCTTTTAATGGCTTCGTAAAATGGTTGTAGCTGTGTGTATTCAAAGGAATCATCGTCGCGTAAATCCTTGCCAAAAGTCTCTAAAGTTGCCATTGACTATACCTTCCTCGTTAGAAATTCGGCCCAACGGGTGGGCAGTTGCAACCAGTCCAGGACGGGTTGCCCTTCGTGCGGGTCCTGCCCGGTGATCATCCCTTGCAGGGCGTGCAGGCGGCTTTCCAGGGCGGGATGGCGCCGGGCCATGCGTTCCAGGTTGTAGACCAGCCGCCAGCGCCATTTCCGCCAATAGACCAGATCCTCCAGCGGCGCCTCCTCCTGGGCGTCCAGCCGCCGGTGTTCCTCCACCGCCAGGATGACGCTCCGCAGCCGGCCCAACAGGGCGCGGCTGTTCGACGCCGCGTTGATGGCGATGATTTCCTCGCGCAGCGCCACGGCGCGGGGATAGTCTTCCCAGCCGATCGGCGTATCGAGAAAACACAGGGCATCCTTTTCTCGGTTCGCGCGGCCCCGGCGCAGGGTTTTGGCCTGGTGCTCGGCCTCGCCCGCCAGTTGCGCGGCGCGGGACAGGGGATAGCGTCCGTCCACCAAGACGATGCCGCCGGACAGGGTGAAATGCGGATTGTCCGCGCACCAGGCGCGGAACTCCTGGCGGATGCGATCGGCCACTTCGGGCAGTTCGTCCCAGCACCCGATCAGGAAGACGTCGTCGCCGCCGGCGTAGATGATCTGGGTGTGTTCGAACTTGGCCAGCAGGGTGTTCAGGTAGCCGGCGAAGAACAGATGCAACTGCCGGGACAGCGTGGCCACGCGGGACAGGGAGCCCATCTCGACGCCACCAAAGGTGAGGCCGCGAATGAAGATTTCCCCCAGGCTGTCGACATCCATGCGCAGGATGCCGAGTTTCTGGATGCCCTTGGCGGTCTGGGCAAAATCGTCAAACTCCCAATCGCCGGCGGCTTTGCCGACATCCCATTGACCGGCGAAGCGAACCCCCCGGGAGAATCCGTGCTCCCCGCCGGGCGGACACGCCGCGCCATTCAGCGCTTCCAGATGCGCGCCGGGCACGTGGCGCAGGGCGCCCAGCCGCGGCGGTTCCGGCAACAGGTAGACGCAGAAATCCGCGCCGGGCAGATCGACGCACGCCTCCCCAGCCAGGTCCCGGCGCAGGGTATCGCGGTCCTGGCCGTGGACCCAGAACAGGTAACGGGTATCCTTGAGTTCACGGCCCAACCGTTCCAGCATGTCACACTGCTGACAGGTGGCGCGGTCGTCGCGCTGGCTGATCCGGGCCTCCACGTCGTCGCGACCGCATACGGCGCAGTGCCGGGCGTGGAGGTCTTGAGGCGCGAAGAAATCCGCCGAAGTATCCATGACCGGATGGAACGCCCGCAGGCGGTCCTCTTGCAGGTTTTCGCTCGCCGCCTTCCAGCAAAGCCCCATGTTGCCGCCCTTGAAATCCTTGCCGCGCACCTTGGCAATGCCCAGGCCGAGAAACACGTCGCCCAGGAACTCCTTGAGCAGGGCGGCGTTGACCTCCGCCACCGCCGTCCGCAGGGCGGCCTCCAGATGCGCGGGAATCAGCAGGAAAAACTTGCCGCCGGAGGCATAGATGCGCGCGGTGGGATAGAGTCCGAGGCGGCGCAGGAGGTGATCCGCCACGCCATCGCAGAGCAACTGGATGTAGAAGGACCGTCCACGCAGGGCCTTGGCGGCGTTCTTGCTGGTGATCTTGTAGATGAAGTTCTGGATGCCGGAGAAATCGCCGCAGGCCAGCCGCCACTTGGCGGTATCCGCGTCCTTGAAGGCCTCGGGCCGATCCAGGTCGCCCTCGTGTTCATGGTAGAGGTACAGGCCTTCGGCAATCGCCGCCGTGACGCGCAAATGATCGAACAGCGAGATGTCGGGATGGGTGATGTTGGTCGCCGCCGGGACGCTGGTCAGGAACCGCTCCATCAGGGCCAGCAGATCGCGCACCATGCCGCGCAGACTGTCCGGCGTGGCCGTCGCGTACTGAGGTAGTTCATCCAGCGCCTGCCGGAAGGCTTCGCCCAGCCGCCGGTAGTCGGGCTGAAGGCCGGCCTCGGCGACCCAGGCGCCGTCGCGCTTGCGCATGGGCGGGTCCATCCGGTCGGCGGGTCGAGGGTAGAGGCCGGCCGGGTCCAGAGTCAGCGGCGCCAGCGGCAGGCGGTGGTCGTTGGCGCGCTCGCCGCCGCCGAGTTGGACGCGGCCCAGGATCGGTTCCAGGCGGGTCTTGCGGTGAATGTCGTACTGGTAGAAGTTGCCCTCCTCCCGTTCGGCGCTGGCGAAGTGATCGGCCGCGGCGACCAGGCGCTCCAGCGGGGTGGAGGTCTTGTGGTGCCGGCAGGCGAGGTTGATCCAGTTCTGGTCGGAGCCGGGCCGTGGCGCGATCGGCCATTTGGCCGCCAGCCTTTCACAGAAGGCGCGGGTGTTCAGGACATGCAGATGGCTGAAGTAGCCCTGCGGGTTCCAGGGGCAATCGGGCTGCTTGTCCTCGTCCCGCTGGCGGTACTGGTCCAGCAGGCCGGCGCGCTCCCAGAATTTGCCGATGTCGTGGCTCAGGCTGGCCAGCACGGTGTGGTCATGATCGTTCATGCGCGGGGTCTCTCCTTGCTTATTCGATGACTATCTGGTCGGGGCCGAGGCTGACGCCATAATCGGCCTGCCCGCGCCGGCCCCGGTTGACGATGCTGAACGGCTGGGCCAGGCGCTCGCCCAGGGTGTTTTTCAGTTCGGCGTTGACGCGGGAGATCTTCTCCTCGAAGAAGCCCGGCTTCATGCCGTCGCGCAGGGCCTCGTCGGTCTTTTCCGTGTCGATCCACCCGCCTGTTACCGTCTCGTAACTTTCCAGGAATTCGGCGGCGTAAGCATACCGGTTTTTGGCATCGGGCTTGGTGATGGACTGACCCTTGAGCACCCCGCGCCGCACGACCCAGAGATAGAAGGCAAACTGGCTGGGGGACAGGGTGAGGGTGATGCCGTTGGCGCCGAGTTCGCGGCGGGCCGGGTTCAGCCGCAAGGCGGGCGGCTGGCTGGCGCGATGGGCGAGATCGATGGTTTCGGCGAAACTCGCCTGTCCGCCGAGCAGCCGGGCCGGTATTTCGTCGCGCAGCCGGATGAAGGGAATCTGGGCCAGGGTGACCTCGGCCTGGGCGGCATCCAGGGGCCGGTTGTCGCGGGTGTAGATGATCTCGCCGCGCGGCGTCGGGTAGAAGAATTCCGGGTTGTTTTCGTAATCCGGGGTCACCAGCACATGGGACAGCCGGTCCTGGGGCCGACCGAACAGGGACAGGGCATAGCCGGCGTAATAACCCATGGTCTTGCGGCCGCCGGCGATGGAGACATGCAGCGCCGCGCCCGGGTCCTGGGTGAACGCCCGGATGCGGGCGGTGATGCCGTCGGCCAGGCATTCGTTTTCCTCGGGGGTGCGGATGTCATCGAGCGGTTGGCCCTCGCGGCCGGTGATGATGTGAATGCGGGTCTCGTCGAAGGCGATGTCCGGCAGGCCATAGTCCCGGCGCAGCCGCTGAAAGCGGCCGGTGTCTTGGTGCAGCAGCATGAGCCGGGCGCGGTGCGCGCCTTCGACCGTGGTCAGCAGATGGATGTCGGTCGGAATGAAGCGGGGGTTACCGGCGACGGCCAGCGCGTAGAGGGTTTCCGTGAGGATTTGCGGGCTGAGTCCGCAGACCGCGACCAGAATGCGGCGGGGAAAGTTGGCGGGGTTTTGGGGCATGGTTCGGTCCTCGGTGACGGATGCCGAACTATAGCCCTTTGCCGCCGTGGCGGGTGGCATGACAAGCTTGTGAGGGGTGGACCGGCGCGGGACGCGCCGTCAGGTGCCGATCTCCAGGTCGGATCTGGCCGCGCGGGACCGGCATAACCCCAGCCGGCGGCGACGGGCGCGCCGCCCAACCATCCGATGCCCGTCACTCCACCCGTAACAACATCACCTCCCGCACCCGGCAATCCTCAGGACACAGCTTCAACTCAGCCTTCGGGGTGAGGCGCGCGCGCGGCTTCCCGGCCGGGAATGCCCGCTATAAGGGTCTGGCTCAAACTGAGAATGGCTGTCTGTTCCAGCAATTCTCAGTTTGGCTTAAACCTTGTCAGGCCGGCCCTGGAGGGCGGAATTCAATAGCTTATCAAGGTCGCCATCGGCGTGATGGACACCGGATTCGGGTCTTTTGGCCGGTTCAGGTTCACGTCCCTGTGCCTGGATTCCGGCGGTCCCTGCCGGAATGAGCCACGGCCTTGGGGTCCGGCCCAAAATGAGAATTGCTGGTCTGTTCTTCGGGTCAAGCGGTCGCGGCCGCATTTCGGGTATGCTTGGGCGATGCGCACCGATGACCAACGAAGGCCTCCATTCCTGGATGCCAAAAACATCGGGCGCTACCCGTTCTGTAACATTTCAAGGAGGTTCGACAACCATGAGACCCGCCCCCAGCAAATCAGAATCGTATACCTATTCCGATTACCTGCACTGGCCGGAAGATGTCCGCTATGAATTGATCGATGGCGTGGCATACCTGATGGCGCCCGCCCCGGTACTGGCGCATCAGGAGGTGGCCGGGGAAATCTATTTCCAGTTGCGACAGGCCCTGGAGGGACAGCCTTGCCGCCCTTTCATCGCGCCGGTCGACGTGCGCCTGCCACGGGCGGGGGAATCCGACGAGTGGGTGGATACCGTGGTGCAGCCGGATGTGCTGGTCGTTTGTGATCCGGGCAAACTGGACCGGCGGGGTGTGCGTGGCGCCCCTGACCTGGTGGTGGAAGTGTTGTCGCCGGGCACGGCGAGCCATGATCATGTGCTAAAGCGGCGAGTTTACGAGCGGGCCGGGGTGGCGGAATACTGGCTGGTGCATCCAGGGGACCGTTTGTTGACGGTGTATCGTTTGGAGCGAGGCGAATACGGCAAGCCGGACGTCCAGGCTCTGGTCGGGGAGACGCCGGTGGGGGTGCTGCCGGGGGTGAGTCTCCAATGGGATGCCTTGGTAGCACGCCTGCCGCCGTTGGATGATTGAGCGGTGCTTTTCCGTCGCGTGGCCAGCCGGGATGCCGGCTGCGTCGCCCTCCCTCTATTATTCGGTAGAGGGAGGCATCAACCTGAACCCGAAATCACCGCTACCGGGGCAAGGATGGATGAGCAGGTAAAGGTTCATTTGAAATCCCCTCACCCCAGCCCTCTCCCCGGAGGCGGAGAGGGAGTTGATTTACCTGCTCAAGCATCCATATATCAGGCTCGATACCCACTGGACGCAAACGCCCCATTCAGTCTTGCTCATAGGCTGAAATGGGTGGGCAAGTACAGTGGATATGGCGATCTCCATAGACTTCGTCGATGCGATTGACCGTCGGCCAGAATTTGTTGGCCTTGATCCAGGGCAGGGGAAATACGGCTTCATCCCGGGTGTATGGCCGCTGCCATTCGCTGTCGACGATGTCCGCCAGGGTATGCGGGGCATGCTTGAGGGGATTGTCGTCCCGCGACCATTCGCCGGTTTCCACCTTGCGAATTTCCGCGCGGATGGCTGTCATCGCGGCGACGAAGCGGTCGAGTTCGGCCTGATTTTCCGATTCCGTCGGCTCGACCATGATCGTGCCCGCGACCGGAAAGCTGACCGTGGGTGCGTGAAAGCCATAATCCATCAGGCGCTTGGCGATGTCGGTTTCACTGATGCCGGTGACGGCCTTGAGCGGCCGGATATCGAGAATGCACTCGTGCGCCACCCGTCCCTGGGGACCTTCGTAGAGCACCGGATAATGCGGCTTGAGTCGGGTGGTCAGATAGTTGGCGTTGAGGATGGCCACCTGGCTGGCCCGCTTGAGGCCAGCGCCGCCGAGCATGGTCAGATACATCCAGGAGATCGGCAGGATGGCGCCCGAGCCGAAGGGCGCGGCGCTCACGGCGCCCTGGCCATGGCTGGCTCCGGCCACCGGACTGACGGTGTGATTTGGCATGAAGGGCGCCAGATGGGCCTTCATGCCGATGGGGCCCATGCCGGGGCCGCCGCCGCCGTGGGGGATGGCGAAGGTCTTGTGCAGGTTCATGTGGCAGACATCCGCGCCGATCTGGCCCGGCGTCGCCAGACCCACCATGGCGTTCAGATTGGCCCCGTCCAGGTAGACCTGCCCGCCATGCCGATGAACGATGTCGCACAATTGGCTCACGGTCGGCTCGAACACGCCGTGGGTCGAGGGGTAGGTGATCATCAGGGCGGCGAGCCGCTCCTCATGTTCAATGGCCTTGGCGGCCAGGTCGGCGCAGTCGACATTGCCATGGTCATCGCAGCGGACGACGACCACCTCCAGTCCCGCCATGCGGGCGCTGGCCGGGTTGGTGCCGTGCGCGGATTGCGGGATCAGGCAGACGTTGCGGTGCGACTCGCCCCGGCTGGCATGATAACGGCGTATCGTTACCAGACCGGCGTATTCCCCCTGGGCGCCGGAATTGGGTTGCAGGCAGATGGCATCGAAGCCCGTGATGATGAGCAGCCAGTGCGTCAGGCTGTCGATCATTCGGGCATAGCCTTGCGCCTGAGCGGGTGGTGCGTAGGGATGCAGCTCGGCGAATTCCGGCCAGGTGATGGGCAACATGGCGCTGGTCGGGTTCAGCTTCATCGTGCAGGAGCCGAGCGGAATCATGGCATGATCCAGCGCCAGATCACGGTTTTGCAGGGATTTCAGATACCGCAACAGGCCATGCTCGGTCCGGTGCGTCTGGAAGACCGGGTGGGTCAGGATGGCGTCCTGGCGGAGCAGGGCAGGGGGGAGGCTTTCATCGCTCACCGCCAGATGGGCGTCGAGCGCCTCGAGGTCGGTTTCCTGGCCGGTAATGAGTCGCAGCAGTTCGGCGACATCGGCGCGGGTCGAGGTTTCGTCGAAGGCCGCCGCCAGTTGCCCCTGACCACAATCCCGGAGGTTGTAGCCGGCGTCGTGCAAGGCGTTGTAAACGCGGGCCCCGCGCTCGCCCAGCTCAAACCTGATGGTGTCAAAGAAGTGTTGTGTGGCCAGTGCAATGCCGGCCTGCCGAAGACCCAGTGCCAGCAAGGCGGCCAGGCGGTGGATGCGACTGGCGATGAGGTGCAGGCCCTCGGCGCCGTGATAGACCGCATAGAACCCGGCGATGTTGGCCAGGAGCACTTGCGAGGTGCAGATGTTGGAGTTGGCCTTCTCCCGTCGTATGTGCTGTTCGCGGGTTTGCAGGGTCATGCGCAGGGCCGGTTTGCCGCGCACATCGCGGGCCACGCCGATGACCCGGCCGGGCAGGGAGCGGACATGGGCGCCGCGGGTGGCAAAAAATGCGGCATGTGGACCGCCATAGCCCATGGGCGCCCCAAACCGCTGACTGGAGCCGAGCGCGATATCGGCGCCCATGGCGCCGGGCGATTTGAGTAGCGCCAGCGCCATCAAATCGGTGGCCACCGCAATGACCGCTCCGCGGCCCTTGAGTTCAGCCATGGTTTCGGTCAGATCGGCGA
>Ga0194113_10003530_pt1 | contig 20894 bp, 12 predicted proteins | sample TA2MahC200mmetaG_FD_146193 | JGI IMG/M metagenome (GOLD analysis project Ga0194113, IMG submission 146193) | Freshwater microbial communities from Lake Tanganyika, Tanzania - TA2015017 Mahale Deep Cast 200m | ecosystem: Environmental > Aquatic > Freshwater > Lake | place: Tanzania: Lake... | reverse complement strand
TGGGCATAGACGAGCGGCGCCTCTTCTTCTCGTGGGTCTCCGCCGCGGAGGGGCAGAAGTTCGCCGACCTCGTCGCCGACATCACCGAGAAGGTCCGCGCAGCCGGGCCGCTTGAGCCGGCCAACCCGGCCAGGAGGCGGCTGTGAGCACCAGCGAGGCCATCCGCGCCGACGCCGCCCGCCTCCTCGCCGAGGGCCGCGCAAAACTCGTCATCGGGTACCGGGCCCGCGGCCCGCACCGCGCCCCCGCCTTCGTCAGCGACCCCGCCGGGGTCGACGTGCTCATATATGACAACCTCTGCAAGCAGAACCTGGCGGTTTACCTCAGGAAGCCCGAGGTCCGCAGCCGCGGGCCGGTAGCCGTCGTTGCCCCGCCCGCGGTCATGCGCAGCCTCGTCGTCCTGGCCGCCGAGTCGCAACTGACGGAAGCCACGGTCCTGGCCGTCGGCCCCGACGCCTATCACGGCGTGCTCGACCTGGCCGGCGCGGCCGCGCTGCTGAAGGAAAAGTACGCCGACCTCGCGCCGTCGCCTGAACTTCTTGAGGCGCTTGCAAAACTCGATGCGATGTCGCCCCAGGAGCGCGCACGGTTCTGGACCGACCAGTTCGCCAAGTGCACCCGCTGCTACGCCTGCCGCGCGGCCTGCCCGCTCTGCTACTGCGCGCGGTGCATCGTCGAGAAGAACGTGCCGCAGTGGATCTCCACCGCCGCCGCGCAGCACGGGAACTTCGCGTGGCAGATTATCCGGGCGTTTCATCAGGCGGGCCGGTGCACCTTGTGCGGGGCCTGCGAGGCCGCGTGCCCGCAGGGCATCCCGCTGATGCTCCTGAACCTTGCCCTGAGCGAAGAGGTGGCGAAGCAGTTCGGCGAGAAACCGGGCTACGACCCGGCCGCCAAGCCCGTCATCGGCTCCTGGAAGCCCGATGACGACCAGGGCTTCGTACGCTGAACAATGTGGCCGACGCTTGGCCGCGAGCCGACGGCGAGCGCGTCAGCCCACAAATGAACGAATGAAGTTAACCTGCAAATGAAAATACTCGACGCCGACAAGTTGCCCGACCTGGCCGCGGTCCTCGCCGCCGCAGGATACCGCGTCGTCGCCCCCGTGCGCGACGGCGCCCAGGTCCGCATGGCCGAGTGGAAGCCCGGCCTGGCCATCGACGCCGGCCCGATTCCCGCCAACTCCGTCAAGGAGTTCCTGTTCCCGCGGTGCGAGGTCATCGCGCGCTACAGCCTCGACGGCGATTCTTTCGCGCCGCAGCCGGCGCCGGTCGACGCGCCAAAGACCGCCGTCCTTGCCGTCCGCCCGTGCGACGCCGCCGCCATGGTCGCCCTCGACAAGGTCTTCAACTGGGAATACCGCGACGACGCCTGGAACGCCCGGCGCGAGGCCACGACCCTTGTCGCGCTGGTGTGCGCGGCCGCCGACGATGAGTGCTTCTGCACGAGCGTCGGCGGGGCGCCCGACGCGCGCCTGGGGGCCGACGCCGTCCTGCGCTGCGCCGACGGCGCCAGCAAGTTCATCCTCGAAGCGCTGGGCGAAAAAGGGCAGGCACTCCTGGCCGCCGCCGCTGGGGTCCTCGCCGACGGCGACGCCCGCCCCGACCCGCCCGCGAGCGTGCCCGTCCGCTTCGACTCGAAGGCCGTCACCGACTGGTGCGGCGAGAACTTCGAGTCGCCCCTGTGGCGCGACCTGGGCCTGGCCTGCCTCGGCTGCGGGTCCTGCGCCTACGCCTGCCCCGTCTGCCACTGCTTCGACATCCAGGACGAAGGCACGCGCAGCGAGGCCGTGCGGCTGCGCAACTGGGACACGTGCGGCCTTGCGCTCTTTACGCAGCACTCGGGCGGCCACAACCCGCGGCCCGACCAGGCCGCGCGCTGGCGCCAGCGCGTCATGCACAAGTTCCGGTACTTCGTCGAGCGGTTCGGCGGCCTGGCGTGCACCGGCTGCGGGCGCTGTGCGCGGCTGTGCCCCGCGCGCCTGGCCATCTCGCAGGTCTGCCGCGAAATCGACGAGGCCCGCAAGGCGGCCGCAAAATGACCATCGCCATATATCAATCTGCCATGATGAATATCGTCCTGGCGAGGGACGAGGCCCCCGACGTCCGCACCCTGCGCCTCCAGTTCGCCGACGAGGCCGACCGCGTGCGCTTTTTCCAGAAGTACCGCGTCGGGATGTTCGGCCTCTACGGCGTCCCCGGAGCGGGAGAGAGCGCCTTCTGCGTCGCCAGCCCGCCGACCCGCACGGGGTACGTCGAGTGCACCTTCCGGCGCACGGGCCGCGTCACGGCCGCAATCAGGGACCGCGAGGTCGGCCAGGCCGTCACGTTCCGCGGCCCGTACGGGAACTCTTTTCCGATTGAATCGTGGAAGGGCCGCGCCATCGTCTTCATCGCGGGCGGCATCGGCCTGCCGCCCATCCGCAGCGTCATCTGGAACGTCCTGGACCGCCCAGGCGACTTCGGCCCGGTGACCATCGTGTACGGCGCGCGCACCGTGGCCGACCTGGTGTACAAGGACGAACTGGCCGACTGGGGCGCGCGGCCGGACGTGAAACTCGTGACCGCCGTTGACCCCGGCGGCGAAACGCCCGACTGGAAGGGCCAGGTCGGCTTCGTCCCGTTCGTGCTGGACCACGCGGCCCCTCCCGGCGCAGGCGCCGTGGCCCTGGTCTGCGGCCCGCCCATCATGATCAAGTTCACGCTGCCGGTGCTCCTGAAACTCGGCTTCGCGCCGAAGGATGTATATACGACGCTTGAAAACCGCATGAAGTGCGGCGTGGGGCAGTGCGGCCGATGCAACGTCGGCAGCACCTACGTCTGCCGCGACGGACCCGTCTTCACGCTCGACCAACTCAGGCACATGCCGGCGGCCGACATGTAGTTTCAGAGCCGCGACCGCGAGGGAGCGGCGCCGTAATCAGAGCCGCGGCCGTAAGGGAGCGGCGCCGTAATCAGAGCCGCGGCCGTAAGGGAGCGGCGCCGTAATCAGAGCCGCGACCGTAAGGAAGCGGCGCCGTAATCAGAGCCGCGACCGTAAGGAAGCGGCGCCGTTCACCCGGCCGCGCCGCGTAAGCCCTGCTGCCTCGCCGGCAGGCTTTGACAAGCCTGCTTCCTGTCGGACGCTCCCCTGCCGACGAACGTGCCGGCGGCATGCGCCTCGCGTGTTCTCGGGGTGAACATCGCGTCGGAGAAAGGCGAAGCGAAATATAAACTGCGTTACCCGGGGCGGGGGCCGCGGCACTGATACTGTAAAGGCAGGAGAGCAGGACGGATATTCTGTTTCCCGCAGGAGGTGCGCCATGAACGCTCGCACGACCCGCCGCAAGTTCCTGAAGGCCGCGCTCGCCGGCGCCGCGGTCACGCTTCTGCCGACCGGGCGGGCCCGCGCCTATGCCGCCAACGAAGCAGTCAACGTCGCGGTTATCGGTGTCTGGAACATCGGGCAACTCGACCGGCGCTGGCTCGTCCAGGACGGGGCCAACATCGTCGCGCTGTGCGACGTGGACCGCCGGTTCCTGTCTGCCGCGGCGGAGGAGCACCCCCAGGCGAAGACCTGGGCCGATTTCCGCCGCATGCTCCAGGAGCAGAAGGACGTCGAGGCCGTCATGGTCTGCACGCCCGACCACACGCACGCCGCCGCCTCGATGATGGCCATGAAACTCGGCAAGCACGTCTGCACCGAAAAGCCCCTCGCCCACTCCGTCTACGAGGCCCGGGCGCTCGGCGAGGCGGCCGCACGCTGCAAGGTGGCCACGCAACTGGACAACGAGGGCCACTCCAGCCCCGGCATGGCGCGCCTGGTGGAGTGGGTCCAGTCGGGCGCCATCGGCAAGGTGCGCCAGGTCCACGCCTGGGCCAACCAGGGTCCGCCGCAGGGCCCGCCCCGGGGTGCCCCCCCGCCGTGGCCCGGCGCGGCGCCTATGCGCCCCGTGGCGTCCTGGGATGCGCCGGCGGGCGGGCCCGCCGAAGCCGCCGCCTCCGCCGGAGCATCCCCGGCTGCGGCGGCCGGATCGGCGCAAGCGGGGCTGCCGGGCGAAGCCCCGGCGCGGCCTGCCCTGGCGGAACCCCCCGCCGCCCCCTTCCGCCGCTGGCCGCCGCCCTACCTGGAGTGGGACTTGTGGGTCGGCCCGGCGCCGTACCGCGACTACCACGAGGGTCTCCACCCGGCCGCCTGGCGGATGCACTGGGACTTCGGCACCGGCAGGCTCGGCGACATGGGCTGCCACCTCTTCGACGGGGCCTTCTGGTCCCTGAAACTTGGGCACCCCACCACCGTCGAGGCCGCCTCGGAGGGGAACACCCACGACCGCGCCCCGCAGTGGGCGGTGGTCACCTACCAGTTCCCGGCTCGCGGCGACCTGCCGCCCGTGACGCTCACCTGGTACAACGGGGGCAAGTGGCCGCCGCGCCCGCCGGAACTTCGCGAAGACCGCTCGCTGCCGCCGGAGGGGTCGCTCTTCATCGGCGACGAGGGCAAGATCCTGGTCCACGGGTCGGCGAATCCGCAAATCCTTCCGGCGGAGAAGATGCGGGAGTTCCAGCCGCCGGAACCGTTCATCCGCCGCTCCACCGGTCACAAAAAGGAATGGCTGGAAGCCATCCGGGGCGGCCCGCCCCCGGGGTCGAACTTCGCCGCCTACGGCGGCCCCCTTACCGAGGTCGTTCTGCTCGGCAACGTGGCCATCCGCACCGGCAAGAAAATCGAGTGGGACCCGGTGAACCTGCGGGCGAAGAACGTTCCGGAAGCCGCCGCGTACATCCGCCGCGAGTATCGCAAGGGGTGGGAACTGTAAGGCGCCGAGACAGCGACAGAATCAGAGTCGCGACCCGCCTGCGGGCCGTAGCCCCTACGGCGGGGCGAAGGCCCGTAAGGGAGCGGCGCCGTGGGCGTGGGTGCGCAACTGCACCGCTCCCTGGCGGTCGCGGCCCTGATTCTCAGGCCCGGGAGGAAATCCGCCATGTTCAGCAGGAGCGTCTGCCTGGCGTTGGTTGCGGCCTGGCTGGGGGCGATGGGCTCCACGGCGCGGTGCGCGGAGCCGTTTCCGCCGGGCGGGCCGCGCGGCGGACTGCGGCCGCCGCAGCAGCAACTCGGCGTTCTCACGCTCGTGCCTTCCTCCGCGGGGGGCGAGCGCGGCATAGCCGTGCGCGTCCTGCCGCCGCCCAGGCCGCGCTACGACGCCGGCGCCCCCGTGGTGATTCACGTCGCCGGCGGCGTGGAACCCGGCGCGGCCGTCGGGCGTCCGGAGTTCTTCGGCCTCGGGTTCGTGGAGATCTTCTTCGGTTTTCCGGGCGGAGGCGAAGGAGAGGCCGCCAGCGGAGGCCGGTATGATTTCCGCGGCCCCGACTGCACGCGGGCGCTGGCCGACGTCATCCGCTTTGCCACCGGACGCGCCCCCGACAAGCAGGGCCGCAGGATCGACGACCTGGCGGGCAACATCAAGGTCCTCAAGGCGAACTGCGGCCTGCTGGGATCCAGCCACGGCGGCAACGCCTGCGGCCTGGTCATGGCCCGCCACGGCGAGGAGTTCCCCGACCTGGCGTGGTACGCCTCCATGGAGTCGCCGTACGGCGAGGGCATGGTGCCGGTCGAACTGGGCGGGCTCGGCGGCGGCGTGAACCCCGCCTACGACCCGAAGACGGGCGTGCTGGACCTCGGGCGGCTGGCGTGGTCGGACGACTTGCCGCCGTCGGGGTTCCCCCGCCGCGGCCCGGCGCCGCCGTCGGCCCTCAAGGGAGCGCTCTACTTCGACATCAACGGCGACGGCAGGTTCTCTTCCGAAGACGATTTCCCCGCCAACGTGTTCCTGCGCGACGTCGGCGGCGGCTTGAAGGCATGGTACTCGCCGCGCATCCTGCGCGAGGCCGAGCGGCGGTCGCTCTTCGGCAAGACCCGCCCGCCTCACATCCCCTCCGTGGCCGAGGCCGAGCGGTTCTGGCGCGACCGCGAGGCCTCCGCCGCCGTCCCCGATGCGGTCCGCAAGTGCCCCAGCGCGGCCGTGATCGTTTACGCCGGCGAACGCGACCACGTGCAAGCGGCGCCCGACCATCCGCACATCCTGGCGCAGATCGAAGGCTTCCGGCAGGCCAAGGCGCGCTTCGTGCGGCTGAACCCGGACCGGGCGTACGTCGAGCGGATTCTCCAGGCCGGCCCCGGCCTGCTGGCTGCGGAGGGGCGCAAGTTTGCCGACAACGACGCCGGCCGCGCCTGGGACCGAGGGAATATCCGCGAGGGCCTCCAGCCCGCCGGACCCCCGATCGGCCTCTACATGCAGGCCGCCGTCTGCGAACTGGCCGACCGCACGCAGGCGGGCAACTGGGCGGCCAACCTGGATGCCGTCCTGTATCCGCAGGCGCCTACGGAACCCGTGCCGCCTCCGCCGGCGGGACCCGGCCGCCTTGAAGGCCGCGGCCCCGACCCGCCTGCGGGCCGTGGCCCTGCGGCGGGCGAAGGCCCCATGTCCGCTTCCGGCCCGCGTCCTGGGCAACCGCCGCCCGGCCCCGGCCCGCCTGCTGGCCGTGGCCCTGCGGCGGGCGGCGGCCCGTGGGAACGCGACCTGCTCATCGCCGCGAGCGAGGACGGCACGACCTTCGCCCCCGCCGAGACGTTTGTCGAGGGCGGCGGCGTCCCGAGCCTCATCAAGGACGCCGCGGGCCGACTCGTGGCCGCGTTTCAGTGGTTCCCCGCCGGGGACTCTCCGCACTTCGACCGCGTGGCCGTCAAGACTACGGAAGACGGCGGCAAGACGTGGTCCGCCCCGCAGCCGATTACGGTGGAGGGGCTGCCGGAGACGTACCAGCGTCCGTTCGACCCGACGCTGGCGCTGGCGGCCGACGGGCGGATACGCATGTATTTTTCGTGCAGCCCCGCGGGGCAGCGATTGCTCGATGCAAGCGTCGGCACGTACTCGGCGATCTCGACCGACGGCGTCCGCTACCGGTTCGAGCCGGGCGTGCGGTTCTCGGCGCCCGGCCGGGCCGTGATAGATTGCGCCGTCTTGCGGCTGGGAGGGAAGTGGCACTACACCGCGCCGCGCGGACGCCCGGACGAGGGGGCCTACCACGCCGTTTCCGACGACGGCCTCGCGTTCACCCGGCTCGACGACATTCCCTCGGCCGACGGCGTCAACTGGCTTGGCAACCTCATGCCGTACGGCGGCGGCATGCGGTTCTACGGCAACTCTCCTCGCGGCATGTGGTGGGCCTTCTCGAAGGACGGCCGCGAGTGGACCCGGCCGACTTACCTGGGCATCGGGGGCGGCGACCCGGCGGCGGTCCAGGTCTCCGATAAGAAGTTCCTGATTATCTACACAAGTGAGCCGCGGCGCCGCGGCCAGCCGCCGGCCGCAGGGCCCCGCCCGCCTCAGACCGCCCCTGGCCGGGCCGCGCCGTAAGAGGCCGCGGGACGCTGCAAGTCCGCCGCGGCCGCGGTCGGGCCGGGCGGGCCGGCGCCGCCGCCCGGCGGCGGTCGCGGCCCCGGCAGGGCGCCGCCTGCGGATGCCTGTGCCGGTGCGCCCGCGCACAATCTGTGGACGGCGGCGGGCGGGCACGCTAAGATGCCCCCGCCCATGAAACGCCCTGCGCTGGCCACGTGGATTCTGGTCGGCCTCATCGCGGGCCTGGCCTGCGGCCTGGCGGCCTGCTACCTCCTGCCGGCCGACTTCAACGCCGCGGCCCTGCGCTGGGTCCTCAGGCCCGTCGGCGAACTCTTCCTCCGTGCCATCACGCTGATGGTCGTGCCGATTGTCCTGGTGTCCCTCACCTACGGGGCGGCCTCCGTGGGCGACCCGCGCAAACTCGGCCGCGTCGGCCTGAAGGTCATGGGCATATTCATCGGCACCACAGTTCTGGCCATGGTCATCGCCCTTGCGCTTGCCGAGGGCGTCGTGCGGCCGGGCCAATCCATCCAGATTCCCACCGACGCCCGGTATGCCGCCAGGGAAGCGCCCTTCGTCATGGACGTGGTCGTCAACCTCGTGCCGCGCAACCCCCTGAAGGCGATGGTCGACGCCGAGATGCTGCAACTCATCGTCCTTGCGCTGCTGGTGGGCGTGGCCCTGGCGCAGGTGGGGCCGAAGGCGCGGCCGGTGCTCGACTTCCTGGGGAGCCTGAACGATGCGCTCATGCGGGCCATAGAGATTATTTTATATCTCGCGCCCCCCGGCGTCTTCGCCCTCATCGCCAAGGTCATGATAGAGCAGGGCGTGGAGGTGCTCCTGCCTCTCCTGGCGTACGTGCTGACGCTCGCCGGGGCCCTGGCGCTCCAGGCGGCCGTGGTCTATCCCCTCCTGCTGGCCCTCGTCGGCCGCGTGTCGCCCCTGCGGTTCTACCGGAACCACTTTCCGGCCATGACTGTGGCCTTCTCCACCTCTTCCTCCAACGCCACGCTGCCGGTGAACCTGGAGGTTACGGAAACGCGAAACGGCGTCTCGAAGAGCGTGGCCGGATTCGTCCTGCCCCTCGGGGCCACCATCAACATGGACGGCACGGCCATCATGCAGGGCGTGGCCACGGCGTTCATCGCCCAGGTTTACGGCATCGGCCTCTCGTGGGGCGGCCTGGCGACCGTCGTCCTGACGGCCACGCTGGCATCCATCGGCACGGCGGGCGTGCCGGGCGTGGGCCTCGTGACGCTCTCGATGGTCCTGGCCTCGGTGAACCTGCCGGTCGAGGGCATTGCCCTTGTCATCGGCGTGGACCGCATCCTGGACATGCTGCGCACCGTGGTCAACATCACCGGCGACGCCGTCGCGGCCGTCGTCGTCGCCAAGAGCGAGGGCGAGTGGGACCGCGCGGTCTTCGAGCGGGGAAAGGGGTAGTCCTACAGCGCAACTTCGCGCGGCCCGCCCTCCGTATCGGCCCGCCGCGCCACAGGCGATTTCGATGGCGCCAGGCCCGATCGTCGCGCGGCGGCTCAGGGGAGCCGCCGCGCAGCGGTCCGTTGACTTGCCAGGCGCTCTCAGCGTGCGCTTCCGTCCGCCAGAAGCCGCGATGCACCCGTTGCCGGCATCCGGCTGCCGTGCACGCGCACTTCGAAAGCCGCCCCTCTCTCGTCCAGAATTACGCCGCCGTGCTGCACGCCGCACCACGTGGCACGGACGGCTTGCCCGGCTGCGGCCTCCGCGCCATCGCCGGCGCCTGGCCCGCCGGCCATGCTTCCGTCGAGCCTCAGCCTGACGTGTGCCTGCCCGGTCGCGGCGCCGGCGGGTGCGGGTCCTGAAGGATGTGGCACGGCCGGTTTGTCCGGCCGTGGCGGATCGTCGTCGGCGTTTCCCGCGGCCGGGCGGCCCGGCCGCGCCGCATCGCGCGGAGCGGCGCCCGCCTCTCGCGGCACGCCGCCATCCCCGGCGCCGCCGCCCGGCCCGACGCCGAAGGCCGCCGCGCTCCGCGCCGGCAGGGCAGGCAGCCCGTCCACGCCGCCGCCGCGGCCCGCCCTTACCTCTCCGATGTCCGGCAGGAGCGGCCCTTCCTCGGGAGCAAACGGGTCAAGCGGCGCCAGGGGCGCTCGAGCCGGAGCCATGCCGGCGGCAGACTCCGGCCCGTACGTGGTCGCATCGGCCGCGGTGGAAGCGCAAAACACCGCCGCCGCGAGCGCCACGCGCGGCCAGCAAGAGGAATTGCACCCACCCCGACAGGAAGACGGTCCCGCTGCCGGTTTCATGTTCCCCCCGGCCTGACCCCTCTACCGTGGATGGACAGCGATGCTGCCCGCTGCCGCCTGCTTGCGGGAGATGCCCGCCCGCAGCCCCGCCTCTCCGCCCGCCGCGTCCGCCGCCTTGCGCCGCCGCGACCCTCACCCCCGCCGCCGGCGAACGTATCCCGCCGCGCCGCCGACGCCCAGGAGCAACCCCGCCAGCGTAAGCGGCTCGGGCACGGGCGTCAGCGAGACCTCATACGTATCTTCCCCCGAAAAGTTACCAAGATAGGTAACGGTAACCTTGAAGTCGGCGTACTGGAGCGGGACGACCTCCGTCCCCCAGGTGACGCTCCAGTCCCACGCCCCTGCGCCGCCGCCGTGGGCCGTGCTCGGATCGTGCCCGTACGGGTCGAGCGTGCCGTACTGCGTGCCCGCGTCGGTCTCATGGGCAATCAGGTTGCCCCAGTCCATCGCGCCGGACATCGGCGACGGGTTGGCCCCGTGCAGCGCCTTCTCCGAGGGCGACTTGTACCGCAGGTACCAGTGGTCCGAAGTCAGTTCCAGTTCGTACGACCGCCAGTCGGCGCAGTCCGGGTCGTACCACGTGCCCCACGGGCCCGCCGCGGAGTAGGCGTCGTGGTTTGCCCCGATGGTCCAGGTGTCGGGCGTCATGCCCTGGACGTAGGCCGTCCCTCCCTGGCGGGCGTATACGTCGAAGCCGCCGTCAGTCCAGATGCCTGCGCCGCCGCCGCCCGGATTGTAGTACTTGCCGGATGCCATGTCGATGGTGCCGCTGTACCCGCCGCCCGCCTCGGGTGTAAGCGTCCCCACGAACCACAGGGTCGATGACTCGACCGTGTTCGCCCCGGCCCTGCCGCCGGCGGCTGCCAGCAAGGCCGCCGCCGCAAACAGACTCAAGCACCTCATAGGAACCGCACCCTCTCCGCCCCCGCAGCCCGCCCCCACCGCTGACGCGGCACAGCCACGGCACCGCTCCCTTACGGTCGCGGCTCTGATACGCGCTCGTGCGCCGCGGCCGCCGCGCGCCCACCCGGACCCCCGCCGCGGCCCTCACCCCCGCCGCCGGCGGACGTAACCGGCCGCGCAGCCGACGCCCAGGAGCACCCCCGCCAGCGTCAGCGGCTCCGGTACGAGTTCCACCGACACGTTGTCCAGCGCCGGCCCATATGCAGTGCTGGTCAGACTGGCAAAGCCGAGGGTTGTGGTGGCGCCTTGGGCCGTGAAGTACCAGGACTGTAACTCCCACTTCATGTCGGTGCGCGTGTTGCCCTTGGCCAACGTGTCGTAAGTGAACGTCTGCTCGTAGGTGCTGGAACCAGTTTGCGCAATGACCTTCAGCGTTTTCACTCCTCGCGTGCCATCCGGGTTGCCGGACATGTAAAACTCTACCAGGTACGGCTCCCCAGGAATGGTACTGAAGATCGTTGCCGTGACAATGGTTCCCGCAGCCGTGCCGCTCATGTCCAGGCTGCGCACCCCGTGGGCGGCCTGCCAGTAGGTGCAAATCCAATCCACGCTATTGGCGGTCACCAGCCAGCCGTCGATGTCATCCGCATCAGCGGTGCCGGCCTGAAGCGTCCTGAAGGTTCCCGTGGGCGGATTGTAGCCGCTCTCAAAACTGCCGTTCGTGATGACAGACACGCCCTCGGCCCGGCCCGGCGCGATGGCAAGCGCCAGGGCCGCAAGGACCGCAACCGCCGCCAGGGGCGGGCTGCCGAAGCCCCCGCCCTGAAAACACTTCGCTGCCTTGCTCATGTTGCCCCCCTTCATGCGCTGCTATGGTGGAGGATTCTCTTGCGTGCCGGCGCACCTTGCGCCGCACGTCCCCCGCGCGGCCCAAGCCGCACGGGGCCACGTACAAAACCGCTCGGCGCACAGACACCGCGCCGCCCGACCTTCCTGGCCTGCCGCGCGGGGCGCAAGGCCCCGCGCTGCGGCCCGCAAACGCCTACGCCCCCCGCCGCCGGCGCAGGTATGCCGCCAGGCAGCCCAGGCCCAGCCCCGCGCCGGCCAGGGTGAGCGGCTCGGGGACGGGTTGGGCTGCCAGGTCTCCGCGACCGGCGTTGAAAGACGGAATGATGTTGGCGTAAAGCGTTGACCGCTGAAAGACGGGTCCACGTCGTAGCGGAAAATGTCGTCTGTTCCGTTGATCTCGTATGTGAACAGGTAGTCAGCGGGTGCCGATAGCGAGAATGCCGCGCCGGCCAGGCCAAGCCCCGTATCGGTGTAAACCGCGGTGAGCGCCCCCGTGCCTGCGTTCAGGGTGTAGGTCGTAGCAGCGTTGGTCAGGTAGAATACGCCCGTGTCCGGCCGCAAAGCGATGTCTGTGCATGTCCCCAGGTTGAAAGCACTCCCGCCGAGCGTCAGGCCGACCTGGGTGAGGACCGCGCCGCTGGTCGGATTGATGGTCAGCAACTGGTCGGCCGCGGAGTCCAACGCCCACATAGTGCCTGACCCGTCGAATGTAGCGCCGCGGATGTTGCGGCCGGAGAGCAAGGAGCCTATGGTTGTAGCCACGCCCGTGGTGGGGTTTATCGAGATCAGCGTGGAGCCGCCGCCGGCAAGGTTGAACGCCAGCAGGCCGTACTGCTGCGTAAAGGCCAGGCCGTCGGCGTCTATGTCTGCGCCCCCGAGTCTTACCGCGCCGATGGCGGTAAGGCCGGAGCCGTTCTCGAAAAACGTGTACAGGTGCGTCGGCGCCGACGAATCTCCGGAGGTGGGCGCGTAGGACTTAAGGCCGTAGGTTACGGCCTGGGCGGGCGCTGCGGCCAGCAGGACCGCGCACGCGGCCAGTGCCGCAGCCACAGGAACAGTTGAAGATGCCAGTGCCCGGCGCGACGGTTCCTTTGCGGTTTTCATGTCCCCCCAGGGGCTAAGACCGTGGGTCACTCCAATTGTCGGGGCCGGCGGCGCCCCGTTGCCATGCTTCCGGCGGTTCTGCCTTTCCCCAAAAAACAAAAGGGCCTCTGCGCTGGGCTCACTACCCCTCGCATTGGCCCAAACCGCCAACGTCTGTGGGCCCTGCCCGGGCCCCGCGCGCCGACGTTCCGGCCGCCGCGCGCGGCAAAGCGCGCAGCGGGCGCAGCCATGCCGCGCACGTAGTCACTCGGGGACTGGCTAGGGTCCGATAAGACCATAGCACGGATTTCCGGAAAAGCAAATCGCCGGCGAGATTTTTTTCGCAGATTCCCCATCCTTGAGTGTCGAAGTGGCCATCCAGGTTGCGTCCGGCGGGCTTCCTGGAGCATAGAGTTTATGATTCGGTACTTTTGGCGAGGGCTGCTCCCCCCGAAAGTGCCGCCTGCCGACCGAGATGTGCCGCGGCCGCCCTGCCAAGACGTGGCACGGCCGGACAAGCTGGCCCTGCCACACCAGAATGGGGCGGGCCGGTTGCCACCTGCCGTGCCGGGGGCCGGCCGTGCCGCAGCAAACTCGGCCCCGGAAAAAGTTTTCCACAAAGAAGTATCTATAACTGCCAATATGGCAGGCCGTCAAAAACGGTCAAAAAACGCAAAATCGGACCACGTTCCGGTCAAAATCGATCAAAAACGTTCAAAAAGCGCGCGATTTTGCCTTACCCATCTTAACATTTCGGGTCTCCACCCCCTCTGGCGCTAGCGCCAGGGCCGTTTTGCCCCTCCGGAAGGGGTCAAAACGGGCATTTTCTGGGTGCGCGGGCGCGGCCAAAAAGTTATCCACAGGTAGGGTAACGGCGGGAGTCGGGAGTCGGGAATCGTAGTCCGGCAAACGGCAACGGCAAACGGCACGTTCAGCCGGCCGCCTTGGCGGCCGCGTGCCTTGCACCTGGAACCCGGAACTGACTACTCGGATTCCGCGCCGGCGAACCATCGCCGGGCGATCTGCCGCAAGTCCTCCTCGCTGCGGGCGGCGCGGATGGCCGCCCGGGCCGCGGGCAGGTCGCGGGCGTAGATGGTCCCGATGTGCTGCATGTAGCGCATGGCCCCCGCTTCGCCGCACTGCCGGCGAAGGGCCGCGTAATGCTCAAGCAGCACCCGGCCGCGCTCGGCCGGCGTCACGGGCCGGTACGAGCCGGTCTCGGCCAGTTCGCGGACCTGGCGGAAGAGCCACGGAGCGCCGGTTGCGCCGCGGGCGATGCTGGCCCCCGCGCAGCCCGTCTGGCGCAGCATTTCGAGGACGTCCTCCGGGGCCATCAGGTCGCCGCAGCCGAAAACGGGGAGGGGCAGGGCCTCGGCCCAGTGGCGGATAATCGCCCAGTCCGCGCGGCGGTCGTAGCGCTGAAGGGCCGAGCGCGCGTGCAGAGTGACGGCGGCTGCACCCGCCGCCGCGGCCCCCCGGGCCAACTCCAGCGCCAGCCGCCGGTCCTCCGCCGCGTCGGTGTACCCGTACCGCACCTTGATGGTGACGGGCAGGGGGCCGGAGCGGACGGCCTCCTCGACGAATCGCGCGGCTGCGTGCGGGTCGCGCAGGAGAGCCGCGCCGCAGCCTTCGCCGGCGATGCGCTTGCTGGGGCAGGCAAAGTTGAGGTCCACGAGGTCGGCGTTGCGGCGTGCGGCAACGTGTGCGACGGCCTCGGCCAGGGGCGCCCCGCGATGGGGCAGAATCTGGACGCCCAGGGGTCGGTCCTCGGGCGCGGATGCCAGGGGGTCGCCGCATTTGCGCCGGTTGCCGCCGCGATGGCGCTCCGGCCGCAGGAGTTCCTCGGGCGTGGCCATCTCGGTATGCGTGAGGGCGGCGCCGAACCGCCGGGCCATCAGGCGGAACGCCAGGCCCGTGCGCCCGTGCATCGGGGCCAGGGCCAGATTCGAGGCGAGCAGCAGGCTGCCGACCCGGACGGAATGGATGAGGTCGGGGGTCTTATTCATGGGCGTGCGCAAGAGAACCATCGTTCGCGCGGCAGGTCAGGAGCCACGCCTCGGCGCATGGCCGCAAAAGAATGGCGGAGAGGCAGGGATTCGAACCCTGGGTACCCTTGCGGGCACACACGGTTTCCAACCGTGCCCATTCGGCCGCTCTGGCACCTCTCCGCCCACCGGCCGCGCGGGCCGGGGCCCGCACGTGCCGCCGAGGGAGCATATCGCCCGCGTCTTGCGCCGTCAAGCGGCACGCGCGTTACAGAGCCGCGACCGTGAGGGAGCGGCGCCGTGGCGGCCCGAGGGCACCGCTCCTTCACGGTCGCGGCCCGGATACCAGCGCAGGGTGCGTTGTTCTCGCCGCAACTGGCGCCGCCCGTTACAGAGCGTTTACAGGCCGCGGCGGACGGGCGAAGTATAATGCGCGATAAGACGAGTGCGATGGGTTTTTGGCTACGGCGGGCAGCGGCGGGCCGGGGCGGGCGTGCTTTTTGCTGGCTTGCGGGCGGGCGCGTGCTAGAAAAGGGAGAACCCCGCGGGGCCGATTGCGTCTATTGATACAAGAGCGTCATACCTTCGAGGGCACCACCATGCAAACCTCGCGATTCCTGCTGGTTCTGACGGTCCTCGGGCTGGCGGCTTGGGCTGCCGCCGTGCCCGGCGGCGAAGGCTTGGCCGGCGAGAAGGCCGCAGCGGCGGGGCCGGCGTCGGCGCCCCCCTCGGCGGCTGCGGCGCCGGCGGCCCCGGCGCCTTCCGTCGTCAAAGAGCAGAGCATTTACATTCCGTACAGCAAACTCAGGGAGGTCTTCGAGCGGGAAGGGCGCGGCGTGTTCCTGCCGTACGAGAAGTTCCAGGCCCTGTGGCAGGCCGCGCGCGACAAGACCGCCGCGCCGCCCGAGGCCCGGCCGCCCGTGGATGCGCTCATCACGGAACTTGACTGCAAGGCCGCCGTCTCGAAGGACGTGGTCAAGGTGACGGCCGCCGCCAAGATCGAGGTCCTCAAGGAAGGCTGGGTCGAGGTGCCGCTGCGCCTCGGCGACGCCGCGCTGACGCAGGCGACCGTCGACGACCAGCCGGCCCGCCTGGTGGCCGACGCCGGGGGCGGCTACAAACTCCTGGTCGAGAAGAAGGGCAAGCAGCCGCAGTCGTTCGGGCTGGCCCTGGGCTTCGCCAAGGCGTACACGAAGGCGCCGGGTCAGAACAGCGTGTCGTTCGAGAGTCCGCAGGCCCCGGTCTCGAAGTGGGAGGTGCGGATACCGGAGTCGGGCGTGAAGGTGAACATCCACCCGCTGCTTGCGGCGACGGAGGTGCCCGCGGCCGCCGGCGCGAAGGCCGACGAGACGGTCGTCCTGGCGTTCGTGGGCGCCGCGCCCACCGTGCGCATCGACTGGACGCCGAAGGCCGAGGGCGCGAAGGGCCTGGAGGCCCTCGCCTCGGTCAAGGTGGAGCAGCAGGTGACGATAGACGAGGGCGTCACGCGCACGCGGGCCGCGCTCGCCTACGAAATCAGCAGGGCGGAACTTGCGCGGCTGGAGGTCGAGGCGCCCGCCGACCAGAAGGTCGTCAACGTGTTCGACGCGAACGTGCGCGAGTGGTCGGTTGCGCCCGCCGGCGAGACGCAGAGAATCTCCGTCCAACTTTTCGAGCCGGTCAAGGCCGCCCAGGGCCTCCTGGTGGAACTCGAAAAGTTCGGCGGCGACCAGACGATGGACGTCAAGGTGCCCGTGGTGAAGGCCCTCGGCGTCGGGCGCCAGCAGGGCGTCGTGGTGGTGCAGGTGGCCTCCGGCCTTCGGGCGGAGGCGGCCGAGCGGGTGGGCCTTGCGCAACTGGACGCGGCGGACCTGCCGGCGGCGCTGGCCCGCGGCAGGTGGGATTTCTCGTACCGCTACGCGGCGCTGCCGTTCGCCCTGACGCTGCGGGTTGAGAAGGTCCAGCCGCGCATCCTGGCCGATTCGCTGGTCGAGGTGCACCTGGGCACCGAGGACCTGGCGGTGAACCTGCTCACCGTTTACACGATTGAGCGGGCGGGCGTGTTCCGGCTGGAACTCGACGTGCCGGAAGGCTTCGACGTGCGGTCGGTTCGCGGGGCGGCGGCGGGCGGGGCGGCGGCGGCCCAGGTGGACGCGCATCACCTGGAGGGCGAGAAGAAGACGCGGCTCATCGTGAACCTTGCGCGGAAGGCCCTCGGCAAGGTCGCCCTGGAAGTCGGCCTGCACAAGGCGCTGCGAGAGCCGGACCTGCTGGCGCCCACCGGCAAGGCCGCGGCCATTCCCCTGGTCATTCCGCGCGTGGCGCCCGCCGCGGTGGAGCGCGAGACGGGGCGACTGGTCGTGTACGCCCCGGAGAGCCTCACCGTGAACCCGTCGCAGTCGGGCGGCCTGCGGAGCATTCCGTACGCCGAGGCCGTCGGGAACATGCGCTCCGGCCAGGAGCGCGGCGCCGAGCGGCCGGTGCTGGCCTTCGCCTACACGCAGGAGCCGGTGGCCCTTGCGCTGGCGGCCGAGCGGCGGAAGCCCTACGTCAGCGTGCGGCAACTGCTGGCGGCCCGCATCGACAGCGGCGTCGTCAAGTACGAATCAACGCTCTTCTATGACGTGCTCTACAGCGGCGTGAAGAACCTGCGGCTGGACGTGCCGAAGGACCTCGCGGCCGACGTCCGCATCGTCACCGCCGGCGTCCGCCGCCAGGTCATCGACGATGCGCAGGCCCTGAAGGACCTGGCCGAGGGTTACGAGGCGTGGAGCCTGGCCGGCGAGACGGAGTTCCTCGGCCAGGCCCAGGTGCGCCTGGCCTGGGAACGCACGATCGAAAAACTCGACGTCGGGAAGAGCGTCGTGCTGGCCGTGCCGCGCCTTATTCCGCGCGGCGCGGACAGGGCGTGGGGCCAGATTGTCCTGGCGAAGGCCGAGACGATAGACGTGCAGGAATCGGCCGAGGCCGGCCTGACGGCGGGCCTGCGGCCGATAGACCCGCAGAACGACCTCATGCCGGGGGCGAGCGTTCCCGGGGCGGCCAGGGCGCTTGAGTTCCACGAAGACTGGACGCTGGCCGTCGTGGCCACGATGTACAAACTGGAGGACGTCAAGCGCACCAGCATCGAGCGGGCGCTGGTCCGCATGGTCGTGACGCGGGGCGACCTCGTGCCCGTCCAGGCGCTGTACCGGATGCGGAGCGCCCGGCAGCGGCTGAAGGTGAAACTGCCGGCGACCATCGAGTTTCAGACCGACCAGCCGCTGCGCCTGAACGGGCGGCCCGTGAGCCTTGAGCGCGGCGAGGCCGAGGGCAACGCCTTCTTCGTCCCGCTGGTGGGGCAGAAGCCCGACGAGCCGTTCCTGCTGGAACTCCGGTACACCGTGCGCGGCGGGGGCCTGCTGCTGGAGTGCCCCGCGTTCCCGGAGGAGCCGGCCGTTCAGAAGATCTATCTGTGCGCCTATTTGCCGCAGGAATGGGACTACCTGGGTTCCGTCGGCCCGTGGACGGACGAACTCGTGTGGCGAGTCACGCGGTCGGGCCTGAAGCCCGTGCCGCGACAGTTGCCGATGGACCCCCTGAAGTGGGTGCGCGAGGGCACCGGCGCCCAGGGCAGCCCCGAGGAGACGTTCCCGACGGACGGCAGCCCGTACCTGTTCTCGACTGTGGGGGCGGCCGATCCGCCCGCCGGGGCGCTGCGGCTGGTGGCGATGGACCACGACTGGCTTGCAGTCATCGTGTTTGCGGTCATCGTGGCGGCGGGCGTCGCCCTGATGTTCACGCGTGCTGGGGTGCGGCTGGGGGCGGCGGGGGCGTTTGTCGTGCTGCTGGTGCTCGTGGGGGTCTTTGCCCCGACGTTCGCCCGCCAGGCCGTGAACATGGTCATGATGGCGGCGCTGCTGATCGTCGTGGTGATGTGGGCCTTGTGGTACATTCTGTGGACGCGGCCGCGAGACCCGCGGGTGGTTGCGCGGCGGCAGGCGCGCGAGGCGGCGGCCGAGGCGTCGCGCCAGGCTGCCCGCGAGGCTGCGGCGCGGGCGGCCGAGGCACGGGCGGCTGCTGCGGCGCGGACTGCCGCGCCTCCGGGGCCGCCGGGCGAGCCTCCGGCATCTCCGCCGGCGCCGCCGTCCGGCACGCCTCCGGCTTCTCCGCCGGCGTCCGGGCCGCCGCCTTCGCCCTCCGGCGGCAAGCCTGGCGGCGGGCCGCCTTCGCCCTCCGGCGGCAAGGGAGGGTCCAGCCATGCGTAACTCCTTCAAGCGGAATCTCCCGGCGGCAGCGGGCGTAACGGCCATCCGTGCTCTTGCGTTGTTGCTTGCGGGAGCGCTCGCGGCGGGGGCGTGGACGGCGCTGGCGGTTGCGGCCGCCGACGAGAAGTCGCCCGCCGTCAATCCGCAATCCGCAATCCGCAATCCGCAATCAGAAGAGCGGGTCCGCGAACTGTACGTTCCGTTCGAGGACCTGAGCGTCCTGCTGGAGAGCAAGACGCAGCGCGTCCTGCTGCCGCGGAATGAGTACGAGGACCTCCTTGCGCGGGCGAAGAAGACCGCCGACAGCCGCGCACCCGCCGCCGCACTCATCGCCTCGGCCGAGTACGCCGTGGCGTGCGGGCCGGAGCGCGCCGAACTGGCGGGGGCGCTTGCGGTGAGCGTCCTTGAGGACGGCCTGCACGCCGTGGGCCTCGACCTGGCGGGCGTGGGCCTGCGCTCCGCCGCGCTCGACGGCAAGGGCGCCCCCATCGGCCTGGCGGATGACGGTCGCCTGGTCCTGTTCGTCCAGGGCAAGGGCGAGCACAAGTTGACCCTTCAGATGGTCTCGCCGCTTCAGACGACGGCGGCCACGCAGGTGCTTGCATTCCGGCTTCCCGCCCCGCCTGCCTCGCGGCTGGCCCTGACGGTTCCCGGCGACGTTGAAGTCAGGTCCGGCGCGGCGGTGGCGCGGCGGACGTTCGACGAGGCGGCCGGCGAGACGCGATTTGAACTTCTTCTGCCGCGAGGCGACGTGTCGCTCGTCATGTCCCTGAACAGCCGCCTGCGGCGCCAGGACCGCGTGGTCGTGGCTCGCAGCGTGCTGGTGGATGAAGTCACGCAGGGGTACGAGCGGCTGCACGCGACCGTGTCGCTGGCGGTGCTGCACCAGGCGTCGGACCGGTTCCGGTTCGCCCTGCCGGACGGGTTCGAGGTGACGGGCGTGGAGTCGCCGATGCTGGCCCGGTGGGGCGTTGACACGGCCGGCCAGCGGATACTCGAAGTGCGCCTGCGCGAGGAGACGACCGAGCGGGTCGTCCTTTCCATCTCGGCCGTGCGCACGTCGCCCGCGCTGGAGGCGTGGAGTTTCCCGCACCTTGAGCCGCTCGACGTAGCCGGCCACGTGGCCGTGGTGGGCCTGCTGCTGGAGGACCGCCTGAAGGCCGAGGCCGTCGCGCCGGAGGGCCTCATCCCCATCGACACGGGGGTGCTGGCGGCCGCGCTGCCGCAGACCGTTCTGGCGGCGGAGCAGGGGGCGGCCCGCATCCGGCCCGTCGTGGCGTACTACGCGCCGCAGGGGTCGTTCGGCCTGGCGGCGCGGTTCGTCAAGCCGCCCGCCAGGGTGCTCGTTACGACCAACTTGCTCCTGGTGCTGGAGGACGGCGGGCAGAGCGTCCGCGGCGGGTTCGCGATGGTGCCCGAGGCGGAGAGACTTTTCGGCTTCGATTTCTCCGTGCCGGCGGGCTGGGACGTTACCTCGGTCACCACCGACAAGGGCGAGGCGCTTGCGTTTGAGCGCTACGCCGCGGCCGCCGGAGCGGCCGCCGGAGCGCCAGCCGTCGCGCCCGGCCTGCCCGCCGATGTGGCGAAGGCCGGCCGCATCCACGTGCGCCTGGCCGGCGGCGCGGCCGCCGGCGAAGAGCGGCGGGTGTTCTTCACGGCCGTCCGCTATCCGCCGGACTGGCTGAGCGACTGGGCGGCCGCGAGCATCGAGTTCCCGGTCTTCGCGATGGCCGGCGCAGCCCGCGACGTCGGCGCGGTGGCCGCCTGCGCCCGCGACGACATGACCGTGCGGCCGGAGTCGCTGGAGCGCCTGACGCCCCTGGACGAGAACGAGAAGCCCAGGTACGGCCTGGCGGGCGTCGAGGCCGCCCTCGCGTACCGCTACGAGGGGCAGCCGTACCAGGCCCGGCTGGCGGTGGAGCGCAAATGCCCGCGGGCCACGGCCCGCACGTGGTCGTTCCTGCGGGTGGACCGCGACGCGCTGGCGGCCCACTACGAACTGGCGTACGACGTGACGGAGGCCCGCGTGCGGCGGCTGGCGTTCCTGCTGCCGAAGGAGACGCCCGTCTCGCTTACGGTGCGCGGCCTGGACGGCGTGGCGCTTAAGGAATATACAAGCGAACTCGCGGGCGAGGCGGGCGGCGAGAAGCGCCGCTGGACGGCCGTCCTGGCCGACGGACGCAAGGGC
>Ga0194113_10003522_pt1 | contig 20911 bp, 18 predicted proteins | sample TA2MahC200mmetaG_FD_146193 | JGI IMG/M metagenome (GOLD analysis project Ga0194113, IMG submission 146193) | Freshwater microbial communities from Lake Tanganyika, Tanzania - TA2015017 Mahale Deep Cast 200m | ecosystem: Environmental > Aquatic > Freshwater > Lake | place: Tanzania: Lake... | reverse complement strand
TAGGAGACTACTGACCACCATGTCAGGCCTCCGGACCGTGTGGTAACGCGTCAAAAGCCGCTCCCCCCATAGATTGTGCTTCCGTTCGTCGAGGACCATCGCATGCTCTGGCGCCTCGCGTGGACGGGCGCCCCAAACATTACTGCGGAGTCTTCGGGATTTTCGGCCATCCGAACGCGGCCGAGATCAGCTACTACGGTCTGTACGCACTACAGCACCGCGGCCAGGAATCAGCTGGGATCGTGTCCACCGACGGGGCCCATTTCTACACGCACAAGGGGATGGGGCTTGTTCCGGCCATCTTCGACGGGCAGGTCCTGCACAAACTCCTCGGAAAGGCAGCGGTCGGCCACACCCGGTATTCGACCACCGGCTCGTCAAACATCCAGAACTGTCAACCCCTGACGGTGGATTGTGCCAAGGGAAGGATTGCCATCGCTCATAACGGCAATTTGACGAATGCGGCGATGTTACGAGAGGAGCTCGAGGCCAAGGGCTCGATTTTCCAGACCACCGTCGACTCCGAGATCGTGCTGCATCTTCTGGCCCAGCCGGAGCGAGCAGGTGGACATGACAGCTCCCTGATCGAGGCGATGAACCGCATCGAGGGAGCCTATTCGTTGGTGATCCTGACGGAACGGGAACTCATCGGAGTCCGCGATCCCCACGGCTTCAGGCCACTGAGCATCGGTAGGCTCGAGAATGGAGCCTATGTGCTCTCCAGCGAAACCTGTGCCTTTGATCTCATCAAGGCCGAGTTCGTCCGGGACGTGGAACCCGGCGAGATCGTCATCATCGATGAAAATGGCCTGCGGAGTCTGCAGGCGTTTCCGGAGACGAAGCGCAGCGCCTTCTGCGTCTTCGAGTACGTCTATTTTGCCCGTCCCGATTCCTCGATAGCCGGACGCAGTGTCTACAAGACCCGTGTGGAGATGGGACGCGAGCTGGCCCGTGAGAATGGGGTGGACGCCGACATTGTCATCCCTGTCCCGGACAGTGGCGTCTGTGCTGCCCTAGGGTATTCGCTGGAGAGCGGAATCCCGTTCGAGATGGCGTTCGTCCGAAACCATTATGTAGGACGCAGCTTCCTCCAACCCTCCCAGTTTGTCCGGGACTTCGCCGTCCGGGTGAAATTGAACCTGATCGCCGACCTGGTCCGCGGAAAACGCGTTGTGATCATTGATGACTCGATCGTCCGTGGAACCACGAGCAAGGCACGCGTGACGAGCCTCAAGGAGGCTGGGGCCAAGGAGGTCCACTTCAGGGTCAGCTGCCCGCCCCACATGCACCCCTGCGTCTACGGGATCGATTTTCCGGAGCGAAACAAGCTTATGGCGGCGAACCACTCGCTGGAGGAGATCCGCAAATTCCTGAACGCCGACACCCTCGGCTATCTGTCCCTCGACGGAATGGTGCGGGCGACCGGCAGGCCCAAGAACGAGTTCTGTCTGGCCTGCTACAACGGAGAATATCCGGTGAAATACGATCCCGCCGTCGACAAACACATCATCGAGCGGCGACGAGGACGCACCAATGGGCTGGGGTTGGAGATCGCCATGGAGCAGCGCCAGCAGCGTCTGCTCTGAGACAGGCCCAGGTCACGATTCGCCGAGGAGCCTGGAATAGAGCTCCTCATAGCGGCGGATCATCAGGGACATGTCGAACTCCGAGGCCCGGGATCTGCAGGCCGACGCCATGGACTCGAGATCGGCACGAGACAAGGAGAGTACAGACCGGAGTCTTCCGGCCAAGGCCGCCTCGTCACCCGTCGCAACGGACCACCCCTCCAACGATTCCCGGATCAATCCCGAGGCATTCGCCTTGTCAGAGATCAGGACCGGCTTTCCGGCGGCTAGGGATTCCAAGGCGGCGTTGGGGGTCCCTTCCCACAACGAGGCCAGTACCGTGAAATCAGACGCATGCAGGAAGGCCGCTGGGTCCGTTGTCTGAGGAAAGACCCGGACCTGACCCTCAAGTCCAGAGCCTCGGATCGCAGCATCAAGGCGACCATGGACGACGGAACATTCCGGCTCACCGACGATCCAGATCTGATGCCTTGGATTCAGGGATCCTTCCTGGCTGAGGCGGGCCAGAGCCCGAGCGAGTAGGTCCGGGGACTTTTGCAGTGTGATGCGGGCCAGCATCACACCGACCCGTTCGGCGTCTGGCGCCAGACAGGACCTGAGACCCGGATCCGGATTGGAAGCGAAGAGAGACGTGTCCAATCCGTTCGGGATGTAGCGTAGTCTGGACTCACCGATACCAGCCTCATCGCGGAGGCGGATCTCCATGTCCGGGCTGTTGCAGACGATGAAGGACGACAGCCGCTGCTCCAGACGTTCGTTCCGGAGCTGTCGGGAATCGTATGCGGTGCGGATGGCGGTCAGTAGCCGGAATCGTCCGGGAAGGAGGAGCCGAGCAAACCGAGTGAGGTGGTTGCAATGATGGCTGACCGAGTGGACGAGGTCCGGACCGAAGGACCGGAGGCAGCGGAGCATGCCCAGCACCGAGGAGGGAATCTCCGAGGCCGACCAACGTCGATCGAGTTCAACCACCTCGATCCCTGAGTCGAGAAGCCGTTGAACAAAATGGCGGCTCTGGTTCATCCGAGGCCCATGCAACGCAACCACCCGAGGAAGAAACCGTGAACGATCCAGACGCGTCACGAGCTCGACTGTCTGGCGCTCAGCGCCGCCTGCCGCAAGGCTGTCGATGAACACAAGGATCCGAGCCAGCTTCATGGACGGGTTGACGCGAACCAGGATCGGGCCCACAGCTCCAGACAGACCAGGCTCCACATGCGGCTGGCCTGGGAGAGGTCGGTGGGACGTTTCGAAGAAAGGATGCGGGTGACGACCGACGGCTCCAGCCAGCGATGCAGGACAAGCGAAGGGGCGGAACGGAGGTCCTCAAGAAGCGGGGTCAGAGGACCGGACAACCAGCGCAGCAGAGGGACATCAAAGCCTCGTTTCCGGCGGCGGAGGATGTCGGGAGGCAGCACATCCTGGTGCGCCTGTTGGAACAGCCACTTGGAACCTGAGGCGTTAAGTTTCACATCAGGGGAAATCCGGGACATGTACTCGAAAATCCGATGATCGAGGAGCGGACATCGCACCTCGAGCGACTCCTTCATCGAGAGGCGGTCGACCTTCACCAGGATACCACCGGGCAGGTAGCCCGAGATGTCGAGCGACTGAAGCCGGGAGAGCAGAGGAAGAGACCCGGCGTCCGGGATTGTCCCGTATCGATCCCGGTCGGCATCGAAACCACCGAGGTGTCTTGAGAACTCGGGCCGGTACAGCGCATGCCTCAACGGTGTTGGGAAATAGGGACTCGAGATTCGCCAGATGGCGGGGTCCTGATGGATCCGGGCTATGTAGTCACCGTACTTCCGCGGCAGAATCCGGCCGACCGGTGCCACCACGGATCTCAACGGAGAGGGCACGCTTCGACGCAGCCGGTCCTGACGCCAGGCTCGACGATACCAGGTGTACCCTCCGAAGATCTCGTCGCCACCGTCCCCGCTCAGACAGACCGTCACGGCCTGTCGCGCCACCTTGGAGACGAACCAGGTCGGGATGATCGAATCGTCAGCGAAAGGTTCATCCATGTGCTCGATGAGCCCCGGCACCCAGTCCATCAATTGGCGAGGCGACAACACCTCATGGGTGTGGAGTGTTCCGCAGTGGCGGGCCATCAGTGCCGAAAACTGGCTCTCGTCATTCGGGTCGTCCTCGAACCCGATCGAGAACGTCTGGACCCGATGGGACAGGCGACGCGCCATCAGGGCCACAACTGCACTGCTATCCAGACCACCGCTGAGGAAGGCGCCCAGGGGGACCTCGCTCATCAGACGACACCCGACCGCCTCCTCAAGAAGGAGTCTGAGCCCTGAGGCGAGGATTTCAGGAGGGTCGTCCCGGAAGGAATCCGGCGACCCGAACGAGGGCTGCCAATAGCAATGGAGTTCGACACGCCCCGAGGAATCGACCTTGAGGAAGTGACCCGGGGGAACCTTACGGATGGTCCGGAAGATCGACCGGGGTGCGTTGACGAATCCCGAGCACAGGAACTCGTCGAGAGCCTCGGGGTCCAGATCGAGATCAAGTCCAGGGACATCCCGGAAGACCTTCAGCTCCGATCCGAAGATCACGCGTCCCCCATGGATCGAGTAGTAGAGAGGTTTCTTTCCGAAACGATCGACCGCGAGGAGCAGCGAGCGTTGGGTCGCATCCCAGAAAGCGAACGCAAACATCCCAACCAGATCCGAGAGGGCCGCCGATCCCTTCCACTCGAGAAGATGCAGCAGCGTCTCGGTATCGCCCGAGGTGTGGAACGCGAATAGGGTTTCGAGTCCCTGCCTTAGCTCCCGGAAGTTGTAGATCTCACCGTTGAACGTGATCCACGCCGAACGGTCGGCGTTCGACATCGGCTGATGGCTGTGGGCGAGATCGACGATACTCAGTCGCCGGAATCCGAGTCCGAGAGGGCCTTCGACATGGACCCCCTCCTCATCCGGACCCCGGTGAAGGATCCGTCGGGTCATGGCGGCGACGACGTCCCGATCCACCGGTTCGTCCGAGCCAAAGTTCCAGATGCCGCAGATGCCGCACATTCGAGATAGGCGCGGAACGCCGTCACGAGTGTCCCGATGTCGGCGACCCACTCAATCCGATAGTCGGCGGAACTGAGGCAACGCTCCCCTGCCCCGAAACGGCTTGTTCGCCACACCGCCTGCCTTTTAGCTAGGCCACCTTCGATTCACCATGTCCTTCGTCAGCTGGCCGTTCGCCCTCTTTCTGCCGGTGGTGTTCGCCCTGCACTACCTGGGTCGAAGCCAGGGCTGGCAGGTCGGGGTGCTGACGCTCAGCAGCTTCATCTTCTACGGTTGGAGCCATCCCCGCCTCATTCCGCTGCTGGCCATCGCCTGTTGGGTCAACAGTGCCGCCTCGTGGGCCCTGTTCAGATCTGGGCAGACGGATCGGCAACGAAGGCAGGTGCTTCTCTGGGCCCTGGTCTTCAACCTGGGAACCCTTGGATTCTTCAAGTATGCGGCGCTCATAGGAAGACTGGTCCTGCCCGAGGCGCTCTGGAGCCTGATCGGACCCTGGCTCAGCAGCATTCCCCTGCCCGTCGGCATTTCCTTCTTCACCTTCCAAGGGATCAGTCTCGTCGTCGATGCGTGGCATGCCGGATCGAAGGGCATCCCAGGACTTCCCGGGGAGGATGGTGGCGGCCGAGTGGGACGCCACTACGGCAACGTCACCTTCTTCAAGGCGTTCTTCCCGCAGCTGGTGGCGGGTCCGATCGTGAAGGCCGGCGAATTCTTCCACCAGATCGGCCCCAAGCGCCTGACCCAGATCCCTTGGGATGCCTCCGTGAAGACCCTCATCCTGGGCTTCTTCCTCAAGATGGTAGTGGCGGACAATCTGAAGGAGGTGACGGCGGCCATCCGATACCCGGAATTCCTCGACCTCCCCAGCATCAATCTGGCCGCGCTCGTCTACGCCTTCTCGTTCCAGCTCCTAGCCGACTTCGCCGGGTATTCGCTCATCGCCATCGGATTGGCCCGGTTGTTCGGGTACGAACTGCCCGCGAACTTCAACCACCCGTATCTCAGCCGCAGCATCACCGAGTTCTGGAGGCGGTGGCACATGACCCTGTCGTCCTGGCTCCGCGAGTATCTGTACATCCCTCTGGGAGGCAACCGGAGCGGTGAATGGAGGACCTATCAGAACCTGTTCCTTGTGATGTTCCTGGGTGGACTCTGGCATGGGGCCGCGTGGAGCTATGCCGTCTGGGGAACGGCCCATGGCGTTCTGCTGGCCTTGGAACGGCTGACCGGGCGTCACCGAGTCTCGGATTCGAGGCCTTGGTCCCTCCTGTCGATCCTTCAGGCATTCCTCTGCTTCACCGCCGTGACCTTTCTGTGGCTCCTCTTCCAGCTCCCTGAATTTGGCCAAGCGGTTCTTTACCTTCGTACCCTCGCAACCCAAGGCGGTCCTCCCCAGGTCCAGGCCCTGTATGTGATCGCCTGCTTCTCCCTCCCCGTCGTCCTCTGGCACCTCTGGGGAGCCATCGAACCCTGGCGTCGGACGTGGTCTCGGCAGACCTCGGATCGGGTCACGGTCGTCCTCCACGGTTCCATGCTCTTCCTGATCCTCACCAACTCCGGACCTCCGGGAGAGTTCATCTACTTCCAATTCTGAACTCATGCAGTCCGCATCCCAATCGCTCAGGATCCTGATCGTGGCCGCGGTCTTGTGTGGCCTCTGGAGTGTTGTCCGAATCCAGTTGCCGAAGCCGGAGCTCGCCGAAACCAACTACACGGCGAACCGGATGAGGATCGAACGGTTCCTCGAAGGCCCGAAACCCAAGTGCCTGATCGTGGGGACTTCCATTGCCGGACGGCTTCTCCCTAGCTATTTCAAAGGTTCAGGCCTTGAGAATATCGTTAATCTTAGTCTCGACGGTGCCAGTCCAATCACCGGCCTCCAACTGACCCTCGGCCAGCCCAAGACACCCGATCTGGTCCTCCTCGAAGCCCATCGACTGTGGAACCCCGTCCGGGCCAATGATCACCAGCTGCTCGCCCTGTCCCAAGGCATGGATCGACGTTTGCACAGTGAAGTAACGTTAACGAAAGCGGACAGCCGGCCCACAACGGTCCTGTATGGATGGTTGAAATCCCATCAGCATCAGGAAGGGGGCCAAGTAACCGAAGCCAAAGGCCCGGTTAACCCTAGCGGAGTCTTAAAAACGGTTCCTCGCCCTGAGGAATTGATCCGGGCGGTCCACGAATTGGAGGCGCGAGGGACCAAGGTCGTCATGATCCGGCTTCCTGTGGGTCGGGAGAATCCGGTCGATCCGAAGGGGCAGGATGATGTGGATCTGTTGGTCAAAGACCTAGGACTTCCGACGATCGACCTTTATCGTCAAAGCCTCGAATGGGCTGAGCCTATTCGGTATTCGGATGGGCTCCACTTGGCGCCGGAGAGTGCCCGTCGACTCGCCTGTGCCCTGGCGCTCCAGGCCAAGCGGTGAGGGAGGCTTGAGGCACTTGGGTTGGTTAGATCGGTGCCGCACAGCGATGGCATCAATGTCGGATGCCCCAGACAAAGGGGTCCGCAGGATGGAGCAGGAGGGAGGAGCGAGCCGTGACGAAGGCCGATCCAGACAGAGTCGGGAGGATCACGCCCTTGGATCGATCGATCCATCGATACGACCCGGTGAACCGGGAGCCAACAATGCTTTCCTGGACCCAGAGGGCCCCCTCCTCCAGGACACCGTCGGTGGCAAGACAAGCCAGCTTAGCGCTGGTGCCCGTGCCGCAGGGGGAACGGTCGTAGGCATTGCCAGGACACAGGACGAAGTTCCTCGAATTCGCCCCAGGAGACCCGTCCGAGAACAGCTCAATATGGTCGATCTCAGGAAATCCATTGCGGTTGAGGTGGTTCCGAATTGCCCAGGCCACTTCCGTGAGGGAGTCGATCCGGTCAAGGGACAGGTCCAGGTGGGGTTCCCGAACGAGAAAGAACCAATTGCCACCCCAGGCGACGTCGCCGACCACGGGAGAAGAAAACCCAGGAATCTGGATCGAAACCCGATGGGCCGTCCGGTAGCTCGGCACATTGTCGAGGGAGACCCGACCATCGTCATGGAGAAGCAAGGAGACGAGACCGACCGGAGTCTCGAGACGATGGACACCGGGGGCGATCCGACCGAGGTGATGAAGACTCGCAATCACCCCGATGGTGCCGTGGCCACACATTCCCAGATATCCGACATTGTTGAAGAAGAGGACCCCTCCGAGGGTTTCCGGAAGCGTGGGCGGGACGAGCAAAGCCCCTACGAGAACATCGGAACCCCGCGGCTCATTGACGATGGCGGATCTGTAGGGGTCGAAGCGGTTCCGGAATTCGGCGAGACGTTCCTGACAGGAACCCGGACCCAAAGGGGGGCCGCCTGAAAGGACAAGCCGGGTGGGCTCACCGCCGGTGTGGGAATCAATGATTTCGATCGGAGCCTCTGGGAACGGAGGGGTCGCCATGGAATAACGCAGTGGGAGTTGAAGGGTGGGTACCTAGGGCGATTGAAACCAGCCTAGAATCCAGTGTGGGCGAACAGACGGTGGATAACTCTGGATTGTTCCTGCAGGGTCGGTTTGTCAGCCTCGTCCTCAACATGAGGCGAACCGGTCTAGGCAAGAGTTTGGAAACGTTGATGGAGCCTTCGCCGACTCCTGGGAAGACCCATGAGGGCCCCGAAGGGGCGGTTCGATTGTTCCTCAGGACACCCGAAAGACCGACGACTGAACCCGCGGTTGAGGTGCGTGTCCAGGACCCGACTCCGGCTGTTAAGGTGACCCGAATGCCACCCACCCCGGGTTGGATCCCGGCGGTCCTGTTCGGTTTGGACGTCGTGCTGGTGGCTACGGCCGGACTCCTCCTCAGCGTGGGTACCCGTGAAATCGGAAAGGTACTGATTCTCGGAAGCATCCTGATCGGTGTCGCGGGAGTAGCGGGAGTGTTGGGCGTCAGGTTGTGGCGGGGGGAGTAAGGCCGAGAGAAGCCGGTCTTGTGTTCCACGTGGAACACAACCCGGGTTTGGGTCTAACCTGACGGCATGTTCGAGTATCCGAAGCGATACGACGTCATCGTCGTTGGCGCGGGGCATGCCGGTGTGGAGGCCGCCTTGGCCTCGGCCCGAATGGGGTGTCAGACCCTGTTGTTGACCACAAATCTGGACACGATCGGTCAGATGTCGTGCAACCCGGCGATCGGTGGACTGGCCAAGGGACATCTGGTCCGGGAGATCGATGCTCTGGGCGGGGAGATGGGGAAGACCACGGATCTGACCGGAATCCAGTTCCGGATGCTGAACATGCGCAAAGGCGCTTCAGTGCGCGCACCTCGGGCGCAGTGTGATAAGAAGGCCTACCAGTTCCGGATGAAGTGGATCTGTGAACGGCAATCGAACCTCGACTGCCGACAGGCCCAGACTGTCGCCTTGGTCCGGGAAGGGGATCGGGTTGTTGGGGTCGACACGGCGCTGGAGGTTCGATTTCGGGCGGAGGTGGTGGTTGTCACCACGGGGACCTTTCTCCGGGGCCTGATGCACGTCGGATCCAACCAGCAGAGCGGTGGCCGAGCCGGCGAAGCCGCTTCGATGGGCCTCTCGGGATCGCTCAAGGAGGCAGGCCTTGAATTGGGTCGACTCAAGACCGGCACCCCACCGCGCCTGGTCAAACGGTCTCTGGATTTTAGCCGATGTGAAGTCCAACCGGGTGAGGATCCACCGTCCTGGTTCTCCTATTGGAAGGAGGACGTCTGGAACGATCCGTTGTTCCACGTGGAACACGGGCGGCCGATGGATCAGCGTGCCGACCAGACCTCGATCTACCCTCCGGGCTCCATCCTCGATAGAATCGGCGGCCAGCTGTCGTGCTGGATCACCACCACGACGGAAAAGACCCGGGAGATCATCCTCAAGAATCTCCACAAATCTCCCATGTACTCCGGGGTCATCGAGGGCATAGGTCCCCGGTACTGTCCGAGTATCGAGGACAAGTTTGTCCGCTTTGCCGACAAACCCCAGCACCAGCTATTCCTCGAGCCGGAGGGAGTCGCCACCGACGAGATCTACGTCAACGGATTCTCCACCTGCCTGCCCTTCGAGGTTCAGATCGAGATGGTCCGAACCATCGTGGGGTGTGAATCCGCGGGGATCCTCCGTCCCGCCTATGCCGTGGAATACGACTTCAGCTATCCCACGCAGTTGGCCTCCAGTCTTGAGACCAAGGTGTGTCGGAACCTGTTCCTTGCCGGTCAGATCAACGGAACCTCTGGCTATGAGGAGGCTGCGGCACAGGGCCTGATCGCGGGGATCAATGCGGCACGGCGGGTTCAGGGAAGGTCGCCACTCGTCCTAGGCCGGGATCAGGCCTACATCGGGGTCTTGATCGATGACCTTGTGACGAAAGGCACCACGGAACCCTATCGGATGTTCACTTCCCGAGCGGAATACCGGCTCCTGCTCCGACAGGACAACGCCGACCTGCGGTTGTCAGGGTTGGGACGTGAGGTGGGGCTCCTGTCGGAAGCCCATCATGCCCGGGTGGTCGAAAAGGAGGCGTCCATCCGCAACGAACTCGCAAGGATCTCCACAACACGTTGGGGGCAAGACACTTTGGAGGAACTGCTCCGCCGACCGGAGGTCGCCTATCGCGACCTTCAGGGTGCCCGCACGGACCTTTCCGATGAGGTGATCGCGCAGGTCGAGTTCTCTGTGAAGTACGCAGGCTACATCCAACGGCAGGTCGCCGAGGTTGAGCGTTTCCGAACGATGGAGGAACGCGAGATTCCGGAGGGATTCGATTTTGGGCGGGTTCCTGGACTTCGGAACGAGGCCCGTCAGAAGCTGGGTCAGATCCGTCCCAGGACCTTTGGACAGGCGTCTAGAATCTCTGGAGTGTCACCCGCGGATCTCAGTCTCGTTCTCGTCTGGGCCAAGCGGGGCCTAGGAGGATCAACCGAGGAAGGCTGTGGATCCGCCGACTGTGGGGGTGGCGGACCGGCCTAGGCTCCCAGCAGCTCCGCCTTGGGGCACACTCAGACGGGCTCGACCTGATCTGCATCCACGCGCAGTGCGGCGGCCTGCCCGATGAAGTCCAGACGGAGTTGGATTTCCAAGGCTCCCTGCCTCTGGATCACCACACCTTCGACGCCTCGGAGTGGACCCAGTTTGATCCGGACCCGCTGTCCCTCGACGATGTTGGGACATAGCCGCACCTCCGAATCCAAGGACAAGGCCGCCAGGATCTGTTGGAGCTGGGAGGCGAATTCGAACTGATCCGGGGGTTCCAGAAGGTTCGCCAGATACTGGTTCTGACGGATTTTCGAGGCAGAGAACCGGTCAACGTGAACAAACAGGTATCCGGGAAACAGGGGCTTCAGAAAGTCGACCTTCTTTCGACGGTATTTTTTGACCGATTTGAAAACCGGTAACGTTGTCGAATACCCTTCCCGATGACAGAAGTCCTGAAGTTTCTTTTCACACCTCGGTCTGACGTGCGCGACGAACCAGAGGTTCTCCTGGTCCAGGATTTCGAGCCGATCCACAACCTCCTTTTGGTCAGGAACTCGCATCTTAGGATTGCGCGCCGGACTCAGCGGCGCGTGCGTTTTCCAGGCGGTTGATGAACCAGGCCAAAAGAATGACCCCGGCACTGGTGAAACCAAGGATGCTCCATCCCGCGGTGTCATGCCATTTATCAACGATATCGATACCGTGACGATAGGCGAGCACTGAAAGGGTGTAAGAGCGAATTAGATTACCGATAACGGCAAGGGCGATACCGAGGAAGAAAAACGCGATCTTGGCCGAGAGGCGATGGAGGATCAGGTCGGTGATGAACAGGGCGGCCATAAGGCTCGACTGGAGGCTTCGGATTCCGCTGCAGGCCTCATCCACGCCAACCTGGCCGTTCGGGAGGAGAATCACATGGGCCTGACGTGCGGCCGGGATTCCAGTGAGGTTGAGCAGTTCAACATCGAGGATGGAGACCCAAGACTGAAGGGTGAAGACGATGGGGTTCCAGAGGATCTTGGGGATCGGTACCGCGAGGAAGAAGAACAGGAAGGGAAAGGCGAAGTGGCGGAGCGTCCTGGGTCCGCGGAGCAACAGGATGTTGCCCACGAGGAACAGGGCGCATCCGAGGCTCAGGCACATGCACTGGGCGGGGGATCGAGCGACGCCGATCCGATAGAGCTCGGCCACCGTGACGAGGGGAAAACCCAGGATGCCCAGGCCGAGAGGCCAGTAGGAGGTCGACGGTGAGTCGTCGACCGGTGCGGATTCGAGCCGGTCCCAGATCAGGAATCCGGTGAGAGCCGCGACAAGCCAGCCATGTTGGAATTCGGGATTGCCGGCCCACTGGAAGGAGAGGTCCCGGACCCACCAGAAGACGATGAAGGCAGGGCCAAGCCACTGCAGGACTCCGGCGGGAATCCGGCGCAGATGGGTTGAGAGGCCTCCTGACATCGAAACGATCTGAGGGACCCAGCCTCGAAACGCGATGGATTCACCGCAAGAGGAAAAGGCCATCCCTGCGAGTGGGGAGCACCAGAGGGGTGAGGATCCGAGGAGAGCGGCATGAAGCGGGCCCACGGCGAACATCCGCGTTGCTCCGGCCAGTGCTCTGTTCATGCTCTCCGAGCCTGATCGATTCCCAGTTGTATCCGGAGTCGGATCGGCACCCCTCGGGGCCCATAGCTCAACGGTTAGAGCAGGGGACTCATAATCCCTTGGTTACAGGTTCGAATCCTGTTGGGCCCACCAAACCCCAGGCAGCCGGGGCTCGACGGAATCAACCTGCGTGGGCCAGCCTGCCGGGGTGAGCGATACCTTAAAGGCGTTGCGGGCTCTGGCGGATCCAACCCGTCTCCGTCTCCTCTCCCTCCTCGAGCACGAGGAGCTTTCCGTCAACGAGCTTCAGGAGATCACACGCCTTGGGCAGTCCCGCATCTCCACCCACCTCGGCCTCCTCCACGAATCCGGCTTCGTCACGGCCCGACGGGAGGGAAAGCGTACGTTCTATCGCATCGCACCCAGATCCCAGGAGGATCGGGAACTCGTGCAGGTGGGTGTCCGAGGAGCCCAGGAACTCCCGGAGCGGTCAGCCGATGTCATCAACCTCCGGCGTGTCATCGCCCGGCGTTCCGAACAGGCGGAGAAGTATTTCAATGAGGTCGCGGGTCGGTTCGACCGCAGCTACGGGCCCGGACGATCGTGGCAGGCTTTTGGCCACATGCTGTTGCGGATCCTGCCGCCGCTCGAGGTTGCCGACCTGGGTTCGGGCGAAGGGCTCCTGTCGGAACTGCTGGCGCTGCGCTGCCGGAAGGTCATCGCCGTCGACAACTCCGAGAAGATGGTCGAGTACGGCGCGGCCAGGGCGAAGAAGAACGGGATGACCAACCTCGAGTTCCGACAGGGCAATCTCGAGGATCCGCCGATCGAGGCGGACACGGTTGATCTCGTGATCCTGAGCCAGGCGCTCCACCACGCCGAATCCCCCGCCCGTGCCATCCAGAGCGCCTACCGCATTCTCAAGCCCGGGGGTCAGGTCATGATCCTCGATCTCGTGAAGCATCGATTCGAACGGGCGAGGGAACTGTACGGGGATCGATGGCACGGATTCGCCGAGGCCGATCTCCAGGACTGGATGGAGAAGGCCGGCTTCCGACGGATCGAGATCACCGTTGTCGCCCGCGAAGAAGCGCCACCCCACTTCGAGACCCTCCTCGCCTCGGGCATCAAGTCGGAGCGCACGAAGTCCTGAGCCGAGAGCCTATCGACGGTCGCCCGGGCCCGGCAGACTTTTTGGTTCGACCCGTCGGCACCCTCATCCAACCCTGTCCCGCATGGATGCACCGCTCTTGACGCTCGATCTCCCCGGAATCCCGAAGGTGAAATCCGGGAAAGTCCGGGAGGTCTTCGATCTCGGGGATCGTCTCCTCTTCGTCGCCACCGACCGGATCTCCGCCTTTGACTGTGTGATGCCCAACGGCATCCCCCAGAAGGGACAGGTCCTTACCCAGATCTCGCACTTCTGGTTCGACTTCAGCGCTCCTTGGCTCCGCAACCATCGCATCGGTCGCGCCCACGATCCGCTGCCCCCGGAGCTCCAGCCCCACGCCTCCCAGGTGCGCGGTCGCAGCATGATCGTGCAGAAGGCCAAACCGCTCGCCATCGAGTGCGTCGTCCGAGGCTACCTCGCCGGATCCGGTTGGAAGGAATACCGGTCCAGCCAGACCGTCTGCGGGATCCCGTTGCCGTCTGGACTGAAAGAGTGCAGCGAACTCCCTGAACCGATCTTCACGCCCGCCACCAAGGCCGAGACCGGCCACGACGAGAACATCTCGTACGCCCAGGCTATCGACATCGTCGGCAGCGAGGTGGCGGCAAAGGTCCGAGACCTGAGCCTGCGTCTCTACGCGGAGGCGCGACGCCACGCGAGGGAACGTGGCATCCTCATCGCCGACACAAAGTTCGAGTTCGGGATCGACGACTCGGGTCTGCTGTTGATCGACGAGGCCCTGACACCCGACTCCTCCCGCTTCTGGCCCGCAGACCAGTACCAACCGGGACGGGGTCAGCCCAGCTACGACAAGCAGTTTGTTCGCGACTACCTCGAGACTCTCGACTGGGACAAGACGCCTCCGGCACCCGCCTTGCCTCAAGACGTGGTGGAGAAGACGCGGAACAAGTACCTGGAGGCCTACGAGAAGCTGACTGGGTCACCCTTGGCGGTCTAGGCCAGCGCGATGATCCGCGGGTGGGTGGGAATAGCACGGGGCAGGGTGGGCCCGACTAGGATCTGGGCGCCGCCAGCACAAACCAGTCCGGCTGGAACACGCCGAGAGGTCCCCGGAGCTGGGACAATTCCGCCTCCGGACCATGAACCTCCATCCGGATCAGGTCGGTCTCCGAGAGGAGGCGCTCGAAGCCATCCGATGTGCAGGCGAGATGGTCGAGGAGCGAAACCGCCGAGGGAAACCCGATGCGCAGCGCCAGGTCGTCGGATTGAAAAGAGGCCTCATGGAACAGGACCAAGGGTTCGTCCGAAGCGCGTCGGTCGAGTTCACCGAGCAGACGGTCCACGATCTCGCGGCGCCCGGGATGGATCCGGAAGGTGGCCTGGATCGCGACGAATTGGGAGAGTCGTGACACGCGGGGAAGGGAGAGGTTGTGAAGGGAATTGCCAAGAGCATCAACGACGACTGGCCATGAGGGACTCGATCTCGTCGACCTCGAGCGGAATGGCTCCCATGAGATCCTCGAACCCTGTCTCGGTGATGAGGATGTCGTTTTCCAGGCGCACACCGAAACCCTCGTCCTTCAGGTACATCGCCGGCTCGACGGTCATGACCCATCCCGGGGCAAACGGTTCGGTGGTGAACCCGACGTCATGCACATCGAGACCCAGAGGATGCCCGCAGCCGTGCATGTAGAATCGCTTCACCGGAAGGACCATCCGATCCTCGACCTTCACCTTAAGGTCTTTGGGCTTGAGCAGCCCGAGATCGACACACTCCCGGGCCATCAATTCCTCGGACTCCTCCTGCCACTGCTGAGGCTTCTTGCCCGGGGTCAGACCGCGAATCTGGGCCTTCAGCACCCGGAGGACCGCCTGATAGACCTGTCGCTGCCGCCGCGTGAATCGACCGGAGACCGGAATGGTTCGGGTCATGTCGGCATTGTAGTTGGCGTAGCTGGCGCCCACGTCGAGCAGGAGGAGGTCGCCGTCGCGGCACATCTCCTGGTTGTCGAGGTAGTGGAGGACGCAGGCGTTGGCCCCGGAGGCGATGATCGGTGGATACGCGAAGGTGGCGCGACGACGAATGAACTCATGCGAGAATTCCGCCTCGACCTCGCATTCATTGACCCCGGGTTTCACGAACCGCGCGACCCTCTGGAAACCCGCCTTGGTGATCTGACACGCCTTCCGAAGCAGATCGACCTCGGCCGGCGACTTCAGGATGCGCAGGCGATGCATCACCCGCGCGAGGCGATGGTAGGTGTGCAGCGGGAATTGCTGTTTTACCGAATCGACGAACCGGGCATCGCGGGTCTGAACAACGATGTCCGCACGCTTGTGCTCATTGGAGTTGAGGTAGACATGCTCGGCCTCGCACATCAGGCGATGGAAGAGTGCCGGGAAGCTCGACAACCACTCGACGCGTCGGACGCCAGTGACCTGCCGCGCCTCCTCCTTGGTCAGCTTATGGCCCTCCCAGGTGGCGATGTGGTCGTTCGTCTCCCGAAGGAACAGGATCTCCCGCATCCGCTCGTCGTCCGCCTCCGGATAGAGCAGTAGGATGCTCTCCTCCTGTTCTACCCCGGTGAGATAGAAAAGATCCGAGTTGGGTACCGGGCGATGGAGGCCATCGGCATTCGTCGGGACCAGGTCGTTGGCGTTGACGATCGCAAGGGAGTTCGGGAGCAGCAGACGAGCGAGGCGCTCCCGATTGTGGATGAACAGCGAGGGGTCGATGGGCTCGTGACGCATGGCCCAGGAGGGTGGCCGTGGGGAATGGGAAGTTTCAACCCCGGCCGAGACCCCGCCTGAAACCCGATAGGACCAAGGCCATGGTGGCCAGATGGGGTTTGAGACTTCGGCATGGCGTGGGATCCTTGGGCGTGTCGTCCGAACAGTCCCCTCAATCCGGGTCCGCCGGTACCCCAGCACGGAGCCGATTCAATTCGGAATCCTTCCATCAGGCCGCCGTGTTGTTCGGCTATCTCGGACCTTACAGAGGCCGCCTCGCCGTGGCGGCAGGTTGCCTGCTGGTCTCGACATCCCTCGGCCTCGCCTTCCCATTCCTGACGGGAAAACTCCTTGATGCCGCCATGGCCGGTAGCAGGTCGGGTACTCCAACCGCCTGGGCGTCCGGGATCGATGGCACCGCCCTGATCCTCGTCGTCTGCCTCGCGACGCAGGCTTTCTTCTCGTTCTTCTCCTCGATGGGATTCCATCAGTCGGGTCAACGTGCGCTCGCGGATCTCCGCATCGACACCTTTGGACGCCTCATCGGGTTCCCGATAGGATTCTTTGGGGATCGCCGCGTCGGCGAACTCTCGAGCCGCCTCGCGGCGGATCTGTCGGTGATCGAAGAGACCTTCACCACGACGATTCCGCAGTTCCTCCGGCAGACGACGCTTCTGGTGGGTGGCGTGATCCTCATTGCCGTCACCTCGTGGCGGCTCGGCGGGGTGATGATCTCCACCTTTCCGGTCCTCATGCTGGCTGCGGTCCTCTTCGGACGCCGGATCCGCAAGCGGTCCCGGGATGCACAGGACCGCCTCGCGGCAGGAGGTTCGGTCGTCCACGAGGCGTTGCAGGGCATCGCGACGGTGAAGGCCTTCGGAAACGAACGACTCGAGCTCGACCGGTACGCGCTGCAGATCTACGGCTTCCTGGATCTCGTCCTCAAGACCGCGATGTATCGTGCGTCGCTGGTCTCCTTCATCATCTTCGGGGTCTTTGGCTCCATTGTCCTCGTCTTCTGGTATGGCGCCCGATTGATGGAGTCCGGCTCCATCACCTATGGCGATCTGACCCGCTTCATCCTCTACACGACCTTCGTGGGTGGATCGGTCGCGTCGTTCACCGAGGTGTACTCCCAGGTGCAGAAGACGCTCGGCGCGACGGAACGCGTCCGGGAAATCCTCGCCGGCGGGCGGGAGGTTGATGCCACCCAACCCCGGCGACAGGGACCGAGGGATCGGTTGTCGGGGGCGGTGGAGTTCCAGGACGTCGGGTTCCATTACCCGTCGCGGCCCGAGATCGAGGTCCTCCGAGGTCTCCACCTCAGCGTCGCCCCGGGGGAAAAGGTTGCGTTGGTCGGACCCAGCGGCTCCGGCAAATCGACCCTCGTCTCGTTGTTGCTCCGATTCTATGAACCCCAGAAGGGTCGGCTCCTCCTCGATGGTCGACCCGCCCAGGATCTCGAACTGGAGCGGCTGCGGGATCAGTTCGCCCTGGTGCCCCAGGAGGTCCTTCTCTTCGCAGGAACCATCGAGGAGAACATCCGTTATGGTCGTCCTACGGCAACGGTGGAAGAAATCCGAGAGGCGGCTCGACGCGCTCTGTGTTCAGGGTTTATCGAGAAACTGCCCGAGGGATACCAGACGCTCGTTGGCGAACGCGGAATCCAGCTCTCCGGTGGACAGCGACAGCGTCTGGCCATTGCCCGTGCCCTGCTCAAGGACCCTTCGATCCTCATTCTCGACGAGGCCACGAGTGCCTTGGACGCCGAGAACGAACAGCTTCTGCAGCGAGCCTTGGAGGAACTGCTTCAGGGTCGGACCGCCTTCATCATCGCGCACCGATTATCGACGATCCGCAAGGTGGACCGGATCTTCGTGGTCGAGGAGGGCAGGGTGATGGAGTCCGGGAACCACGATGAACTCATGGCGCATCCCGACGGGCGGTATCGTCGCCTTGCGGAGATCCAGTTCGGAGCGCACTGACACATCGCCCAACAACCGGGGCCATGAACGCGGTGGTCTGGGTGGCGTCGGTCGTCTATACCCGGAGGACATCCCATGAATCCCAATGCCTCCGTTCGTCGTGTCCTTGGCCCTCTCTCGCGGCGGATCGCGTGGACGCTCCTCTACCTCGCCTCCGCAGATGGGGGCACCGTAAAGGGGGCCGACCAGGGGCAAACCCAACCGGTGAGACTTGAATGTGGGGAGGACGCGGTGACGTTTCGTCTGCGATCCAAACCCGTCGTCACCTATAGGGGAGGTCACGGCCTCCCCCCGTCCTGGGTCCCTGAGGAATACCGCCGGGCCGGTTATCTTCATCCCCTCGTGACTCCGGTAGGCGTCGTGGTGTCGGGCGACTATCCGAAAAACCATCTACATCACCATGGTCTCTGGACGGCCTGGGCGAAGACGGAGTTCGAGGGTCGGACCCCGGATTTCTGGAACATGGGCCAGAAGAAGGGTCGGGTGGAGATGATCCAGTGGCTCGGCTCCCGGGAGTCGGAAGAGGGTGCCGAAATCGAGGTGTTGCATCGCTATGTGGATCTCACCGCCCAGGAGCCGAAGACCGTGTTGCAGGAGGGCTTGCGCATTCGGGTGAACGCGACGGCCCCCGGGCAGCCATATCAGATCGATCTCACCGTCCGGCAGACGAACGTCACGGATCGACCGCTGGTGTTGCTCCAGTATCGGTACGGGGGATTGGGTTACCGGGGACTCGAAGCCTGGGAGGGTGATGCGAACTGCCGGTTCATGACCTCCGAAGGCATCACGAATCGGATCCAGGGCAACGAATCGAGGGGACGCTGGTGTTGGATCGGCGGCTCCACCGGAGGTGGTATTGCCGGCGTTGCGCTGTTGGGACACCCGTCGAATCTGCGGCATCCGGAGCCGATGCGGTTGCACCCCACGGAACCGTTCTTCTGCTGGGCCCCTCAGCAGCTCGGGGAGTTCATCATCCCGCCCAACGGAACCCACGTCCTCCGATACCGGATCCTGGTGATGGATGGAGAACCGAATTCAGGAAGCATCGAGTCCCAATGGCGAATCTGGACCAAGGCCCTTTGACGGATCGCCAGGAGGCGAGCCGCCCACAAAGGGAAGGGAGCGGACTGACCGGGGTCACTGGAAGGAAAAGGTGTCGCAGCCAGTGGGATCAGAGGATCTGCAACACCCAGCGGCACTCTCCAAAAACCTGTCTCTACTCGTCTTTCCCGGCGTCTCTGCGTCTCTGCGTGAGTCCCCCCTCTTTTCCCCTCTACTCCTTTTCGCCTCTTGCGTGATCCCAGTGGGTAGCCCATACCACGCGGGCGCTAACGACGCCCTCCTGCCGGTGTGGCGAAATGGCAGACGCGATAGACTCAAAATCTGTTTCCCGCAAGGGAGTGGGGGTTCGAGTCCCTCCACCGGCACCACCTTCAAGAACCGCGGGTTATCGCGGTTTTTTGTTTTCCAAAACGCGATGGAAAGCGGGTCCGAGCACCCTGTGGAAATCCGGAACTTGGGGTCGAACACCCTGTCCTTCTACCGACTGCGACCCGGTGCACTGGATGTCCCAACACCACGGTCTTGCGCGCCGATCCGCAGCCCCCATTCCGCAACGATTTGACTTCGACCCGATCCATTGGGACGGCCCAGGGTTTGTCCATGTCGCCCAGCTACAGCCCAGGGATGGAGGATTTCGACGGAACGCCGGATGGATCCGGTTGTTCGGCGTTCGTGGCCTCGCCATTGACCCGGGACACGGTTCGCAACACCGCCGATTCGGGCAATGCGGTGACGGGGGTCGACACCTTGGGGGCGGACCCCAACGGCAACGCCCCGGGATGGGATTCCGGCACGCTTTGAACGGTCTGATCGGGTCGCCCGTTGAATCCGGGTGTGTCTTGAACGCGCACGCGATGGAACGCCGCGCTTTCTTCGAAGGAGACCGTCCGACTCCAGATCGCCCGTCCGGACGGGTCGGATTGAACATCCACTACCGACCATGACGGCGGATCCAAGGCGGGTGAGACCTCCCATATCAAGCGGACTGTCGTCACTGGAACCTTTGCCTCGACACGCCATCCACCCCCGTCAGACACCAGGGACAGTCGGACATCGGTTCCGACGGGAGAGAGGAACTCCACGACCCCGCAGAGCGGGTTGAACGTGACAAACGCCCAATTCGGACTCGCCAGATCGTTCCAGTATCCGGCCGGATGGCCGTAGGCGTTGGCCGTGTTGAGCATGTGGACATGGTTCTCGCCTTGGGTGACCGGTGAGTCATCCGGCTGACCCGGAAGCCAGTGCGTGTAGGTGACCGGCTCGCCACCGATCCACGCGAAATCCCCGCCGGGTGAGATGCGGTGCAGACCGATCCATAGGCTTCGGGATCGACCCCCCCGATTGCCGAACCGGTCAAACAGCCAGGATTGCTCCTCCTCCGTACGCACCGTGGCCAGGTGCCCGCCTAGGCTGACGGCCAAGGCCTCGGCCTCCTCCCACGTACTCTCGCCCAAGAGAGAATAGGGATGGTGATTAACCGGGCTGACGAACGGCCCTGCAATGACCTGTGCAAGGGCGGAGGGCCCTGTGAGCAGCGCCGTCATGATGAGGACACACCGTCGCACAGACCGGCTTTCTGACGGGTCGAGAGCCATCATGGTGTCAGACTGGAGTCCATGGTTTCGCCAGGCAAGGATTGGAACCGGCCCGGCGGATCGAGTGGGTTTCATCCCCCGGCAAGGATCAGGGGTCAAAGGATCAGGGGCAGGTCATCGACCGCTTGGTTTCGGATCCGCCTCGCCCAGGGCTTGTCGGGCGACCCACACCCATCAAAGGTTGATCATGAATCGGAAAATCCTTCCGCTGAGATTCCGAG
>Ga0194113_10003518_pt1 | contig 20917 bp, 12 predicted proteins | sample TA2MahC200mmetaG_FD_146193 | JGI IMG/M metagenome (GOLD analysis project Ga0194113, IMG submission 146193) | Freshwater microbial communities from Lake Tanganyika, Tanzania - TA2015017 Mahale Deep Cast 200m | ecosystem: Environmental > Aquatic > Freshwater > Lake | place: Tanzania: Lake... | reverse complement strand
TCCCAGTACAAGGTGAGTGGCTGATCATCTGTGCTCGGGCCTTGCCATCCGTGCGATTTTTTCATTCTGAGAACGCAATCGCTCCGACCGCGTCCGGGACTAGCACAGATGGCAAAGCCGGAGCACGGATAAGAACGTGATTCGCTCTCGCCCCGCGCCACCGCTTACGAGACCGCGACATCATCCCCAGTACAAGGTGAGTGGCTGATCATCTGTGCTCCGGCCTTGCCATCCGTGCGATTTTTTCATTCTGAGAACGCAATCGCTCCGACCGCGTCCGGGACTAGCACAGATGGCAAAGCCGGAGCACGGATAAGAACGTGATTCGCCATCGCCCCACGCCGCCGCTTACGAGACCGCGACATCATCCCCAGTACAAGGTGAGTGGCTGATCATCTGTGCTCCGGCCTTGCCATCCGTGCGACTAATTCATTTTGAGAACGCAATCGCTCCCACCGCGTCCGGGACTAGCACAGATGGCAAAGCCGGAGCACAGATAAGAACGTGATTCGCTCTCGCCCCACGCCGCAGCATCACGCAAGATCGCATTGAAGGTGATAACCGTGTTTTCTGAGGAGTGGCCGCACGCGCATGCCGGTCAGCTTAGTCGGCGGCGCGCCTTGGCTTTCGATTCGCGGAGATAATCCATGTCATCGGCCGGAGGTTCGGCTTCTGGCGGGATCGGTTCGGCGGGAGCGTTCGGTTCCGGTCCGGTTCTGGCGGGGCGGGCCGGGCGCCCGGTTGGTTCAGGGGCCGCCCGCACGGACTTGCGGCGCGGGCTCCTCGTCTTCCGGCCGGCGGCCGAAGCGCGCCAACGGCGCGCGATTCGAGTTCGAAACGCGGACCGCATGCGTTTCAATCGGAGCAGCAGGCCGAAGCGGGGCTCGGCGATCTCGCACAACGTGAGCAGCAGGAACGTGACCAGCAGTGGGAGCAGGAGGGGACGGACGATCGGCTGCATGCCGCGGCGATGAAAGACCTGCTGCACGTCCTGGACGCGTTGTCCGCCGGTGGTGCTCGCGAGTTCCCGCAACGTGTCGCGGCCGAAATCCGGATCGTTGCGCTGGAGAAATTCGGGAGAGACGGCCATCGAAATCGGACCGATCTTGTAGTCTTCGCCTGCGACGCGCACGACACCGCGATGCAGGCCTGGCTGCGCGATCTTGAACGAGGCGGACAGCTGGTCGTGAGACGACCAGTGGAGCGGCTTGCGGATGCTCTTTCCGTCCGGCGTGAAGACAATGATCTCGGGTGTCCCGATACGTTGCTGTTGCTCCTGCGAGACTTCCATGCGGATATTGGCGAAGCTTCCTTGGTAATCGACGCTGATCTGCAGATTGTCCGAAACGCTGCTTCCCATGGCCCAACGTGCCGCGCTGAGCATGATGTCGCCATATTGCGAATGCTGGGCGAAGGCGAGGTTGGGGTCGAGAGCCAGGGTGACGACTCGGCCCAGCCCCCGCTGCCAGAAGGCGAGGACGGGCGCGTTGTCCACGTCGGCCGTCCGCAGGGCGACGTTCGAGTCGGGTCGGGCGAAGAGCAGGTTGTATTGCGGACAGCTGAATTTCTGCCAGCGGTTGTGGGGCGCCATGGTCAGCGCCGCCGCGCCGGCCACGATCGGGGCCGGCTCTTCGATGAAGCGATTGCGCGTGTAGGTCAGCGTGTCGGCCGTGAAGAACTGGACCAGCTGGGCGGCGTCCTGGGTGAAGTAGACCGATCCGCCACCGCGGGCAGCCACGTCTTTCAGGAACTCGGCATCCACATCCGCCTCGGTCCCCAGGCCGACGACGCTCACCGTCACGCCCGCCTTTTTGAGCTCGCCGAGCAGTTTCTGGTACTCGCCCGGCTCCTCGGCATCGGCCGCGTCGGCGAACAGCAGGATGTGCTTGTTCAGCTGTTTGGCGCCCAGCACTTCGCGGGCCGCGGCGACCAGCCCGGTGTAGACGAAGATCCCGCCCCCCATCGATTCGACCGAGAGGCAGCGGGTGATGATCGCGCCCGGGTCCTCGACCGCCTTCTGCGGAACGATGATGTGAGCGGCGCTGTCGACCGCGACCAGCGACACGCTGTCCACGCCGCTCATCAGCCGGATGCACTCGGCCGCGGCGTTGTTGGCCAGGGCCATTTTCGTCTTGCCGCTGGGAGTGGTCATGGCCATGCTGCCGGATCGGTCGAGCACGATGCTGAAGGCGGTGGCCGTCTTCTTCGATTGCTGGCGGTCTTCCAGGGAAACCGGCAGGATGTCATCGATGGCGGTCATGTAATAGCCCCCGGACGCGAAACTGCGGTTGCCGCCGCAGACGAGCAACCCGCCACCTTCCTGAGTGACAAATCGTTGTACGTCCTCGATCTGTTCGCGGGTGAGCGTGATGATGGGGACGTTGTTGAGGACGATGGCCTTGTGACCCTCCATCTGCCGGAGATCGAAGCGGAATCCGTCGATCGCCACGATGTGCAGCGGGATGTTCCCCGCGCTGAGGATGCCGGCGACGTTGTCCGCCTGGCCGGTGTTGTTCACCAGCAGCACGGGCCGCTCTCCGACCACTTGGACAAACCGTTCGGCCCTGTTGTCGTTCCGCATGACTTCGGGAGCCCGTCCCAGAGCCTCCACTTCCAGCCGGTAGCTGTAGATCCCGGCGGCACCGGCCGCGTCGGCGAAGACGATCTGGTTCTCGCCACGCTGGAACTGGTACGACGTCCATCCCCCGGCCTGCTCTTCGTTCACGACGCGATCGTTCCGCAGCAGCCGGTAACGGCCGGCCGTGGCGGCCGTGCTGTTCACCTGAAAGACGATCCGGAACGGTTCGTTCGTCAGCGTCTTGTCGGGCATTCTCACGTCGGTGACCGACAGGTTGAACAGCTCGCGGCGCTTCAGGTCGCGATAGTGGATGCCGGCTCCCTGCCGCCGGGCCGAGCGGGCTTGGCCCAGCGGATTCCGCTCAGTGTACTCGCCGTCCGAAAGAAGAAAGACGCGGGCATTCGGGTCGTTGCCGAGCAGGCCGAGCGCGGTCTCCAGGCCCCCGGCCAGATCCGTCGCGTCCTCGGACCAGGGGTTCTCGAACGAACCGATCGTCAAGCCCGAGGCCGGTCCCTGCTCCACGTGCGGCTGATCGTTGAAACTGACAACGCTTACCCGGTCGCCCGGCTGCAGGTTGTCTCGAACGTATTCCAGAATCTCCAGCTGCCGCCCACGCGACTCGTCGGATATCGATCGCGACCGGTCGACCAAGACGCACAGGTTCAGCGACGTGCTGGGACGCAGGAGCGACGGGCGGCAAAGGAGCAGCACGGCGATTCCGAGCAACAGCAGTCGCCACGCGTTGCGTACCCGCAGCCGGCGTGCGTAAAGCCAGGCCAGACCCAGGCCAAGCACCAGCATTTCCGGATACTCTATCGAGCAGAGTCCTGGGATATCCATGAGAGGCCTGTGAACGTGATTGCCAGAACGGCCAGGACCAGAAACAGGCGGTGGTCCGCGGTGGTCCGCGTGATCGTTCCCGGGTCGAGGTTTTGAAAGTCGACGGAAGTCCTGCCCCCTGAGGACAGGTCCGATTCGGTCGGCGAGAAGAAATTCGCGCAGAACAGCGCCAGCGAACGGCCGGCGGCACTGCGGAACTGATAGGTGCCCGCCTCCAGATCGTCCAGCAGGCGCGGCAGGTTGGCAGCGCCGTCAAAGCGCTCGTAGAGTTCTCCGTTCCTCAGCAGTTCGATCGTTCCGCTGGCATCCTCCGCGGGCAATTCCAGCGAAACCGGGACCTGTTCTCCCACGCGATAATTGGTGCGGGACATCCCCGGCACGATGCGGCGCACGTGTTCGATGAGGTTCCGAATGAGAACCGGAAACAAGCTGGTCTGATGGATGTTGGTCCGGTCGGGGACAAGATTGAGATAATAGAATTCGCGGCGGTCGGTCGGTCGCCTGTTCACCGGACCGCCGAACAGCAGCGGCGTGTTGGCGGTAGTCAGCAGGGAAGTGCAGGACCGGGGCGCCGAGGTAGCTCGGAAAGGCCACACGATCCCTTCTTCCAGCGGCAGGCCCTGCGTGATCAGCGACTCGCTGTCCGCGAGAATATCCAGCCCGCGGGCAACCCCATCCACGGCCCCGTCCTCTCCGGTCGGCACTGTGCAGATCAAGGTGGCCGACGCGTACTGGTCAAGCAAGGCTTGAGGGAACGGTCCGTCGGCAGTTGCCGCCGGCTCCGGCGAGGAGGACGCCGCGGCGTTCGTATCGGCAGCCGCTGGCGGGTTGAGCGGAGGAGGAAACGTCGCGGACCGGCAGAAGACCAGGTCGGCGTATTGCGCGTCGGGCTCGTTGAAGGCGAACGGAGTGGCTTCGACCGAACGGCTGAGGAACCGGTCGAGCGGTTCCATGCGATCGGCATGCACGCGGATATTTCGCACCGGGACCGGGGCCAGCACGACCCGGTTGTCGGCCGCCAGCGAGTCGGCGTCCAGTGAGATTTCGATCGGCTGGTCGAGAACGGAGATGTGGAAGGAGAGACTGTCCAGCACTCCGGGGCTCAGCCGGCGAGGGGCAATCGAGGCGTCGAGCGGCTGGTCGCCGGCCCGCAACGTCAGGCGACACTCCACCTCCTCGCGGCCAAACGCCTGCAGACTGACGAACACCCGATCGCGGTCCGGACCGATCCGAACCCGATCGGCGAACACGATCGCGCAGTTATTCAAGGGCTCGCCGACTCCCAGGACTTCCAGCAGGTCGCCGTATTCGTTCGCCTGGTCGGGTTGGTCCGTCACGAACAGCATCTTCTCGGCATCGGTCGCGAACCGTGAAGCCAGCTGAACGGCCTGGGAGAGATCGCAGGACGGAGCCCGGGGCTGCCAGAGGCCGAATTGCCGCAGCAGTTCGCGATGTTCGGCGTACGGGCCGGCGATCACTTGGGGGCGCGTGCCGGCCACGACGAGTGTGAACCGGGCCTGCGCGTTGGCTTGTTCTTGGAGAGCGGTTCGCACGCGGTCCGCGGGTGTGTCGCCCGCTTCTCCGCGTGCCGTCATGCTGACGGAATCGTCGACGATGATCACGAAGTGCTCGGCGCTGTCGTCACGAGGGAAATCGAGGCCGGCGATCAACAGTGACAACAGTGTGGCAGCCAACAGCTGGAACAGCAAGGACAGGCTGCGCAGCAGCCGTGTCCAGCGGCTACCGATCGGTTGCCGCGTCGCGGCGAACTGCCACAAATGGAGCCCGCCGATCTCGCGCACCTGGCGGTGGCTGCGGAAGAAGTGCAGCCCCAGGATGGCCGGGATCGACAGCAGGGCCAGCAGGCCCCACGGGTTAGTGAAAATCATGCCGCTACCGTTCGTCTCTCGAGCCCGGGTGGCTACGACTCCTCCCGCTCAACACACTTCAATGATGCCCGCGCGAAACAGGCGGCGAAGGACCTGGTCCCAGGGCTCGACGTCGCCCACGATGCCGAACCCGCCTCCCAAAATCCGCATCTGCCGATCGATGCCGTCCTGCAGCGCCTGGAGCCGGCGACCGTAGCCCTTCACGGTATCGTGATTCAACTGGACGTGCAGGTACTCGCCGGTCTCGGCGTCCACGAGACGCCAGTTGCCGCCCGGTTCCGGCTGCGCCTCGAATCGGGCCAGCAGCTGGACCAGGACCACGTGGTCCGCGTCGCGGAACACGCGGGCTAGTCCACGCGGCTCGAACGGAAAAAGAAAATCGCTGACAAACACCTTGATCCCGCCGCGACGGGCCGCGGGAGCATTGTCCAACAGCGGGAACGGCGACTTGACCCGAATCCGCTCAGCCTGCTCCAGCTCGAACGGATGGTGAACGGGGACCAGGCTGGCACCCAGGTTGTGGACTCGCGTGCTGGCGTGGAACTGCCGCGCCAGAAGATGGAAGAAGTAGGCCAGTTGAGCGGCCCGTTCGCCCTTTTCCGGACTGACGCCCATGGAACGGGACGTATCGACGATGATATCCAGGTGGGGCGAGATCTCTTCCCGGTACAGTTTGACCGTCAGGCGGTCGGTGCGGGCGAAGGCTCGCCAGTCGACATGCCGGAGGTCGTCGCCCGGAACGTAGTCCTTGCGGTCCTGGTATTCGATCGAACTGCCGGTGCGTTTCCCGGCCACGTCGCCCGCCATGTGCAGACGCTGCCGTTCCGGCATCCGCAGCCGGCAGGCATGGGCCGAGCCTTCGATTTCCCGCTGTATCTCGCGTCGCATGTCTCTCTCCTACGTCGGCTTGGGAAGAGCTTTCGCCGCGTAAGCGAGCCGTCTCCGCGCGGTGAAATACAGGGCGAGCAAGCCCAGCACACCCAGGATGACGCGATACGGCGCGATGATGAACACAAAGGAAGGCGAATCGCCAGCCACAACCACGGAGGATAGTGGCGACAGGTGCAATGCCAGCGCCTGGATAAACAGCTCGCCTAAGAAGCTGTGGTACGAGTAAGGTGCATCCGAAGACACCACGGTCACCGTGATCATCAAGGGGAGGCCCAGGATGACCCACCAGCTGAGGATACCGACCTTCAGCAATGCGGTGTTCTGCCGAAACCTCTGGCTGAGGACAAGGAAAGCGCCAGGCAACGCCAGGAAGAACGGCATCTGCAGCGCCGTCGTGGCCGCGTTGTAGAAGTGGAACATGACGGGAACCATTGCCGAAACCAGAGTTGTCATGAGGACCGTGAACAGACCGAACATCAACTCAAAGATCAGCAGCGTCCGCAGGGTCCCCTTCACGCCGGGCGCGAACAGCGCATAGACGACTTTGGTCAGCGACAGCCGCGCGTTGTCCCGCCGCCGGCGCGTCATCACGGGAACGTCCGGGCGGCCGTAGAAGGACGCCAACCCCAGGATCAGGAACAGGATGGCCGGCGGAACGAATACCGCGTATCCCACGGATTCATCGACCCACGCGGTTCGGAAAATGAAGACTCCCCATGCCCCCAGGTAACACGCCGACAGGAGCGTCGTCAGGAAATGCACGGCCGTGCTGCGGGAATCCGTGCTCGGGCTGATCGCATTACAGCACAGATAGAACAGCAGCAGACAGATCTGCAGGTAGAAGGCCAAAAAGTACAACGTCGCCTTGACGCTGCTGGGGTCGAGCAGGACCAACTGTTTGAAGAAATCGACCAGACTGCCCGCCCCACCGAACCGCACCAACTGGTAAGAGAGCCCGAGTGCGAGATAGGGGAGAATCAGGAACAACAGCACGAGCGCCACGCCGCGGATCAGGCCGCTGACCTGCTTGGACTTCCCAAGCAGGGCGACAAACAGGGCCATCAGATACAGGGGAAGGATGGCCAGGACGAGCAAGATCGAGACCGTGATCACCAGGTAGAAGTCGAGGCCTCCGAGCAGGAAGGCGACGAACATGAAAGGGACGAGGCAGAAGAACCCGAAGGAGAACTGGACGAGCATCGAGAGGAACTTGCCCCACACCATGCGTTCGAGCGACATTCCGGACAGTTCGTACAGCTCGAACGTGCGGTTGAAGAACTCCCGCGCCGTGAGATTGTGCTCCAGAAAGGCGATAATCAGCGCGTACAGGAACAGCACGCTCGAGAGCACGCTGAACGACACGACGCCGAGCCGTTCCTCGGTCTGGGTCACCAGCACCACAATCGCGGTCGTGACTTCGGCGATCGCCAGCAACCCGAAGAACAGAATCGCGAACGTGCGTTTGCGCAGCCACTGCGTGATGTCCTTGTACAGCATCGCGTTGTCGGCGATGCCGGCCAGGATCAAGGCGGGCTTCCGCATCATGAGAACTCTCCTCGCGTGATCTTCATGAAGATGTCCTCCATCGACATCGCGCCGTGTTTGAATTCGACGACCGAAAAGCCGCGGTTCAGCACGTCGCGCATCAGGCCCGGCAGCTGCGCGACATCCTCGTGGAAGCCGAACGTGATCGTGCCGCCGGAATCGACGCGCAGATCCCGCACGTCCGCTCGCTCGCTGAGCATCATCTCCAGCGACTCGACCTGATCGGCATTCAACAGTCGGATGGTGATCTCCGTTCCTTCCTGCAAGCTCGCGCGGATATCCTCGAACCGCCCGAAGGCCACGTTCCGACCCTGGTCGATGATCAGAAGAAAGTCGCAGATCTCGGCCAGCTCGGTCAGGATGTGCGAGCTGATGAAGACGGTCTTGCCGCGATCGGCCAGGCTCTTGACCAGGAAACGGAACTCGACGCGCGCCCGCGGATCCAGCCCGGCGGCGGGCTCATCCATGATCAGCAGTTTCGGATCGTTGATCAGGGCCCGTCCCAGGTTCAGGCGCTGCTGCATCCCCTTGGACAGGGTCTCGACCTCCTTGTTGGCGATCTTGCCCAGCCCGGTGAACTCCATGATTCCATCGATGCGCGAACGCCGCACGGACCGGTCCAGTTCGTAGGCCCGAGCATAGAACTCCAGGTAGTCCTCGCACGTCAGCGCCGGGTAGGCCCCGTAATGGTCCGGCATGAAACCGATGTTGCGGCGGACCTTGTACGGCTCTTCGAACAGCGACATCCCGTCGACCTGGACAGCGCCCGCCGTCGGTTCGTCCAGCGTGGCGATGATCCGCATGGTTGTCGTTTTGCCCGCGCCGTTCGGACCGACGAACCCGCAGATCCTCCCCTTCTCGAGCTGAAAGCTCAGGTTGTCCACGGCCCGCAGGGAACCGAAGTCCTTGGTCAGGTTCTCGACTTGCAGCACGCACTGCCCTCCTTCTTGTTTCCCGCCGACCGTCTTCTCGTTCCAATTCAATCAGCGAGCGGTGTCGCCCTGGAGCACGCTCTCGCCAAACAAGACACAGAACGCGTTGTCGCCCCGCATCGTCAGGCCGGCATTCAGGTCGACCGGCGGCCGAGAGAACACGATCACGTAAGTGGCCCGGCCCCGTTCCGCGGAGGACGCGGTTTGATTGTGACGGCTCGTGATGATTCCGCTCAGCTGACCGAGCACGAATCTGTCGGGCGGGGCGTCCTGATTCAGGGCGAGCTGGACCAGGGCTTGGTCACCGGGAACCGGCGTCGGCAGTTCGGTCAGCTGGGCCTTGCCGCCGGCCGGCACTCGGTTGGCCTCGTAGGCTTTGTTGCCAACCCGCAACACGACGCGTTCCGCCTCGCCGTCAAATCCGTTCAGCACCGTCATGTCGTCCAGGTCCCACACCAGCTTGGCTCGCGTCGTCCAATGCCGAACGGTCAGATAATGAAAACTCACGGACGGCGAGAACAGGCCGGATCGCAGCTGCTGTTCTTCGGTCAGGTCCAGCGCGAAGGACTCCCGGTCGCCATAGGTTCCCAGCGGGCAGAAGGCGGTGTCGCGGGTGAAGCGAAACCCGCCCAGGGGATACAGGCCCGAGAAGAACACGTGGCGGCTGAATGTGATCGCGCTGTCGGTCTCCTCGTCCAGCACGATCAGGGCCAGCGATCCGCCCCGCTTGGCGAACCCCTGAGTCACCAGGAAGAAACCGATGATCAGCAGGCAGCACGCCACGGACGCCAGCGGGAGCGTGATCAGCAGAGCGCGAATCCGGTTGCGGCGCGCGAAGTACCAGTAGTTCAGCGGACCGGCTATCACGAAGAACAGTGTGGCCAGGGACAGGCCGCCGACGCCGCCCGCGTACTGGGCGACCGTGAAGGGGACACTGTCAAACGAACTCGCGCCCTTGGCATGCGTTTCCCATGCGGCCCCTTCCTTCGACCACTGCCCGTCGGTGGCCTCGTTCTCGATCGGGTTGGCCACCATGTACCGGACCGTGCCGAGCATCCGAGCTTCTTCCCGCTCTGGCCCGGAGTGGCCGTAGATCACGAGCCGACCGCCGGCCCGCACCCACTGCTCCAGCGCCTTGCGTTCGGTCGGCGCCAACTGCTCCCAGGCCGGGTCGTGCACGAAGACGGCATGGAACGGGCAGTAACAGAGCCAATTGTCCGGCAGCTCCTTCGGCGACAGCTGGGAGACGCATTCGGCCGGACCTCCACTGTGACCGTACGAGTGCGCCGTGCCATTCATATTCGCGAATCGCGCGAGCTCGGCGGCCGTCGCGCGTTCCTGCAAAGAGGACACGTGCAGGAATTCCAGGTTTTCGTCGTTCATACCGGTCACGGCCGAACGCCCGTCCGCATCCACGACCCGCACCTGCCAGCCTCCTCCGCCCCTGGTTCTCAGCAGGGGAACGTGGTAGACGCGCGCTTGCCCGGCCCCCAGGATCTGGTCGAAATATTCGATCCGCTGGTCAAAATAGTGGTCGCGGAGCTCCAGCCGGTAGGACATTTCACGACCATATCGGTTCTGCACTTCCACGCGACCGTACGAATACGGAGCTTCAGCTCGGGCCCCCGCGATCTTCCCCGAGACGGCCATATCGCCGCGGCCCGTTGCCGCGCACACCAGGACGACAGTTGCCGCCAGGAATAGCCGGAAGGTGGATTGCGTTACCGTGAGCGTCATGTCGTGACTCCAGCCGGCAGGGCCTTCGACGACGGTTCGACCGAATCGAGGATGGCGTCGAGTATCTGCTGAATCGAAACGCCGTCGACCCGGGCGGAGTAGTCGAGAATGATGCGGTGATTCAAGACCGCGCCGAACAGCTCCGACACGGAATCGAACCCGGCTTGCACGCGGCCGCGAACCAGCGCGTGGGCCCGTGCGGCGCCGGCCAGCGCGATCGCTCCCCGCGGACTGGCGCCGTACCGTACATACTGCTTGACCAGCGCCGGTGCCGCGGGCTGGTCCGGATGGGTTGCCTGAACCAGCCGCACAACGTACGCGGCCACCGCCTCCGACAGGTAGATCTCCGTGGCCAGCTTGATCAACTCGCGAAGACCCTCCAGATCGAGGACCGGTTCGAGTCGAGGCGGTGCGCCGTGCACGCGATGGAGCACGATCTCGCTGAGCACTTCCGGACTGGGATGGTCCATGTGCAGCTTGAACAGGAATCGATCGACTTGAGCCTCGGGGAGCGGATAGGTTCCTTCCAGCTCGATCGGGTTCTGAGTGGCGATGACAAAGAACGGGTCCGGCAGCTTGTGCGTCTGGCCCAGCACCGTCACCGCGCGTTCGGCCATCGCTTCGAGCAGCGCGGATTGCGTTTTCGGCGAGGCCCGATTGATCTCGTCGCCCAACAGCACGTTGGCGAACACCGGCCCTGGCTGGAAGTCGAACGAACGGCGGCCGGCTTCCTCCTGCAAAATGAAACTGCCCGTGATGTCGCTCGGCAACAGATCCGGCGTGAATTGCACGCGGCCGAAAGAAATCGAGCAGAGTCGAGCCAGGCCTTTGACCAGTTCCGTCTTCCCGAGACCCGGCAGTCCTTCGAGCAGAACGTGGCCGCCGGCCAGGATGCCGGTCACCAGGTGTTCGGTGAGTTGCGTCTTGCCCAGCAGGACCTGGTTGAGCCCGCCGAGCAGTTTCTGGATCCCCACCTGGGCTTTCTCGACGCGCTCCTGCAGGCTCGCGTTATCCGTCATGGATTCGGTTCTCACGTTTGCGGAAGCTCGTAGTGACCCGATTCATCGGGTCCAATTTACCCAGTGCACTCCGACCGCATGAATGCGGTCACTACAAACGGCTTGACCGCATGAATGCGGTCACTACAAACGGCTTGTCGCGCTCAACGATCGGAAAAGTATTTCTGAACAACCTCGCGCTGGCTGGGCGAGATGCGGGTGCGGCTGACCGCTTGGCCTTGTTCTCCCTCGAACGACTGCAAAGTGCCCGCACTGAATTTCCCCGGGTCCGGCTTCGGCTGCAGCCGCGTGATACCCAGGTCGACCATGTCCTCGGGGCTCAGGTACCGGTTCTTGAGCCGATCGCGTTCGTACTGGGCGCTGTCCAGCTGCTCCGCATCACCGTATGCCATGGCGGCGTCGGCGCGGCCCCGGTCCACTCCACCTCGTCCCGGGTACATTCCCAGCAGATCCGATTCCAGTTCCTCCAGCTGTTGAGCCAGCTGGCCCTGCAGCTGCTCGGCCAGCTTCATGAGGACCTCCCGATCCGTTCCGGAAAGCTGCGCGCCGCCCTGGCACATCCCGTCGCACTGGGTGACGATGTCGGCCAGTTGCTCCAGTATTTCGGGCGGCAGCGACTGGCTCGCGAGATTGATCGCGTCCTTGAGGTCCTGCAGCGTTTGGTTGAACTGCGGACTCTCGGCGGCGGCCAGTGGGTTGTCGCGAAAGCCGGGACTGCTGGTCAGATCCTGGAGCGATTCGGCCACGTTGGCCGTCGCCTGGCGGCTTTGCTCAAGCGCGTCCTGCAATTGCTGCTCGACATGTTCCAGCGCTTCCCACTTCTCCCGCGTCAACCCCTCGCCCGTCTCCCGCAACTGCTCCAGATCCGCCAGCAACAGCGCACGCTGGTCCTCGGGCAGCCGCTCCTTGTTCTCCTCCAGCCGCTCGACAATCGGCTCCGTCAGCGAACGCATGGCTTCCTGCCCCAGCGCGACGTTCTTCGCTGGGGTACGCGGTGGGATCAGCAGGACGACCGACACGTAGACAAGGACCGGCGCCAGCCGCTTGAGAAAATAGGTCCAGCGGATCCGGACAGCACGCTGCCGCAGCGCCTGTTGGATCTCGCCGCTCAGCGCGGCTGTGTCCAGCTCGGGGTACAACTGCGGGGCCTCGAACAGAGCACAGATCAGGCCGTCCCTTCGATACAATTGGTCCGCCAACTCCGCCCCGTCACGCGGCGCAAAAAAACATCCCCCACGACGCGAGCGCCAATAGCCGTAAAGCGGAGCCAGAAGAACCAACAAGCCGCTTACTTGCCCGGCCGTCAACCACTCCGACCCGAGCATCTTCAACACCAACACGCCACTGGCCCACGCGCCCGCCAACACGCCTATCGCCAGAACCGAACTGTCCAACCACACTGCGGCATTCAAACGGAACAGCAGCGGACGCAGAACGGGAAGCAGACTGGAGGAACGGTTCTCGGGTCGATCCATGGCAGCGGTATCCGAAGTCCCATGCGAGTCCGTAGACCTGGAAAAACACTCGCGATGAGCCTCACTCGTTTGTACACTATACTTCACCCACGAGCGACCATCTCCCCCCAGTCAGACGGGGGCACGGCATACGGAATCATTGTCCATGAACGGCAACCAATCCCAGCCGGCGAAGACCGAAACCAGACCCGGACATCGAATCGGCCTGCGTGGGTATCTCGCCCTGCTGGGCCTCGCAGCGATGCTGATAGTCCTCGTGGGAATCGTGCTCCGGCCCTCCACACGCGGATTGCGAATCGACCCGAAGACCACGTTCATCACCGAGCCGCTCACGGCGGATGGAACGAGGGTCGATTACTTCGCCGCGATGGAACAGACTAGCTATCCGCCCAACCTGGCGACCGAGGAGAACGGCTACCGTCTGATTCTGGAACGGTTTGGGCCAGGTCCGGATGCTAAACGGAACTGGATCACACAGGTGTGCCCGAAACTGGGTCTCGATGCAGGTCGGATTCGTGCCGATTTGAAATTGACGGATCCCGACGATTGGATCCACCAGTACGTCGTCGGCCCGGATTTCGACGACGATGATCGGGCGGCTATCGCACGGCTTGCGGACGAGGCACACGAGCGGGGTGATGGCGTTGACTTTGAGGAAGAACCGGCAACGAAGGATGAGCCGGCGGGTGTGCGGAGCGACGAGGAGGAAGCGGGTGTCGGCGACGTTTCGCAGGCGGACTCGGGCGCCGCGCCGCTGGACTCGGCTGCGGCGTCGGACATGGCCATGTTGGTCGAGCATCGGATGCTGGATGCTCCCTGGACTCTGAGCGACCTGCCCATGATGGAGCGGTGGCTGGCTGAGAACGGGCCGGCTCTGGACCTGATTGGCGAGGCGGTGCGGAAACCGGTTTACTGCATTCCTCTCGCGCGCGACCCCAGTGGGTCGCTGGTGGATTCTATACGGCTTCCCGAGCAGCAGCGGTCGCGGGCCTTCGCGCGTGCGCTGTCCACTCGGGCCCAGTTTCGGATTGGCAGCGGTGACATCGACGGCGCGATCGACGACATCATGTCGTGCAAGCGATTGGGGCGGCATGTGGGGCTCGGGGCGTCGGCAATCGACCTGCTCGTGGGTTGTGCTATTCAAGGGATCGCGAACGGAATCGGTCTGGCTGCCGCACCGGAACATCCTCCGTCACGACAGCAGCTCCAGCGACTACTCGCGGCGCTGGATGAACCACCCCCCTATGGTGAACTCGCGAGTGTGTTCCGGATTGAGCGATTTCTGAGCCTGGACATCGTCCAGACGCTGGCCCACGACGAAAACCCCGGATCGAACCTGGACGAGATGGTAGCGGAGTGGGGCGCGTCCGAATACCTTCCGAACGAGATGCGCTTCGCCATCGATGTGATGGGGGTGGACTGGAACGTTGTTGCAGAGAAGTTCAACGCCCATTACGACGCGGCGATCGAACACCGCACGGTGCCGAGCGCGAGCGGTTTTCGGCCGGGGTTGCTGGCTTCTATGCGGGCCCGCTCCGAATTCACGAGCGACTTACTCTCTGCTCTGTTGATTCCGGGCGTCGAAAGCATCGAGGAGGCAACGCATCGTCTCCGGTGCTCTGACAACCTGCAACGCATCGCGTTGGCCATGCTGCTGTACGAACGCGACCACGGCACGCTCCCGCCGGCGTTCACCGTCAGTGCCCAGGGAGTGCCGCTGCACTCGTGGCGCGTGCTGCTGCTACCTTACCTGGGGTTTGACGCGCTCTATCAACGAATTCGCCTGGACGAACCTTGGGACAGCGAGCATAACAGGAAACTGCACACGACGAACGTGAGCTGTTATCAGTGCCCTTCCGCAGTGCTGGCCGAAGGCGAGACGACGTACGCCGTGATCGTCGGCAAGGAGGCGCCGTTTGATCAAACCGGCCAAGGGCGTCGGCTGTCAGATGTCGGACCGGGGTACACGAAACGAATTCTCGTTGTGGAACGGAAACTGACCACCTGCTGGATGGATCCCGGCGCCCAGATCGCCCTCGAGGACGCCCGGCGTGGCATCAACGTGGACCCGAAGGGGATCAGCAGCAGTCACCCATCGGGAGCGAATGTCGGTATCAGCAGCGGGGCGGCGACGTTTCTTTCCGAAACGGCGGACCTCGATGAGGAACTCCATCCATTGCTGGGGCTCCCCAAGTAGCTGACATTCAAACGGATCGTCGATCGTCGTGGCAAAGGTCCGCATGTCTTCTTCCACCAAGCCATCCGGACTTGTCTTGCGAAGGCAGACCACGATGTTCTTCTTGGGAATGTCCTTACCCGCCCCGCGCTGATAGATGGTCTCCATGGCACGACACCCTCCGGCACCCGCGGTTCTGGCCAAACCGTTCCATCGCTGAAAGTCGCGTGACGGCTGGCGTTGCGGCAGCGTGATCCGATTCCCGTCTGGACGCGGATGGACGACTGGCTGGAGAAGGAGGAGGTTCTCAGACCGCCTTCTTATCTGTGCTCCGGCCTTGCCATCCGTGCTATCTGGTACAATCAACGCTGTGCCTCGAAACAGAATAGGAAGCGCAAGGTGCTACGCCACGTCTTCAGCTGACGTGAGAGACGATTTCCTTTTGATCGTGGAGTCGATACCATGTTCGATCGCGCTCATGCTCTTGCCGTCAGAAGAACCTCGCCTGTGGCGATGATACTTCTGGCCTGCCTGACCGGTGCGACGTTGCCCCGCGCCTCGGCCGACCTGCGCGTGGGGACGGCCGTCGCGGATATCGCGCCGACGAAACTGCCGGTCCTCATCACCGGCGGCTTTCTTGGTCGGACGGCCGATACGATCCGCTCGCCTCTCCTTGCACGAGCGATCGTGCTGGACGACGGCCGCGAGCGGATCGCCATCGTGGTGGCCGACAACTGTGCCATGCCGCGCGAGTTGATCGATGAGGCGAAGCAAGGGGCCGCCCAACGGACGCACATCCGGCCCGACCGGATGCTGATCGCCGCGACTCACACGCACAGCGCGCCCTCCTCCGCCGGAGGTTTGGGAACCGACGCGGAGCCGGAATACGCCGCACTGCTACGGGATAAACTGGTCGAGGCGATCGTGGAGGCCGAGGCCCGGCTGCAGTCGGCCCGCGTCGGGTGGGCCGTCGGCAATGCCGGTGATTACAACGCGACCCGGCGGTGGATCCGTCGTCCCGATCGGATTGAAAAGGATCCGTTCGGCAACCTCACCGTGCGAGCCAACATGCACGCCGCCGCCGATTGGGACAACGTCACCGGTCCGGCCGGTCCCGAGGATCCCGACTTGGCGGTGATCGCCTTCCAATCGCCCGACGGCCGCCCGCTGGCCGTGCTGGCGAATTTCGCGATGCACTACTATTCCGACGAGCCGATCAGCGCCGACTATTTCGGCCTGTTCTGCGCGGGGATGCAATCGCGGTTGGCTCAGGACGGCGCCGCGCCGTTGGCCATCATGAGCCACGGCTGCAGCGGCGATATCTGGTTGTGCGATTACGAACAACCGCCCGGCCAGCGCCATGAGAAGTGGACGATCGCGAGCTACACCGAGCAGCTGCTCGATATCGCCCTGAAGGCGCACACCGCGATCACGTACCAGGACGCCGACCTGGCCATGGCCGAGACGAGGTTGCATCTGCCGTACCGCGTTCCCGACCAGCACCGGCTGGAATGGGCGCAGCGGATCATGGCCAAGATGGGCGACCGTCCGCCCGCCGATCAACAGGAAGTGTACGCCCGCGAACAGATGTACCTGCATGAGCGGCAGGCGGGTGACATCGTGCTGCAGGCGATTCGGATTGGCAACATCCTGATCGCCGCCACGCCCACCGAAACGTACGCCTTGACTGGACTGAAGATCAAACGGCAAAGCCCGCTGCCCCAGACAATGGTGCTCGATCTGGCCAACGGATCCGACGGCTACCTGCCGCCCCCCGAGCAACACGCGGTCGGGGGCTATAACACCTGGCCCGCCCGGTCGTCGTGCCTGGAGGTTCGGGCCGAGCCGAAGATCGCCGAGGCGACCGTGGAACTGCTGGAACGGGTCGCGGGCCAGCCACGCCGCGTGTTCATGCAAAGCCGAGGCCCGGCCGTAGCGGCTCTGCTGGCGGCCAAACCGGCGGCCTACTGGCGTTTGGACGAATGGGAGGCTCCGCGGGCCGCCGACATCTCCGGCCACCGCCGCGACGGCATTATCGAGCCGGGTGTGGTCTTCTTCTTGCCCGGTCCGCGCGGCGATGCGTTCTGCTCCGACGGCGAAGAGAACCGCTCGGCCCACTTCTGCGGCGGCCGACTCCGTGGTCGAATCGATGGCCTGTCGGATCGCTACACAATCTCCCTCTGGTTCTGGAACGGCATGCCCCTCGAGGCCCGGCCGATTACCGGCTGGCTCTTCTCGCGCGGCTATGACCACGGCCTGGGACCGCATGATGATCATCTGGGAATCGACGGTGCAGGCAAGCTGATCTTCCAGCGCGGCAACGGAACGGAAGAAGGTTCTTCAGCGATCGGCCGCACGGCGATCCAACGCTGGGTCTGGAACCACCTGGTGCTGGTCCGCGACCACGAAAAGATCCGCGTCTATTTGAACGGTCAGGCTCAGCCCCAGATTGACACGATGTTGTCAGCCAACTTCCCCGCCGGATTCGACCACGTTTTTCTCGGCGGGCGCTCTGACAACGATTCGAATTGGGAAGGCAGGTTGGACGAGATTGCCGTGTTCACTCGAGCCCTGACGCCCGAGGAGGTGGAGCAGTTGTTTGTCAGATAAACGTCGCGCCCGACCAGCGCTCGCACGCGGTGTTGCTGAGCCGGCGCCCCTGTTGCACTTGCCCGCATACTACCGACGTCGTTTACCGCCCAGCCGAAGGCGCCGGCCGGTTGAGCGCCGATGGAGCCGGCGCCTTCGGCTGGGCGGTAAACGAAGGGGAACAGCTCGTTTCTCGAGAAAGCAAATCGTAGCACAACTTTGGAACATCAACCCATGAGGCGAACCACTCAACTGATCATCGTATTCCTTTTGGTCACATTGGCCGCGGTGCCTTCCGCTGCGGCGGCCGAGCAGCCGGTATGTGTTTTCATCCTCGCCGGCCAGTCGAACATGGAAGGCGCGGGCCGGATCAAGGCCGATCCGAATCGCAACGGCGGCAAAGGGTCGCTAGAGTTCCTCGTGAAGAACGCGGCGACCGCGGAGCGATTCGCGCCGCTCGTGGATGCCGAGGGACGCTGGCGAGTGCGGGACGACGCGTGGGTTTCCTATCTCGAACGAAAAGGGCCGCTCACCGCCGGGTTTGGCGCGCGGAAGGATGAGACGATCGGTCCCGAACTCGGCTTTGGCTGGGTGATGGGCGACGCGATGGAGGAGCCGGTGCTGCTCATCAAATGCGCGTGGGGCGGCAAGAGTCTGGCGGTGGACTTTCGCCCGCCCAGTGCGGGCAAGCTGCCGTATTCGTTGGGCGAAAAGGGGGATGCGGCCCTCGCGCAAGATCCGGCCATACTCGGCAAGTACTTCCGCGAGACCGTGACGCTCACCAAGGCGGCCTTGGCGGCCATTAAAGAACTCGTGCCCGGCAGTGATGGACGTTATGTGCTCGCCGGCTTCGGCTGGCACCAGGGGTGGAACGACCGCATCAACGACAGGTTCAATGCCGAGTATGAGAGCAACATGGCTCACTTCATCCGCGACATGCGCCGCGAACTCGGCGCGCCCGCGCTGCCGTTCGTCATCGCCGAGACCGGCATGAGCGGCCCAGAGGAGACGCACCCACGCGCGCTGTCACTGATGAAGGCCCAGGCCGCGGTTGCGGAGCGCGAGGAGTTCAAAGGCAACGTCGCCTTCGTCGGAACCCGCGCCTTCTGGCGTCCCGCCGACCAATCGCCCAGTGCTCAGGGCTATCACTGGAATTCCAATGCCGAGACATACTACCTCATCGGCGAGGCAATGGGCGAGGCGATGAAACGCCTGTTGGCGCCCAGCACGGCTTCCCCCGACTGATCTGAGGATCGTGCGAAGTCGGTCAGTGGCGGATGGAGTCGCACCGCGCGCATCTGCGCATGGAACGTGGTATTCTTGCGTGTTCTTGAGGTGGCCTCATTGCGTGGCCACCAACGATGCCTGCTTGTGGAAGAGGGGTTTGCGATCATCGATGAATTGCTGAAACGCCTCCGCCGAGCCGAACGACTTCTTCAGAGTGGCATTCTGGGCAAGCCCAACAAGGGCCTGATCTGCGGCTTCAAACGGATTCGCCGTCGGCGCCAGCGGTTCCGTTCTGAATGTTCCGTGTCGAGCAGCCCACTCAACCAAAGCGGCCGTTGACGGCACCCCACCTGATAGAGTGAAGCCCTCGAAGACGTAAAACGGTATGTCGCCTGACACGACGATGCAAACAGAATTGACACGCCACGATTCCTGTTGCAGCCCAGGCCCCCAAGTGCGATAATTGACAATCAGCTGTCCGTGGTTGTCCCGGGAGATGGGCCGCTGGCGTCAATCGAGGACGGACGATCGCAGCCACCAGAGTTGAACGACGGGCCGATCTCGCAGTGGAAGACAGCAACGCCGGCCGGGTGGTGCGTCGCGCCGTTCGGTTAAGGGCGTCGCGAGCGTCCTCACGGAATCACACGTTCACAAGGAGTGACCTTGTGAATCACGACGTCGCAGCGCCAGTACATCATTTGTGCTTAACGTCAACGCGAAATGCCTGTCGTCTGGAGCATTTCATCCGCCGTGACCCGCATTTTGCAGGGAGGAGTATATGAAAACAACCATTGCCGCAGTGATGGTTTCAGTCGTGGCATGTGTTTCCGGAGCAACGGAGATTCCCGATTATCCCTTTGTATATGCTGAGGGATCGGTAACGGCTCGAATTGCACCTGACATGTGCTGTGTCAGCTACACGGTGCGGATCCGAGATAGAGACTCGGCGAACGCGATCAAGATGGTGGAGAGTCGGTCTGCAGAGACGATTTCTATGCTGGTCAACCATGGCGTCAAAAAGGATGACATCGTCGGCCATGAGATCGAAAAGGATGTGGTGCGTGAACAGGCCGAACGCGACACGCTGGCCATCCTCGGCTACGAAATCAGGCGGGTGATTCGATTTCCGCTGCGGGATCTTAAGCAATACGACCCTATCGTCTCTGCCCTCCTTAAGACCGACAACGTCGTGAATGTCTTCACGGCTTTCGACCGAACTGACCGGGACGACGTTGAATCTCGGCTACTGTCAGAGGCGGTGGCAAAAGCAAAGGCGAAGGCCGAGTTGATGGCGAAGGGGGCAGGCCAACAGATCGTCAAGCTGCGTGCCATCTCGCAACGTGGCTTCCAGAACTTCGGAGAACAATTCGGTTTGGGGAACCGAAGCTACGGTTTCTTTAACTCGCTAGAATCGAGTCCGAGAGAGGAACTGTTGTTTGTCCCGTCTTCCATTGAGTTCAGCAACTCGGTGTCCGTCATCTACGAACTCACGGAGGTCAAGTAGCACTTGTCGGCATACCGCGCGATTGCCGACGGGCGACAGTTGGGCGTACCGGAGGCGGCCGGGAGCGAGCCAAGTGGCTGTTGCGGTGACGCGGTGGTTTCTGAAATCGCGTTCAGGGGCCGTACGCTAGTGCCGTTTCCAGTGAACGAGTTTCCCGTTGTTCGCCCCCTCTCCGCCGTTTTGTCGCCGCCATCGACTCGCCACCATCAACGCAGCCTCACTCGGCGACAAAATGGGGGAGAGGGTCTTCCCGCACTGCCCAAGAGCCCCCTCACCCTACCCTCTCCCCCAAATCGTTGCCGACTACGTCTATGACACAAGCATGTCACGTGCCGGCAACGATTCGGGGGAGAGGGGGCAGCCATCGCGAAACTTGCTCACTGGAAACGGCACTAGCGACGTGTCGACGCCGATCGCGTTGGGCGACTCCGTGCCTTGATCTCGGTTCGGTTTCGACGAGCGGTCAGCAGCGGAGCGGAAACGAATGCCGTTGGTTCATGGAGGACATTGGCGAG
>Ga0194113_10003514_pt1 | contig 20928 bp, 15 predicted proteins | sample TA2MahC200mmetaG_FD_146193 | JGI IMG/M metagenome (GOLD analysis project Ga0194113, IMG submission 146193) | Freshwater microbial communities from Lake Tanganyika, Tanzania - TA2015017 Mahale Deep Cast 200m | ecosystem: Environmental > Aquatic > Freshwater > Lake | place: Tanzania: Lake... | reverse complement strand
CGCGCCCACTATCAACACCTCCGTCAAGCGGGCAAGAAGCCCAAAGTCGCCCTGATCGCCTGCCTGCGCAAACTGCTGTGCATTCTGAACATGATCGTGCGTACCGGCCGACCCTGGGACCCGTCCCTGGCGTCCGCCGCTTGACAACAAAGACAGCTGCTGGGAGCGCGGGCGTCCCGCCGGCTGAGGTGGAGGGAGGTGAGTCGTTGGCCGTGCGCACGGCAGCGACCTCGCCATACCGCCACAGCAGCCGGCGGGACGCCCGCGCTCCCAGGTGGACGACAACGGCATGACCTCCCCGCCGCAAGGTCCCGCCTCCATAGGCAACGAACCTCCGCCCGTTGGTCGCGACCCCCACGTGACGGGAGCCTCCCCATGACCCCTCGCGAACGTTTCCGCGCTCTGGTGAAGGGCGAGCCGGTCGATCGGATGCCATATGCCTTTGGCGGACCGCGGGCGAGCACATTCGCGGCCTGGCGCAAGCAGGGCCTCAGCGAGGAGCAGCTCCGCAGCTGGGGCAGCTTCACCGGCGCCGATCCCGGCATGGGGATGGGCAAGGTCTACACCGGCCCGATCCCGCCCTTCGAGGAGCGCGTCATCGAGGAGCGGGGCAACGTCCGCATCTGGGTGGACTCATGGGGCGTGAAGCGCGTCGATGCCATCGACCAGCCCACCGAGGGCTTCGCGACAAGGAAGTACATCGAGTTCCCCGTACAGACGCCCGCCGACTTCGAGGCGATGAAGCAGCGCTTCGATCCCCACTCCCGCGGGCGGCTCGACAACCTCCCCGACGATGAGGTCCGGCCCACGCTGAACCCCGACGGCTACCGCCGCTACTACCACGGGACGCCCTGGACGGAGCTGGTGGAAGCCTGCAACAGCTCGACCGCGCCGGTCGTGACCGCAGTGCCCGGGCTCTACTGGACCGCGCGCGACTGGGCCGGCTTCGAGGGGCTGTCGGTGATGTTCTACGACCAGCCCGGCCTCGTGCACGAGATGATGGAGTACTGGACGTGGTTCATCATCGAGCTGCTCGACGAGCCGCTCAGCCGCATCAAGGTGGACCACATCGTGCTGCAGGAGGACATGGCCTACAAGGGCCAGGCGATGATCTCGCCGGCGCACATGCGCGAGTTCATGCTGCCGCGCTACCAGCGTCTGCACGAGTTCTTCAAGCGCAAGGGCATCGACTGCGTGGACATGGACTCGGACGGCTACAACGGGCAGATCATCCCGGTCATGCACCCCGAGGGCATCGACGCGATCTCACCCATCGAGATCGCCGCCGGCAACGATCCCGAGGTGTTCCTCGCGACCTACCCCAAGCTCTACATCCACGGCGGCATCGACAAGCGCGAGCTGCGCTTCGACTACCCTCAGGCCCGCGCCGAGGTCGTCACGCGCTACCGTACCGCGCGCAAGCACGGCCGCTACGTGCCCAGTGTCGACCACGGCGTTCCGCCCGACATCCCCCTGCGCACGTACCTGTACATGGTCGAACTTCTCAAGGGCTTCGCCGATGGCGAGGACCTCAACACCTACGAACCGCCGTGCGTGCTGGAGACGCAACTCGGCCCGATCGAGGAGATGTTCGACCCGAGGAAGGCAATTGAGGAGGCGTATGGGGATGAAGGAGCCACTGACGTGATCTGATGAACCAGCAACACGACGATGGACTGCCCCAGAAGGGAGGCAGCCGGGATGGAGTTCTGGGTCTACGAGAACTGGCAGGCAGGGCCCCACAAGGCACTGGTCCACGCCGCGAACTGCCCGTACTGCAACAACGGCGGAGGCACGCACCCAGGCACCAGCGACCTACATGGGCGCTGGCATGGGCCGTTCGCGACCCGCGAGGCCGCCTTTGCCCAGGCCTCTCGTACCGAGGCAGTCGAGGTTCGCGCGTGCCGGAAGTGCGGAGGCTTGCCGTAGCGTCGGCTTGGCGACCCCGAGCACGCACCCAACGTGGGCCCGGTCGTCCCCGCGCGGATAGGGCTTGGCCTACGCCCTGCGTAGCACCATCCACCACTGCTGATCCAGCCCCTCCGGCGTGATCTCCTGGAGCGGCGTGTCGAGTGAGAGCGCGACCTCGCGGGCCAGGGGGATGAGGTGGTTGAAGAGGTCGCCGGGGAACCAGTCGAGGGCGAGGTGATACTCCCAGGTCCAGTGGTCGAAGACCAGCGCGCCGCCGGGCCTTACGACTCGCGCGGCGGCCTCGAAGATGGTGCGGAGCTCCGGCAGGCCGACCTCGGTGAGTCCGTGCTGTCTGTGCTCGACGGACATCCACTCGATCATCTGCCGCTCGGTCGGCCACCAGTCGATGTCCCGCGTGTCGAGACCGTACTTCGCGGCGACCGCCGTCTGCAGGATGTCGTTCACCGCGTGATGGAAGCAGACGCAATCGAAGGAGGCGTCCTCGAAGAGAGAGTTCAGGTTCTGCGCGTCATCCTCGATGATCCTGATCTGGAGATCGAGGCCCTGCGCGCGCTCGGTCAGCTCGGCGGCAAGCCCGCGGTTCAGGTTGATCGTCACATAGGTCCCGTGATCGCCGAAGAGCACATCCACCGCCACCACCACCGGGTCACTGCCGCCCGCGCACAGCTCCAGCACCTTCGGCTCCGCCGGCAGCCCGAGGCTCTCTAGAACGAGCGTCCACTGCGCCGCGAGCAGCCGCCGACTCAGCGGCCGCGCGCCCGGGATGAACTCCGACTTCTGCGGCCGAGCGAGCACCTGCTCCGCGCCGACACGCAGCGCCTCGACGTCGAGCTGGTCCACGTCATCGAGGCCTCGGAAGCGCTCGCCTACGCGCCCGCCAACGGCCTCGGAGAGGAGTTGCTCTATGGTCCACAGGGGCATCGCTCCGCTAGCCTTCCGTCGCGGCAGCACGGGCCTTGGCTCGTGCCTTGCTGCGGCACTCCTCCGCCTTCAGCCCGGCCAGCGCCTGGCGGACGAGTTCCCGCAGGAGGCGCTGATAGGGGATGTGGTGCCGCTTCGCAGTCGCTCGCAGGTCCTCGTAGAGGTCCTCGTCCACGCGGACGGTCACGAGCTTCGTCGGCCTGCGCTTCAGTCGCACGATCACCTCCGCCGGACCCTCAATCCAGTCCGCAGGGTCGTGTTCGTCCCAGAAGCGGATCTCTTCCTCCTCAGTCTTGAACTGGGGCAGCTTGCCCGGGCCTGGCTTCACTGCCCGATGTGTTGGCCTACGCCGAGCAGTCATCTGTTCATCGCCTCCAGCCACTGCCCCTCCGTGAACCGCACGCAGATGCACAGCTCGTCGTCGCCGAACTCCTCGGTGCCGACGGAGTAGTACAGCATGACGATCGTACCGTCGTCGAGCTGCACGAGGCTCGGGTAGCCGCAGTCGGTGTTGTTCGAGGTCCAGGCAAGCTCCACGCGGTCATCGTAGCGCCAAGTCTGGCCCGCGTCCTCGCTGATCGCCGAGCCGACCCCGATGGGTTCGCGGCGGTTCCCCCAGACGAGGAGCAGTCTCCCGCTCACGAGACGCACGAGATCGGGCGGGTGCTGGCTGGCCTGGGTGACGTACTTCGGCCCAAGCCACGTGGCGCCCCCGTCGGTGGAGTCGAACTGGTCAACGGCGCCGCCCATCGTCCGGCACATGGCGATCAGCCGCTGATCGGACAGGGCCAACAGCGACATCTCGTTGTGCCCGCCGGGCGAGACGAGGTGGAAGTCGGCCCACGTCTTTCCGTTGTCCCGCGAGCAGACGTAGCCGCAGAGGTTCTGGCCCGCGTTCTGCTCTTTCGTGGGCGCACCACGCCAGTCCGGGTCGAGGTCGCCGTACATTGACAGGAGCGCCGTGCCGTCGCTCAGCACGATGATCCGCCCGAAGGGCGAGCCGCCTCGGATTGGGCCGCGATAGAGAAGCTGCTTCTCGCTCCACGTCTGCCCGTTGTCCTTCGAGGTGACGAAGAACTGGATGTACTCGCCGGCGGCCGTGTCCCACTCGCCCTTCTCGTTGTAGGTCTGGGCTTCGGCGTAGGCACACACAATGGTCCCGTCTGGCATCTGACCGAGCGCCGGGTTGCGGTCGTCCCACCGGCTGTCCACGATGACCGAGGGCAGCGTCCATGTCTTCCCCCCGTCGGTCGAGCGGATCCAGTCCAGCCGCCCCTTGATCCCGATGTGAGGCGCGCCGCCGCGGACCACGGCGCCGAGCGAGCCGTCCTGCAGCTTGATGAGCACGGGGAAGTACCCGCCGCCGCGCACCGCGACGATTCGCTCTGCAGACTCCAGCCTCGGCCGGTCGAGGTCATCATTCAGCTTGCTCTCAGGCATGAAAGCCCACTCCTTTCCGAGTGTGACTGCTGTCCCCGTCACCTTCAGGTCCTCGAAGCGGATGCGTCCTTGACCCGCGCGCAGGCCCACCAGCCCCGCGCCCAACGTGGCGTCGTCGGCCTCGACGATGCACTTGCCGTCCAGATAGGCCTTGATGTGCGGGCCTCGGCAGACGACCCGCGCGCTGTGCCAGACCCGCGGGGCGATCGGCACGCCCTGCACGCGCTTCAGTTCGATCCATGGCTGCCGCGGCGCCGAACGCACGAGGATGACCTGGGAGTTCCGGCTGTCATAGTGGACGTAGTAGTGGGTCGCGCTGTCCTGCGAGCGGAAGACGATCCCCGGCGCCTTCACGCCGCTACCCGCATCCGTGATGTAGAGGCGCACGGTGAGGGAGAAGTCGCTCAGCACCGGATCGCGCAGCCAGGCGATCGAGCCCTCGCGCCGGAACTCGGTGAACTGGTACCCGCCCCCGCAGACCACCCACTCCTGCGTCTGAGGAAGCCAGCGCGGCGAGCCGTCTCCGGTGAGGCCATCGAAGGTCTCGTTGACAGAGACGAGTTCCGCGCCCGCTCCGGACGTGATCGTTGCGAGGCCCATGAGACAGATCGCGGTCGTCGTCATCCTGGCCTATCCTGCCAATCCTGTCAGGCGGTCGCCTTCCTCGTCGGCCGCCAGACCTGCTGCTCGGGCACACCCAGCCCGTCGAGCACGCCCTCGGCATAGTCAGACCACCCGAGCTGGCCGATGTCGTGGGCATCAGAGCCGAAGGTGAACAGCGCCCCGCGTTCCGCGAGCCTCCGCACGAACTCGACATAGGCCGCCTGGAAGCCCTCGCTGTACCGGCCATTGTGGAAGATCGCCGCCGAGTTCAGCTCGATGGGCGAGTTGTTCGCCGCGCTCGCCTGGGCCAACTCCGTGATGCGGTCCTCGGGGAACCGCTCCATGAGCCTCTGCCACCACTCGGGCGTGCGCCGGTTCACGTCCCCATCGCCGAACCAGTACGGATGCACGAGCACATGCACGAGCGGGTCCTCCAGCGTCCGCATGTGGTGGCGGTGCTGGATGTCGATGACCTCCATCGGATCCTGGCTATCCGTGTAGGCCGAGTGGATGCCCCCGACCACGACCTCGAACCCGTACTCATCGCGGACCGCCTCGTCGTAGGCCCACTGCCCGTCGCACCCCTCGAAGTTCAGCTCGCAGCCAAACCACACCTCAATCGAGGTCTCCACCTGCTGGATGTCCTGCTGAATGAGCCGGAAGTTGGGGAGTTGCCCCCGGTGGTTCAGGTGGTCCGTGATCGCGATGGAGGTCAACCCGATTGCCTCGGCCCGCCGGATGATGTTCTCCACCGTCAGCGTCGCATTCCCGCACTTCTGATAGAAGGTGTGAATGTGGTAGTCCAGGCCCCGTCTCATCGGTGTGGTGTCGCCTTTCCGTTATCCTGCTCCATCCTGCCCATCCTGTAAGAACATGCCGTCCGTCACCACCCCGCGATCCGCTCCGGCTCAGGGTCCACCGTCAGCGCCGTCCGGTGTAGGCAGCGGCGCAGCAGGTCGAGCTTCAGGTCCTTGTGCGCCGGCTCATCCCACAGGTTCACGAACTCCTGCGGGTCGTTCTGCAGGTCATACAGCTCGCCCTCGTCGGTGACGTGGTACACGCACAGCTTGTGCCGGCCGTCGAAGTACATGGTCGCCTGCGCCGAGGGGCCGTGGCTCGTGAGCGCGTTGTAGGACTCGCAGTACACCGAGTCCCGATGCCGCGACGGGTCGGCCTCCCCGGTGAGGATCGGCAAGAACGACCGCCCCTGCATCCGCTTCGGCACTGGCAGCCCACACGCCTCCATCAGCGTCGGCGCCAGGTCCGTCAGTTCTACGAGCGCGTCCGACCGTAGGCCCTGCTCGAACCGTCCCGGCCACGAGACGATCAGCGGCACCTTCACCGCACAGTCGTAGAAGTACGGCCCCTTGAGCAGGAGGCCGTGGTCGCCGAGCATCTCGCCGTGATCGCTGTGGAACAGGATGATCGTGTTCTCGCGCTGGCCGGTCGCCTCCAAGGCGTCCAGGATTCGCCCGACCTGGTCATCGATCAGCTCGATCATCGCGTAGTACGCCGCGACCACCTCGCGCTGCTGGCGCTCCGTGAGCTTCGCGACCGCCGGCCCGTGCCCGCCATATGCGCCCTGGTGATCCACCCTCTGGAAGCCCGGCTTGTTGTCCAGCTCACCCGGCCGGTACGCCGGCGCGGGCACCGCGTCCGGGTCGTAGCGTTTCAGGTACTCCTCCGGCGGGTCGAAGGGGTGGTGGGGATCGAAGGGGTTGACGCTCATCAGCCACGGGCGGTCGCGCTGCTCGCCCATGAACTCGATGGTCTTCTCCGCGCACCACGTCGTCTGATGCAGATCGGAGGGCATTCCGGGGTAGGTCTGGTACCCGTTACGCACGGGCTGGTAGTAGTCGTCCCACTCCACGCCCTGCCTGGCCAGCCAGTCGATGTAGTCGTTCTGCGGCCAGTCGGGGTTCGGATGATGGCTCCACCAGAAGACCCGGTACCCGTCGTCGATACGGTCCTCGTAGGTGCACACCCGCGGCTCGCAGGGCGCGAGATGCAGCTTGCCCACCAGGCCGCAGTCCCAGCCCTCCTCAGCCAGCATCCGCGTCACCAGCACCTCATCTTCGGGGATCCTCTGCCCGTTCTGCCGACACCTCGTCGTCCGCGGGTACCGCCCCGTCAGGAAGCACGCTCGGCTCGGCGTACACACCGGGCTCTGCGAGTACGCGTTCGCGAAGGCCACGCCCTCCGACACGAGCCGATCCAAGTTCGGCGTCCGAATGTGCGGGTTCCCGAGCGCGTGGATCGTGTCGAAGCGCTGCTGGTCGGTGCAGATCCAGAGGATGTTGGGGGGCTTGGTCATGGCAACGCAGCGCCGGTCCGTTCGGCAATCGCGTGCGCCAGATGACGGAAATCGCGGCCTGCCTCCTGGACCCCCTTTGCGTGCGCCCCAAGGGCACCGTCCGCCGACTTCAGGTGGAAGATCGGCTTCTGGGACTCATGCGCCATCGCCATGAGGCTGCGGTAGGGCTTGAGTTGGGCCAGGCAGTGCGGGTCGTTCGTCAGGGTCGTCTCGCCGGTAACTGGCTCATCCAGCACGTCCGCGCGGTAGGACCCGGGAATCCGTGCGATCCACTGGTCGTAGGCCTTGACCGGTCGATCGAGGCGGACCGAGTGCTGGAGGACAATGTAGCCAGCCGGCTCCACGCGACCTCCCGGAAGGCTGAGGCTCGGTTCAGGGTTGCGCGGCGCCCTCTCTAGCCAGCCCAAGCGCCAGTCTCGCACGGTGGGGCCGAGGTTCCTGAGCCCCTGAAGAGAGAACAAGTCAGGCGCAAGTGGGACGATCATGAAGTCGGAGGCAATGAGGGCTGCTCGGTTAATGGCGCCCAGATTGGGCCCCACATCCATGAGCACCATCTCAGCGCCGCGTTGGCCGGCCGCCGCCTGCATGACTCGCCAGAACGCAGAGATCACGCGGAAGGCCCGCTCATCGCGGTCCACGCACTTGGGCCACATGGCGGAGAGCTCGTCCTCGAAGAGAGACAGGGAGAGGTCACCAACAAGAAGACCCAGGTGGTCATCAATCTCCTCGACCCAAGGCTCACCCACGTCGCCGACGCCCTTCTTCAACGGCTCAATGCACCCAAAGACCGTCTTGGGATGGGCGGCGTCCGGCCAGAGCTGGGTGAGACGGCCCTCGTCCAGAAACGCGGCTGTGAGGTTCGCCTGAGGGTCCAGATCCGCAGCGATCACCGGCACCCCAAGGTCGGCGTACATCCACGCGAGATGGTACACGAGAGAGGTCTTGCCGACGCCGCCCTTGTTGTTGAAGAACGTGACGATCCTGGCGCTCATGGTCGGCACCTCACCGTGGCAAGGACGTAGGATGGGTCGCAGACGAACTCCAGCGGAGGGTTCCCGTTCGCCTCAAGCTCCTGGCGCGCGATCCGGATGCCCACCCCGAAGCGCTGGACGTAGCCGAGGTTCCTTGCGGCTTCGGCCAGGTCCGGGTTGCGGTAGTCGACGACGCCGGGCGCGCCGAAGTTGTCTGCCGTCACCTGCCCGTAGGGGCCCCCCGGGCTGTGGATCTCAACCCGGTCGTCGAACCAGTAGATGCGCGTGGGCGCGTTGGTGCCGTCGTAGGTGCGGTGGATGACTGCGTTCCGGGCCAACTGCCGGAGGGCGCCTGGCGGGAAGTCGGGGTGCCGCTTCTCCACGGTGGCGAGCGCCCCAGCCGATGACACCGACACATGGGCGTCGAGCAGCTCGTCGAGCAGCCGCAGTTGCAGGGGAAGCGGCCCCGTGAGTTCCTTCTGGTGCTTGACCGGGTGCACCAGCTCGGTGCCGGCGAACCGTACGAACTGGATGTACGCCCCCGGCAGGAATCGCTGCGGGTCCTTGCCCCCCACCAGGACGCCTACGACCGTCGGGCGGGCGCTCTCGTCTGCTGCCGAGAGGAAGCGGACCGACGCGAGCTGCTGGTGCAGCGAGCGGTCGTTTGCCTCCAGCACCTCCATTGAGACACACGCGGGCACGTATTCCCTGCGAAGCCACTCCAGGTCCAGGTCGTCGAGGGAGGTTCCCGGCACAGGTTGCAGGTCGAACGGCAGACGCCGGCTCTCCCACCGCTCCAGCAGTCGCCGCTCTTCCTCGGGCGTGGCGATCGCCCGCCGAGGCCCCACTCGGATCCACGTGCGTCCCCGGTACCGCACCGGCGGCGCCTCCGCGGGTTGCACGATCACCACGGCTAGTTCGCAGCCCGCGATGGTGCGCTTCTGGACCATCAGTGACGGCAACGGGAGGATGTTGCCGTCATCCCGCATGGCGGCCAGGTCCAACAGCAGTCTGTCCGTGACCGACAGACCGGCGCACGAGCCGTCGTCACGCGCGCCGACAAAGACCACCCCGGGCTTGCCGTGACCAGGGAGGTCATTGGCAAAGGCACAGACCGCCTCGCGGATGCGGTTGGGGTCCGAGAGGGACTCCTTACGTTCGACCCGGTCTGACTCAAGGTCCGTCAGGAGAGCCTGGAGTTCGGCCTCTTCCATTCCCGCCTCCCAAACCTCGGACACCGGACCACGGTGTCCGTCCCTGCATAGTGTTGCCCTCAATTGGTCGTTGCACTGCCGGAATCCTCTCCCTAGACCGTCGTCCGATCCTGCAGGTCATCGCTCCGGAACTGCGGAATGCACAGCAAGCCGCAGTCGGCTACGCGCAGGGAGGCCTACGATGGACAAGGTTGGTTTCGGGCTGATTGGGACGGGGACGTGGGGGGAGACGCATCTGAAGCTGTATTCCACCGATGCGCGGGTGAAGCTGGCGTGCATCTGCGACATCAACGAGGACCTGGTGAAGCAGCGCGCGGCGGAGTATGGCGCGGGGTGCTGGACGACGGACTACCGCGAGCTGCTGGCGCGTGACGACGTGCAGGCGGTCGCGATCGTGACGCCGGACTTCCTGCACCGGGAGATCGCGGTCGCGGCGGCGGAAGCGGGCAAGCACATCCTGCTCGAGAAGCCGATGGCGACGTCGGTGGCGGAGTGTGAGGCGATCAACGCGGCGGTCGAGAGGGCCGGCGTGAAGCTGATGGTCGACTTCCACAATCGCTTCAACACGCCGTTCACGCAGACGAAGCTCGCCATCGAGGCCGGAGAGCTGGGCGAGCTGCAGATGGCCTCGTTGCGCCTGAGCGACACGATCTACGTGCCGACGGGGATGCTGAGCTGGGCGGCGAAGTCGACGGTCGCCTGGTTCATCGGCAGCCACTCGGTCGATCTGCTCCGCTGGTTCTTCCAGGATGAGGTCGTGCGCGTCTACTCGGTGGCGCGCTCGCGCGTGCTGAAGGGCATGGGGATCGACACGCCGGACTTCTTCCACACGATCCTGGAGTTCTCGGGCGGCGCGGTCGCCCATGTCGAGAACTGCTGGATTCTCTCGACCGCGTTCCCGACGGTGTTCGAGTTCAAGGTGGAGCTGGTCGGCAGCAAGGGCCACGTCATGGCCGACCTATCGGGGAACCGGATGCTCCAGAAGTACACCGGGGAGGGCGGCATCTACCCGGATGTGATCGGCGCCCCCATGGTCCACGGCCGCGCGGTTGGCTTCGCGGTGGAGTCGATCCGGCACTTCGTGGACTGCGTAATCGAGGACAGGCAACCCCTCGTCACCGGCGCCGACGGCCTCGCGGCCACGAAGGTCATCTGCGCCATCGATGAGTCGGTGAGGACGGGAATGCCTGTGGAGCTGTAACGGACGGGAGTCAGGAGTCAGGAGCCAGGAGTCAGGAGAGGACTCACAGCCGGGCCATGGGCTCAGAAGACGGGCGGTTGAACCGGCAGGGGGTGCAGTATGGGAGACCTTGATCCGAAGCCACCGCGGAGTCGCCTGGACAGATGGCGCGCAAGGCGCAGGGAGGCGGCAGAGGAGGCCGCGAAGGAGAAGCGGGCAGCGCGCTACTACCGGGACACGTGGTTGGGCAAGTGCCCAAGCTGTGGCAGCACCAACATCAGACGTGTAAAGCGGCCCGTCGTCGATTGGGGGCAAGCCGGGTGCTGGGGCTGCTTCTGGGGTCTCATCGCTCTCCCGCTGGCCCCCATAGGGCTGCTTGCGGGCGGCAAGACGGTGCTGCATTCGCGGTGCGAGCACTGCCGCCATGAGTGGCCAGCCTGACGGGAGTTGCGGCCTCGCGGCGCGATCAGACCTCGTGGTCTTCCTCGGCAGACGTGTCCGCCGGCCGCGGCATCTCCGCACGGGCGACGGATGCCGGGTCGCCGGGTAGGGCATCCGCGGTCCGGCGGCCGTGCATCAGCATGAAGTACGCCAGCAGCAGCGTCGCCCCCACGGTGAAGATCAGCCCCGTGAGCGCCTTGTCGAAGAGCGCGTAGGTGAACGCGCCGAGGAGGACGATCTCCAGGACTGCAGCGCGGGCCGCGAGCGCGGTGTCGTGGGACCGGGCCAGGTAGGCGGCGCTGAGCACGACCACGACGGCGACGGCGGCGCAAAGGGCCGGGTCACGCCCGATGTACCCCGCGCCGAACAGGAACAGCGGGTAGAAGAGCAGGAAGGCGATCCCCAGCAGGCCGAGTTCCTCGATCTTCAGGGCCTGCTCCCGATTCCAGAGCCCGCCCAACGCGAGCGCTCCGAGGAAGACCACGAGCATGATGGGCGCCAGCCGCGCAACGGTCAGGTAGCGGCCCACGGTCTCCATGACGCGGCCGGCCGCGACCGAGGGCGACTCCTTCGTCGGGAAGTTCACCGCGATGTCCTTCGTGGTGAGCAGGCGCGAGTAGTCCCAGGCGCAGTCCCAGCGGCCCGGCACGTCGGTCGGCGGACGGCCCGGCGCGAGCGCGTCGGGAGGAAGCTCGATCTCGCGGCCACGCTCGATTCCGTCGATCCGCATCAGAAACCGCAGCCGCCGCGTCAGGTTCACCTTGTCCAGCACATACCGGTAGTTCCCCTGCCCCCGAGCCCGGTAGGCAATCGAGATCGTCTTCGTCTCCTGCGGCTTGAACCAGTTCACCCAGCGGATGCCGGCGATGCTGTAGCTGGTGTGGTCCTCGTCCGGCTTCTCATCGACCAGGAGCTTCGAGCCGCTGACCGTGTCACAACCGTTGGGGAAGGGGAAGGTGGCCACGATCTTCGTGGCCTTCTTCGCAGCGTCGGGTGCACGGATGACGTAGTCGGCCGTGAAGTCCGCGTCGTAGAGCGTGACGTACCGATCCTGGTCCCGCTCGTAGGTTATCGTCAGCGTGACCTTCGCGTCCGTGGAGTCCACGACGACGTCGGACGCGGCCCGTGGCGATCCGGGCGGTCCCCCGCCGGCCTTCATCGCCGACGCCGAGGACGCTGGCTGCGGGGACATGTACCACATGCCACCCGGGGCCCCCGCCGCAGGAGACGCGTTCAACTGCTGCCGGTCCGCCTCCGTGACGGCGTCCGGGCGGCCCATCGCCTTGTTCATGGCCATGGGTTCGCCCGCCTCGCGGGCTTCCTCGACCTCGAACGCCGGCGCCGCCTGATGGATCGCGCTGCCATCGACGGAGGCGAACCGCACTTCGTACCGCGGACGGGACCGCGGCGGCTCGGGCTCGCTGGCGTACACCAGACCTCCCGACGGAGCCGGCCGGTAGCCTTCCACCTGCACGGCCTCCGTTGCCGGGATGATCCGCCACCCCAGGTCTGCCGCGGTCGCGGCACGCTGGCCGCGGAGCGAGGCGCCCATCCCGCCCATCACCAGCAACAGCACGGCCGCGGCGGCCGCCGCCGTGCTCAGCACCCATCTCAGGGGGATGCCTGTTGCTGCGGGCGCCGCGGGTTCGCGGGGAAGGAGATGGACGTGCTCGATGGCGTCCATGACGCCATCGGTCAGGTCGGCGGGAGCCACGTAACCACGCAGCGCAGCGGCGTAGATCTCGCCTTCGTGCTCCACGGCGGCGAGTTCCGCGCCGCACTCGGCGCACGCTCTCGCATGGTCGCGGATCGCGCGGGCTTCCTCGGGAGGCAACTCGCCGTCGGCATAGGCCACGGCTCGGCTGCGAAACAGGTGGCAGCTCATCTAGACCGCCCCTTCGGGCGCGCCGGCGAGCATCGGAGAGAGCTTCTCCCGCAGCATGCGCCGCGCGCGGACGAGTCGGACCTCCACAGCGCCCTCCGTGATGCCGAGCGCGTGGGCGATCTCGCAGTACTTCATCTCCAGCCCGAAGCGCAGCACGGCCACGAGACGATAGGCCTGCGGAAGCGAGTCGATCGCCTCTCGCACTTCCCGCAGTGTCTCGCGTGCCGTGACCGACCGCTCCGGGTCGAACGTCGGGTCAGGGGAGGCCCCCGCCTCGCTCGCATCGATCTCGGGACGCGCGAGGAGCCTTTGGCGTTGGCGAGCGAGGTCGAGGGCCACGTGGGCTGCGATGCCGCGCAGCCAGGAGCCGAAGGCACGAGGTTCGTTCAGCCGGGCGAGACTCCCATAGGCCCTCACGAAGGCCTCCTGGGCCGCATCCTTGGCCTCCTCGCTCTGCCCCAGAAAGTGGCAGCAGACCGAGTAGACCGCATCCTGATGCCGCCGCACGAGAGGAGAGAAGGCTTCACGGTTGCCCGCCAGAACAGTCCTCACGAGTTCCTCGTCCGTTGGCTCCACAATGGCACCTCGCCTCTGACGTGTCCCTTGTCCCTTACGTCGCTCGCGTCCGCCGAAACCCTACACGCGCCGACAGTAGATTCCCTGCCTCCTCTGTGGTCTGCCGTCGCCCTTGCGTTGGCCTACTTCGCTCGCCAGCCGCATCCGTCCTTGCCAATCGGACGTTTCACGCTATAGTGTCATGTCACTGAGGAGACGCAGACAAAGCCCCACCCGTTCCGGGAGACCCGCCGTGAAGACAGAGGCCCCCTCTGCCAGACCGAAGCTCACTCGTCGCCGCTGGCTGATCGGCTGCGGGGGCGCCGCCGTAGCCGGTCTGGCGGCCGGCATTGCGTGCGACGATCGCTGGGACCTGCAGACATCGCGGATCGAGGTGGAACTGGGGGGTCTCGGAAGGGAGTTCGACGGGTTCACCATCGGCCACCTCACGGACCTGCATCGCGGCAGGTACATCCCGACCTCGTTCATCGAGCGCGCGGTGAAGGCGGCAAACGCGCTCAAACCCGACCTCTTCGTGCTCACCGGCGACTACATCAGCCGCAGCGCGCGGTTCATGCACTCCTGTGCGCTGGCGCTGAAGGAGCTGTCCGCGCCCTGCGGCAAGGTCGCCGTGCTGGGCAACCACGACTACTGGACCGATGCCGATGAGGTGACCCGCGAGCTGACGGAAACCGCAGGCGTGCAGGTGCTGAAGAACCAGTCGATCCTCATCACGCAGGGCCGTTCCGCGCTCACCATCGCCGGCCTCGACGACTCCGTCACCGGACACGACGACTTCGACGCCACGCTCACCGGCGCCCCCGGCGCCGTCCCCATCGTGCTGCTTGCCCACAAGCCCGACATCATCGAGGAGGCGGCCCGACGGAAGATCGCGCTCGTCCTGGCCGGCCACACCCACGGCGGCCAGATCGTCATCCCCGGATACGGCCCTCCGGTCGTCCCCTCTCACTGCCGGAGCTACGCGTCCGGCATCAAGCGCGTGGACGGAACCACGATGTACGTCAACCGCGGCGTCGGCATGGCCATCCTCCCGATCCGCCTCAACTGCCCCCCGGAGGTTGCGCTGATCACACTCAGGTCGGCGTGAGAAGCGCTATCCCAGCCGCGGGCCTGGGGAGGTCAGGCCAGCATCATCTTCATCGGCCGGAGGGTGCGGTCGAAGGGGTTGAAGACGAGCCCCAGGTTCTCGAGGGTGACCACTCCGAGGATCGCCTCATCGCTGCCCTCACCAAGCACCACCGGCGAGTGGCGGCGCACCCCGTCGTACTCGAACAGGCACTCAGATACCTGGCGCGTGATGAGCGTCCCGTCAGCCAGTGAGAAGTCCATTGGGCCCTGGGCTTCGAGCCCCAGGTCCTGCCAAGTAGCGGCGGGCAGCACCGAGTACGTGGCTCCGCTGTCCACCAGGAACCGGACCTTGGCCTGGCGGCCGGAGGGGCCGCTCACCACCGCCTCGACGTGTGAAATGCCCATGGCGATCCCCCTTCCTACCGCAGATTCACCGCCGCCAGGGCCTCCACCTGCCCCCCGTCCCCTGTGCGTGCCGTGACGCGGATGAGGTAGAGCCCGGCGGGAACCGCCAGGCCGCTGTCTGCTCTGCGATCCCAGAGGAGCGTCTGCAGGCCGGCCTCGAGGGGCTTGTCGGCCACGATCGTCTTGATGGGCCGCCCGGCGACGTTGACGATGGTCGCGGTCACGTTGGCCGCGCCGGAGAGGATGAAGGTGAGTTGTGCCCCGGCTGGGGTCGGCACGGCCGCCAAGCCAGTGATGGCGACGCCGGCCGTGCCCGTGATCGTCGGGCCGGCCGTCCAGTTCGCGGGCGGGCCGAGGGCCGTGCCGGAGGCGTCCACGAAGTTGAACCGGTACTCATACGTACCGGGATCGGTCAGCGTGCAGGAGATGCGGTAGACCTTCCCCAGACGCAGGTCGCCGGCGGCGGCTGCCGACATCGGCTTGCGGCGGAAGATCCTCCCGTCGCGGCGGATGAGGAGCTGAGAGGTGGCCGGCGCATCGCCCGCGCTGTCGGCGTACAGAACCTGGAACTGGAAGCTGGTGCCGGCGGGCCCTGAGTCCGGGTTGACGCCGTCGCTCACGAAGTTGGTGGCGCCGGTCCAGCAGACCCAGGGCCGCCCGTCGATCATCGGCCCTTGCTGGAAGGCGGCGGGGTCGCCGGTTGCGGCGGCTCCCGCGCTGTCCTGGAAGTCGAAGCGGCACTTGTAGACCAGGTTGGCGAGCGTTGCCGATCCGGAGTAGATCGCGCCGGTCGCGATGTCGCCGGACTCCTTGGTCAGCGCAATCGAGCGGGACGCCTGCCAGGTCGCGCCGCAGTCCTTCCGCTGGATGAGGCAGCGCGCACGACGCGGCGCGTTGCCGGTCGGGTCGGTGTACTGCACCTTGAACGTGAAGGTCGTCACGTTGGGGTCGCCGGTGTCGGGATCGACGCCGTCGCTCTCGTAGCCGCTGGTGCCGACCCACGCCAACCCCTTCGTCGGCACGGCCACGCCGATGTTGAAGCTGACGCGCGGGCGGTCGCAGCTTGCCACGACCGGAACCCCGTAGATCGTCTGCTTCTCCCCGAAGTAGGAGGCCTGGACATCGTACGTACCAGGGGCAAGACCCGTCAGTTGGTACATCGCATCCGGTTTGCTGGTGGCCGTGGCAACGGGTGTTGGGTTGCCCGGAATGTAGGCCTTCACCGTCGCGTTCGCGACGACCGTGTCCTTGTACTTGGCTTGGCCGCGGATGCCGCCAACGGTGCTGCCCCGCCAGTCGTCCTCGAGGAGCGTGTGGTAGGCGTTGATTCTCCCCCAGCCCACGTTAGGGTTCCAGCCGGGCGTGCCCATCGTGTCATCACACCCGCGACACAGAGCCTGGTAGATCGTCAGCGGCCCGTTGGGCGTGCCTTGCGTGATCCCCTTGTACGCGGCGTAGAGGCTTGCCAGGCCCGCGGCGATGGGCGAGGCGAGGGAAGTGCCGAACTGGTACTCGTACGGTGCGACCTCCCCCGGCCAGCCAAGATCGTGGAGCGGCACGTGTTCGGTCGGCATGGTGCACCACGTGCCCCAGAACCCTAGAGGTACCACTGACGCATCCCCGGCGGGAGCGCCGACCGTGATGTAGTAGCCGAAGTTGGAGTAGCTGGCCGGGTAGTCATCGGGCCAGGTGGTCGCCGCCACCGCGACGACGCCGTCCAGGGCCGCGGGGTACATCGGCCGGTTGTTGCTGTCGCCCTCGTTGCCGGCCGCCGCAACCACCAGGCTGCCCTTGGACCACGCGTAGTCCACCGCATCCTGCTCGGCCTGGGAGTAGAAGTAGTCGCCTGCGCTGATGTTGATGATGAGAGCGCCGTGGTCGGCAGCATACACGATCGAGGTCGCCGTATCGGCCTCGGTTCCGTTGCCCGTGCTGTCGAAGGTCTTGATCGGCAGAATCTGGGCGTGGTAGCCGATGCCCGCGATGCCGGAGGTAAGTGTCGTGCCGTTGTTCGCCGACGCCGCGGCGGTACCGGCCACCGCCGTGCCGTGTCCGTAGTCATCAGCGAAGTCGGTGGGATCGAGCGCCCCCGAGATCAGGTTGCGGCCTTCGGCGAGGTCGATCTGCCCGCCCTGCGCCGCATCGGTGCTGGACCCGCCGGCGTTGATGAAGTCCGCATGGGGGATCGCATCGGTGCCGCCCCAGTCGATCCCCGTGTCGATCACCGCCAGCTTCGGCGCGTTCGTGGGCTTGGTGGCCTGGGTGTAGTAGACCCCGGGGTAGATGCTCCACGCCTGAACCGCGTCGATCTGGTGGAGCGTCCACTGGTAGTAGGTCGCGACGCCCTCCTCATCGTAGTTGAAGGGCGCCACGGTGTAGTCAATCAGGTTGTACCCCGGGTCGTTGGGCGCCGCCAGCAGCACACGCCGCCGGTAGTTGGGCTCCGCGTACCGCACGCCCGGCAGCTTGGCAATCCCCGCAATCGCAGCTGCAGCGTCCCGACCGCCGGGCAGATGGAAGACCTGCGCGTTGATGCGCGGGATCACCTTGCCCGGCACGGCCCCGACCGCGGCCGCAACGTCGGTCGCCCGCCCCGCATCGCCCCGCGCGAAGCCCACGACGACCTGCCCGGGAACGTATGGCGGCGCGGGGCGGGCCCTGGGAGGACGTTGGGCGTGGAGTGGTGTGAGTAGACAGAGCAGTGCGACCGGAGGAAACACCCACCGCAAGATGGGTCGGTACATGAGGCCCCTCCCTTCGCGGGGTGGACGCACGAGACAACCCTGGGCAGCCGGCGTGATAGCGCGGACCTGCGATGGAGAGGCGGCGGCTCTTGTGCGGTGAAGGGCTCCCAGGCCACTGGGGGTGTACCCACTCTAACGGAGCCACGAACCTCGGTCAAAGGACGTGAGTAGCTGCCGCAAGCCGATTTCACATTCTGTTATCTTGAATGCCAAAGAACCACGAAATCGTGCTCGGTCACGCCTAGATCGAGCGTATAACTCCCTTCGAACTCACTCTCGCCAGAGGTGCGTGCATCGAGGTCCCACCACCGGACGGTCCCCTTCGTGGTCCCGAGTGCAAGACTCACCGTGAGGGGCGCGGGCTTCCGGTCGCGCAGCCACATGCTGCCGCGGTTGGGCACCGGCCACTCGCGGACCCCGGCGAAGTTGCGGATGTACAGTAGGCCCTCGGCCCGGTCCGCTCGTGTGAGGGAGGCCAACTGGAACCCCTCGGTCACGCGGAAGGGGTGTTGCGCGATCTCCGGCATCGCGAAGTCCGCCAGCGTCGCGGCCTTCGCGTAGCCGTCGGCGCGCATCGCGAAGTCGAAGTCCAACCCCTGACTCAGGAAGGCCTGGCAGTACCGACCCATCATCGCCCGGTCGGCGTTCCCCTGCGGCGAGCGGTAGTACTTGTCGTCGTTGTAGGCGTGATCCACGACCAAGGCGGTCTCGGACTTCGCGCGCTGCCAGCGCGTCCAGTCGATCTCGCCCATGACCTGGCGTGCGAGCCGGAACTGCTCGATCTCGTAGCCGCGCGCGTTCCAGTAGAAGCAGCCGGGATTGCCCGCGATGAGACTCATCCAGATGATGTCGCGCATGATGTAGCGGCGGTCATCGGCGCGGTCCGCGGGGTACTCGCTGAACTCATCGCCGGACGATTCGCCCAGGAAGCATGTGCCCGCCATCGTCCCGTACTTCGCGAGCGCCAACACTGCCGCGCCGTAGTCCGTCGTCGGGTCGGTCATGCCGAGGGGGTAGAGGTGGTACGTGTAGAAGTCGATGGGCGTCTCATGTGTCCACCAGTAGGGGTCGGCCGTGTGCAGGCCTCCGCCCCCGTGGCTCACGCAGACCGGCGGCTGCGGATCGACGGAGCGGATGATCTCGATCGCATGGGTCGCCCACTCGCGCGGGCAGTCCACCATCTCGTTCTCGAGTTCGTAGCCGAAGACCTGAGGGTTGCCCTTCAGATAGCCGATCAGCTCGCGCGCGTAGTCGTCCTGGCAGCGGATCGCATCCGGGTCGGTGTACTTCTCGCTGGCTAGCCGCAGCAGCTTGCGGTCCCGGATGAACCGCCGCTGGTGCGCTGGCAGGGCGTCCAGGTCCTCGCCCGCGAACTGCGGCAGCGAGAAGCGCTCCAGGTTGCGAGCGTTGCAGTACACCGGCTTGTCGTAGTCATCGTGGATCACGAGCAGGAAGCGGATTCCGAAGGGGCGCGCGAGGTCCATCAGGCGCAGGGCCTTCGCGAACAAGGGCCGGTTGACGCGGCCACCCACGTCCATCGGCTCCAGCCCGTCGCGGGTATGGGTCCGCAACATGAAGCGCAGCGTCGTGACGCCCTGGCTCTGCAGGTAGCTCAGCCATTCAACAATCGCTCTCTCATCAACATCGGTGAACGAGCGGATCACGCGCCCCTGCTCGCCGGTCTGCGGGTCCGGCATGCCGACCCAGTTGATGTAGAAGCCGCCGAGGGGAAGGTAGGGGCGGCCATCGGCGGTTCGGAAGTACCCGTTGTCGCCCACCGAGACCGGGTTTGGGCGCGGCCCCTTCGGCAGGATGCAGATCGGGCCCGATTCCCCGGCCAGCGTCTCGCTGGACGCCTTCACCGTGTAGACCCAGCGCCTCGCCGTGTCGGGGATCAGCCGCCTGGTGGCCTGCCGGGCATCGGGAACCGCCTCCAGACGTCCGTCGGTCACATCCCACTTCGTCGGTCGCGGGCCCTCCGTTGGGTTGCCGAATTGGTCCACGGGCTGGGCTGCCATCTCGAACGGCGCGTCCTCCTCGTGCAGGACCGTCACGCCGTCGGCGAGTACGCGGTAGTGGTGCGCCGGGCCGGGCCTCGTGTTCACCGTCAGCGGCTCTGCCGCAACGGACGGGAACTCCGCCGAGGCCAGCAGCGTGTCGGCCCGTTCCTTGGCCCGTGTGTTCGCCGCATATGACACGGTCAGGTTCCCTTGTGCATCGGTCAGGCCACGCAGGCCGCTGCCCGGCAGCGCCAAGGCGGGCTGCTCCTTCACGCTGAGATGCCCGCCGGAGCCATTGGCCAGCTCGACCCGCACCGGTTGCCCGACGACGGGCCTGCCGCCCGCGTCCTTCACGCTGACCACCAGCACCTGTTCCTCGCCGGCTGCGGGATCGCGCTTCGGAAGGGTCGTCACAACCGAGGCGGGTGTGCCGGTCGGGTTGCCAAGAAGCTCCACAGCGCTGCGTTCGGCGGGCAGTAGCGAGAGGAGGCGGACCCAGTCGATCCCGATCTCGGCCTCGACCTCCTCCGTCGGGTCGATGCGGAAGGCGGACAGCACGCCGCCCCAGTGTGCGTCATCAACGAGGTTGATCCGGATGGTCTGCCAGCCGGTCCCGGCGACCTGGAACCGGTAGACCTGGAGCTGGTCCGAGCCGGCGACACGGCCGTAGAGCACCCACCGGGCGGAGGGCACGCTCTGCCGCACGCGCACCTCCAACACGTTGTACTCGTCCACGTCGATGCGCACCTTGCGCTCGCCCCTGTCCTCCGGCCCCCACATGCTGCCCCAGATCAGGTACGGGTCCTGCTTCACGCTCGCCAGCAGGGCGCCATCCTCGACGCGCACGTCGCGGAAGTACTCCGGCTTGTCGCCGAAGTGGTCGATCGCCTCGGTATTATCCTCATCGAAGTCCCACGCATCGCCGTACGTCACGGTTGCGTAGTCGCTGGGAAGTACGGTGATGACCTCGCCGGCCGTCGGTCGCGGCTGCCGCCTCGCCACCAACAGCGGGCCCACCGACTCATACGCGAGCACGTCGAAGTAGAGCGCGAACCGCCGCGCCGCGCCCGCCGGCGTCGGGCCGAGAGCGGTGAAGGAGAGCCGGTCGCCTTGCACGCCATGGGCGATCGGGTCGCCCTGCGACGAGCCGGTCTCCCCGACCTCGACCAGTCGGAAGCTCCCGGGGTCGGCCGTGCCCGGCAGTCCGAGTTGCCCGAGGTCCAGGCTCAGGCCC
>Ga0194113_10003508_pt1 | contig 20954 bp, 25 predicted proteins | sample TA2MahC200mmetaG_FD_146193 | JGI IMG/M metagenome (GOLD analysis project Ga0194113, IMG submission 146193) | Freshwater microbial communities from Lake Tanganyika, Tanzania - TA2015017 Mahale Deep Cast 200m | ecosystem: Environmental > Aquatic > Freshwater > Lake | place: Tanzania: Lake... | reverse complement strand
TTATAGGTGATATGTCAATATATTTCTGAAAAAACGTCTCACAACATTTTGCCTTGTGAAGGCTGAAATTGTATTTGATGGGTAGATGGTCTAGCTTCGGTGGTAATTTTCAACTGTTAAAGTCGAGTCCTGGTCTCGGCTGGAGCCAACGGAGATGATACAGGCCTAGAATTTTGGTTCCAGCACAGCTTGTTTGCACAATTCATTGGCAGTTATTCTATCAACTGAGCGGTGTCTTTTAATGGGTATTGTTTTTATGCCATTAGTGTAGATAGAGTGATGCCTACCTTCACGCAATAAATAGAATCCGTTATCCTCGAGGTACTTTATTAAGTCACGACGCTTAACAGACACCTATGCTTCCACAGGCAGTTGTTCTATGAGGCATCCTCCACTGGGGGTCTCTTTTCCTTGCTGACGATACGCTAGTATCATTTCATGCAGAGCATCTTTGAGCATCTCCCGACATTCTTCTATGGTTTTTCCCTCTGAAATTACCTCAGGCCATTCTACTAGCTGTCCCATGTATCCAGAGCCTATTTTTGTGTATTTTGCGGTGTAGTTTGTCAACATGTCAATCCCTTAAAGGTATATTACTATATTGCTTCGTACATTTCCACAATGTTTCTGTGTGGCGGAAGATAGTGAAATCCCCCCGTCACCATGTCCCATTGTATGAGTATGACGGCATTCTTGAACGTGGGTGTTATATCACTTGCTTGACCATTATTGCTTGGTCTCGGCTGGCGCCGACGGAGATGATGGACACGGGGCAGGAAAGAAGCTCTTCGAGTCGGGCTATATAACGGCGAGCTTGGAATGGTAGCTGCTTGGGATGACGAATAGTGCACGTTTCTGTTCGCCAACCAGGCAGCTCCTCGTAAACTGGCTGACATTTATCCAGGATAGCGGTATCGCTGGGGAAGTCTTTCAAGATAGCCCCGTTCAGTTTGTAGCCGGTGCATATCTTGACCGAGTCAAGTGCGTCAAGGATGTCGAGGCGAGTTATCACTATGCTGGTAAATCCATTGACTTGGGTGCTAAAGCGTCCAGCTATGGCATCAAACCAGCCACAGCGTCGGGGTCTACCTGTGGTGGCACCATATTCATGGGCTCGTTCTCTAATGAATTCGCCGATTTTGTCCTTTAGTTCGGTAGGCATGGGCCCACCACCTACTCGTGTGGTGTAAGCTTTGAAAACACCGATGATTTGGTCGATTTGCCTAAGAGTTATACCGGAACCGGCACAACTGCCTGCAGCCAGAGGCGAAGATGATGTTACATAAGGATATGTGCCGAAGTCAGGGTCAAGCATCGTGCCCTGCGCACCTTCTAGCATGATTGTTTGTTTTCGGGATATCAGGTCTTGGAGAATCGGGCCTGTGTCTTGAATAAACGGTGCCAACCTTTCTCCATAGGAGCAGTATTGGTCGTAGATTTCTTTTAGGGATAGCGGTGGGGCATTGTATATTTTGGTTATGATGGCATTTTTTAATTCGAGGACTGAGATAAGTCGCGAGTGGAATTCTTCCTTGTTCAGTAGGTCGCAGGTACGGATTCCGAGGCGAGCTATCTTGTCGGCAAAAACAGGACCTATTCCTTTGCGCGTGGTGCCTAAAGCTCCCTTACCTCGCCGTTCCTCTTCCAGCCCGTCCAGGAGGGTGTGGTAAGGCATTATGAGATGAGCTCGGTCGCTGATGAAAAGATGGCTGGTATCAACACTATGTTTCTGGAGGTCATCAATTTCTTCGAGAAGCACTACTGGATTAATTGCTACTCCGTTACCAATTATGCAGACGACCCCGGGGTGAAAAATGCCCGAGGGAACGATATGAAGCCTGAACTCTCCATACGGATTGACAACTGTGTGTCCAGCATTGTCGCCTCCAGAGAAGCGTACTACCGCCTTTGCTTTTTCGGCTAGAAGGTCAACTATTTTCCCTTTGCCTTCGTCTCCCCATTGGGCGCCAATAACCGCTATAACAGACATTGTTTTTTTATATACCTGCTTAATAAAGTAATAAAGTAAAAGTTGGAGGAGTCGAATATTCAGAAAACGGGGACTAAAGCTTATATTCGAGACATATAATCCTTGCCCCAAACATAGAGTAAAGCCCCACCGCCTACAATCCATACGACCAAGCCGATGATTATTACCCAGAAGATGCCCAATACCCAGTGTAGGAAGATACTTCCGAGCACCATCCACAGTAGAGCGATGATACTAAGAGATGTCAGACTCCATTCGAAGACCTTGTCCTTCATGCTTTTTCACCTCCGATTTACCTTGTTAATTTTTATTGGTTTTTTGTCTTTTGCCACACATAAAATAAACGCTGGCCTACGGTAACAAAACCAAGAACTACCAGAACCAGCAAAGCTATCAAAATGCCGAATTTGTAGAATTGGTTCAATAGCAGTCCTAACGATAGTATTATAACTCTCTCAGCTCTGGTAAACAAACCGACATGGCAGTCTATCCCAAGTCCTTCGGCTCTGGCTCGTACATAGCTGGTGAGGAATGAGCCGATTAGTGCCAGGAAAACTAGTATTATTTCAAGGGTGACTCCGCTCCTTAGGTATAGGACTAGAAGGCCTAGAAACAATACTGCTTCGGAAACTCGGTCGAAAGTGGAGTCCAATAAGGCACCAAAACGAGTGGTCTGGTTGGTGAAGCGAGCTAGCGTCCCGTCAAGAATATCAAATAACCCGGCGAGGAGAACTAAAAATCCGCTAATGAGAAGGTGATTGGTGGCAATAGTCCCTGCTGCGATTATGCTTATCGCCAGACCAATCCATGTCAAAGTGTTGGGCTTCAGCCGGCTTCTTTTTAGGATTGCCATTAGCGGCTCGGTAATTAGGCGAGCAGCAGTTTTTCGGAATTCAGCCAAGCTTGTCATTAAATGTTCCTACTCATGACTGTTAAGCAGACTGGTGTAGTATTCCATTACTTGGCGGGCAACATTCGTCCAGCTATATTTCTCGGCTTTGATTCTTCCCTTAGCTCCCATCTGCTGGCGTAAGGATTTATCCTCCAGTAAGGAGAGCAGGGCACGAGCTAATGATTCCTCATCTCGAGGTGGTACCAGTAATCCCTCCTCACCATGAGCTAACACACTAGCGTAGCCCCCGATGCTGGTGGCAACTACCGGCTTACCACACGCCATAGCCTCGAGCAAAACTATGCCAAAGCTTTCGCCGCCAGTAGCTGGGGCACAAAAGATATCAGCGGTACGATAATACGATGGTAACTCATCGCTGGGGACAAAACCGGTAAAGACAACATTGTCAGCCAGCCCCATGTCTTCAACTGACCTTTCGTATTTGAAGCGTAATACAGTGCCCGGCCCAACAACAATAAGCCGGAAATTCGGAAAAGTCCGCTTGACTTTAGCGCAAGCATTGAGCAAATGAACCAGGCCTTTTCGCCTTTCAAGCCGACCGACGAAGAGGATATTTACTTTGCTATCAGTGAATTCTTTCCGATTAGGACCGTCCAGTGTAAAGTGTTCGATGTCAATCCCGTTTGGGATGATTCGGTATTCGCCTGGTAGATGGCGGCTTACGTAGTCCAATGCCGGTTTGGAAACGGTGATTTTACCATGCAGCCTAGGCAACCATCTCCTGAATATAGGTTTACCTATCCAGTAGATTCTTGGCTTACTATAGCAAGCGTGGAAAGTACCGACGTTTATGCAGTTGGATTTAAGCAGGGCACTTAAGCAGACCATGGGTGCGAATGGTTCGTGAAGGTGAAGAATATCAAGGTCATCTTTAGCCAGGATTTCGCCTACTTGAACTGGTAACCAGGGGGATACAGGAATTCGGGCAATAGAGCCGCCAAATGGGACAGGCATTGGCTTGCCTATGGCGGTAACCTCCTCTTCGAAATATTGAGTTCCCTTTCTGGGACAAGGGGCTATTATTTTGACCTTATGTCCCCATTGAATGAAATGATGAGCCAGATAAGCGATGTGGTTGATAACCCCACCTGGGAAGGAATAGTCATATGGTGAGACTAATCCGATTTTCACTGTTGTATTAGGCAAACTTGACAGTTTTTGTACTTTGCTTAACTTTCTTTTGCCTCGCCGGATGGCTCGGGGAGGCAAATTGGGGTTTGCTGGTCTTTGCCAGCGATGAAGTTCTCAACTCGCCTTCGGGCTTCGTCGTCAGAGTACTGTATGGGTGGCGATTTCATAAAGTAAGCGCTGGGAGCCACGATGGTTCCAGAAAGTCCTCTATCTAGCGCTAATTTGCAACATCTTATGGCATCAATGACCACCCCGGCAGAGTTGGGGCTATCCCACACCTCTAGCTTGAGTTCCAGGTTCAGCGGAACATCGCCAAAGGTGCGTCCTTCCATTCTAATGTGGCAAAATTTACGGTCGGCCAACCATGGCACATAGTCACTAGGACCGATATAGATGCTTTCGGGCTCAATTTCGTAGTCCAGTTGAGAGGTGACAGCATTAGTCTTGGAGATCTTTTTTGATTCCAGGCGCTCTCTCTCAAGCATGTTATAGAAATCAGTATTGCCACCGAAGTTGAGTTGGTAGGTTCTTTCCAGCTTGACCCCTCGGTCCCGGAAAAGTCTGGTTAATACTCGATGTGTGATAGTAGCACCGACTTGAGATTTGATGTCGTCGCCAATAATTGGTAATCCTGTCTCGGTGAAGCGGTTATACCAGTAGGGCTCACGGGCAATAAAGACTGGTATGCAGTTGATAAAGCCACACCCAGCAGCCAGAACCTGTTCTATGTACCACTTGGTTGCCTCCTCACTCCCTACCGGCAGGAAATTCACCACTACATCTGTCTTGGTTTCCTTGAGAATGCTAACAATATTAGCCGTAGAACCCGACGATTTGGTGATGATTTGCGACAGATATTTCCCCAGCCCATCGTGGGTCATTCCTCGGGCCACTCTGACTCCAGTGTTAGGGACGTCGCAGAATTTGAACGTATTATTGGGTGGGGTGAAGATAGCCTCCGCTAAATCCTTTCCCACTTTGTTTTTATCTATGTCGAACGCTGCTACGAAGTTGATACTGTTTATATGGTAGCCACCCAGATTAATGTGCATTAGCCCGGGCACGAATTCACCATCTTTTACTTTTCTGTAATAGTGGACGCCCTGAACAAGCGAAGAGGCGCAGTTACCAACACCTATTATAGCCACATTTATCTTTCCCATAGCTTATTACTCCATTCTTAATCTTATACCGCAGAATTCATAAATCCGTGTTCTAGACCTTTGGTCTGGGAACAATCATCTTGGGGGACCTAACTAGTAATATAGGCATGGTAGCCCCATGCAACACTTTGTCAGCTACACTGCCTAATACCCACCGGGCGAGGCCGGTTCGACCATGAGTTGACATAGCTATCAAGCTAACCTTGTTATCCTCAGCATATTTTACTATTTTGTCGGCGGGGTCACCACTGACCACTTCATATTCCGCTTTAATTCCCTTTTTGTTGAATTTTTCAGCGACACCTTTCAGGTAATCTTCACCAGCGTCCCGCATAGCTTTAACGAACCTCCTCCAGTCTGGACCACCAAGCAGGCTGGCTTCTACTGTTCCAGACGGTGAAACAATCTGGAGTAAGCTAACTAAAGCTCTTGCTTCTGTGGCTAATGTTTCAATATAAGGTAAAGCTGCTTGACCAATGTCAGAGCCATCTAAAGGGGCAAGGATTCTGTTAAGAAATTGTAATTTGCCAGCAGTCTCGGTCTTCTTGTGTCGTCTACTGTGGACGAGCAGTACCGCTGCTGGAGTTTCGCTTATCACCTTTTCAGCTACACTTCCCATCCACCAGCGGGTGATGCCACTTCGGCCGTGGGTAGCCATGATAATCAAATCAACCTCTTTTTGTACGACGAAATCGAGGATTTTATCCGCAGCAATGCCGTAAAGTACTACTGGTTCAGCTTTGATATTATCGCCGCGTAGACTGAGTACTGTTCTGCTAATGTAATCCTCAAGGAGGCGGTTTAGCCGGCGTGTCTTGCTCCCAATACCTACGCCTAAGAGATACACGCGAGAATTAAATCTTGGTGCTAAATCCCTAAGGTAGGGAAGCACACTTTCGGCTTCCCTAGAACCGTCTAAAGGGACTAGAATTTGTTGCAACATCCTTTTTGCCATTTCAGTTATCGTATCTGTTCTTGTTTGAAATAGCCCTTTATGGTATTTTTAAAGGGTGATTTATGACTTTCACACCCATACATTTCATAGTGATGGTATTTTATCACCAATTGAGCTAATACGTCGTGCTTTTGTCACAGGCTATACAGCCATTGCCATTACCGACCATGTAGCGATTGGTTCACTTGGCAGAGTTATCAAAGAAATAAGCGATGACTGTGCTCTTGCCAGAGCTTACTGGAACATTTTAGCCATTCCTGGTATAGAGCTTACTCACATCCCTCCGCAGGCTATCTCTGATATAGCCGCAAAAGCCAAAGAAATGGGAGCTTGGCTGGTAGTAGTTCATGGCGAAACATCTGTAGAGCCGGTAGAGAAAGGCACTAATCTCGCCGCTGTCCAATCTCCCCATGTTGATATCCTGGCCCACCCGGGTCTAATAACACCCGAGGAAGCCACCCTGGCAGCCCAAAACGACATTTTTATCGAACTCACTGCCCGAAGAGGGCATTCTACAGCTAATGGTCATGTTGCTCTAGTTAGCCAGAAAGCAAACGCTAAACTCCTGCTTAATTCTGACGCCCACAATGAAAATGACCTGCTCACCCCGGCCCTTGTTAAAACTATTCTTGATGAAGCTAATTTGGGCGAGCAAGAACGCCCCAAAATTTTAAACTATAACCCCCTGTTTTTGATACAGAAAGTTAGCCGGGCATCTTTGCGCTCTGGCTAGGGCATACTGAACCAATTAACCCTTGCCGATTCGGAATACCTTGGTTCCGCAGGATGGGCAACTTCCGCGCGTTGCTGGCCTTTTGTTCTTCAAGGTAACGCTCTGGGGGTTCCTGATTTCCACCTTCTTCCGGCATTTGAAGCAATAAGCCTGCGCCATGTGTTTCACCTCCTTCCATCAAAGCTGAATCATATCTATTATAATACAGGCTGTCAAGCCCTTTGAGGTACTTACTTATAGGCAAGAAGAATGCGAAAGAGAGAAGACCTTTTCTGGGTGCCATAGTTTTTTCTCGGGGACAAATTGTAACACGGCTATAAAATGCCCATCGAGGCTGTAAGCACGACAGTATTTTTCTGAGAGTGGGCATGTTTCGCTTAAGGGTAGTGAAAGGCCATTTCTGATGGCCAGTTCATTTCTTTTATCAACAACGGCTGCTTCCCAGTTCAAAAGTGGGCTGTCTACCGGATAGAGAAGCTCTTTCCAACTACCTTGCCGAAGTGCATCTTCAATTTGGGGTAGGGATAGTGCATCTTCAATGCGGAAGGGGCCGCAGCGTAGACGAGTCAGGTTTTTTAAGTGGGCACCACAGCCTAATTGTTGCCCTAGGTCGTGAGCCAAGGAGCGTATATATGTACCCTTGCTGCATTCCACATTGATTGTTATCAGTGGTGGCTGGTAGTCAACAAGATTTAAATTGATGATTTCCACTCGCCTTGGTTTTAGCTTTATGGGGGTGCCGTCACGAGCCAGTTCATAGTATCGTCTGCCCCGGTGTTTTAGGGCACTGTAAATTGGGGGCACCTGCTCAATAGAGCCTTGAAAAGAGGTGAGTGCCCCCTCTATTAGGGTTGAAGTAATACCGGTCATATCTCCACGCCAGATTATCTTCCCTTCTCTGTCAAAAGTATCTGTGGCTGTGCCCAGTTCAATTTGAGTGAGATAGGCCTTGCTGCTGTCTGTTAGAAACTGGACAACCCGTGTTGCCTGACCAAAACAAATCGGCAGCACGCCTGTAGCTATCGGGTCTAAAGTCCCGGCATGTCCAACATGTTTTTCTTCTGTGAGGCGTCTGAGCCAGGCTACTACATTAAAAGAGGTCTTGCCTTCAGGTTTATTGACGTTGAGGAACCCGTTAATGTTCGTCTTCATGTTCGGTATTCTTTGAAGTGACCTGTTCGATTAACCTGAGGACTTCAGCTCCACGCTCGATTGAATCATCCAGATGGAAACTAAGTTCAGGCATGTGTTTTATTCGTAAACGGTTGGCTAATTGTCTGCGAAGAAACCCGGAGGCAGCGGCGAAACCTTGTAATATCTCGCTTTTATTTGCCTCATCCCCCAAAGTGCTGACAAACACCTTAGCATGTCTCAAGTCAGGGGAAGTTGAGACTCTGGTTACTGAAATAAGGCTTGCAAGTCTGGGGTCATTAATTTGCTCCCGAAGTAAATCGCTGATTTCTTGTTGGATTAGGCTGCTTATACGCTCGGTACGCCGTGTCATAATTTACTCCTTTGAGTCGAAAAGCTACTATTTTGGATGTTGAGAGGAAATTGTGAGTTGGAAGCGAAATCGGATTTATGTTACTGTCTCTTGCCGGTAAAATTGAATAATGTCACCAACTTGAAAATCTGAAAAGTTTTCTATTCTAATGCCACACTCAAAACCAGCAGCTACCTCTTTGACGTCTTCCTTAAAGCGTCTTAAGCTGCCGACACGGGATTCATGGATAAGTTCAGCTCGCCGTAATACCCGGGCCAAAGAATCTCGCCTAACCTTACCCTCTTTAACGGAAATCCCGGCTACTTTCCCTTTTTTCCCTGCCTCGAATACAGCCAGAATTTCAGCTTGCCCTTCGATGACCTCAGTATAGGTTGGCTCTAGCAGGCCTTTCAGTGCCTTGTCCACATCCTTTATCAGCTCATAGATCACATTGTAATGCCGAATGCTTATTCCTTCCACCTCAGCTAATCGCTGTGCCCCTGGCTCGGGTCGGCTATTAAATCCGATGATTATTCCTTTAGAGGCTAAAGCCAGTAACACGTCGCTTTCTGTAATGCTGCCGCTGCCTGAGTGAATAACTCTGACTTTAGCCTTCTCGTCTCCAAGTTGTTCTAATGAGTCTCTGATTGGTTCGATGCTGCCTTGCACATCTGTTTTAAGAATTATGCTGAGTTCCTTTATCTGGCCGGCGCTGATTTGAGTTGAAAGGTCACTCAGCCCCAAAGTCTTAGCACGAGTTAGAAGTCTTTGTTGTATATCCTTACTTTTTTCTAAGAGCACCCTGGCTTCACGCTCATTACTAACTACTTTAAATATATCCCCCGCTTGTGGAACCGCGTTTAAGCCTAGAACTTCCACGGGAGTAGCCGGTTCAGCTTTCTTAAGATGCTTGCCCAGCTCATTGAACATAGCCTTGACTTTGCCCGAGGTATTGCCAATTACTAGGGTATCACCTGGCTTGAGGGTGCCTTTTTGAACTAGAAGGGTAGCCAACGGCCCCTTAGTTTTGTCTAGTTTGGCTTCAATCACTATTCCTTCTGCTGGACAATCCAGTTCTGTCTTAAGCTCCAATATGTCAGCGACCAGGAGAAGGTTTTCCAGAAGCTCGTCTATGCCCTGTTTCTTCTTGGCTGATATTGGTACGCATACGGTATCGCCTCCCCATTCCTCGATGACCAAGCCCAAATCAGTCAGTTGCTGTTTAACTTTGTCAAGATTAGCGTTAGGCTTGTCAACCTTGTTAATGGCGACAACTATGGGTACATCAGCAGCTCGGGCATGATTTATGGCTTCTACAGTTTGGGGCATGACTCCGTCATCGGCAGCTACCACAAGGATGGCTATGTCGGTAGCTTGGGCTCCTCTAGCTCTCATGGCTGTGAAAGCCTCGTGACCGGGTGTGTCCAGAAAGGTAATTTTTCGTGAGTCTACCTCAACCTGGTAAGCTCCTATGTGCTGTGTAATGGCTCCTGCCTCGGTGGCTATCACGTTACTTTGGCGGATAGCATCGAGCAAGCTTGTTTTGCCATGGTCAACATGTCCCATAATAGTAATCACTGGTGGGCGGGGAGAGAGCTTGCCAGTTCCTGTCATTGCAGCCCGTTTTGTTAGAGGCGATGTTGGCAGCTTCTTAGCCTCATAACCAAAATGGGCAGCTACTACTGCTGCGGTTTCAAAATCAACGGCCTGGTTAATGTTAGCCATTACGCCGTTTCTCATAAGCTGTTTAATAATCTCGATGGCACTTACCTGCAGAAGCTCTGCTAATTGTTTCACGCTTAGAGCCTGGGGAAGGCTAACCTGCCGCGATGTCTGCAATCCAGCTATAGTCTCATGGATGTCTTCACCCTGGTTGACATTCGATTCTTGCTTCTTGTCACTCAACTCGACACTCTCCCTTTTCGGGTAGTCTCCTGCCATATTCTAGCAGCGATTGTCGGTTTTCTAAAGTAAGCTTGGTCCGTAAAGCATACTCCAGGCGGTTGCTTTTTAGACCTGTCTCCCAGCATTCACGTGTGGGGCACAAATAAACTCCTCGGCCTGCCTTCTTTCCCTTAGGGTCTATTTCGACAACGCTGGCATTACAAACCAGCCTGATAAGCTCCACTTTCGGCCTTTTTTCTCGGCAAGCTATGCAGCTGCGCTCAGGCATGTGCCTTTGTCGAAGAACTCGCGTTTTAGAATTACTCTTCAAGTTCCTCTTCTTCTGGGTATTCTACCCGTTTCGGACGTGCTTTTTTCGCTTTGCTTTTACCTTTTAGTAGCTCCGTCTCTTTCTTGCTGGCCTTTTTCTTCTTAGCCTTATCTGTTCTTGCTGGTAGGATATCCTCGGCGAACCGAATTTGGGCAACCTCTGCGGATTTGGTTGGTGAAGTAATCCCTGAAGCTAATACAAGCTCGTAGTCAGTTGAAGCTGCAGCTACTTTTGTCATTTCTTCATCACCAACTGACTCTGATTCAGCACCTAGCTCCGCTTCGCTAACTGGCAACGTTCTGGTGGGCTCCTCTGCAGCAGCGAATTCAGGGACGAGCTCTCCAACCTCATCGATTGCCTTCTTGACTTCGGCTGCTTCTCTGCTCAAACTAGCCTTTTCTGCTTCGAGGACTGAGACGCTCTTGATGTCGATTCGCCAGCCAGTTAGCTTGGCTGCCAGTCTAGCATTCTGTCCCTCTTTGCCGATAGCTAATGATAGCTGTTTATCAGGAACAGCCACTATAGCAGTGTTGTCTGTCGGGTCAAGTTCAACACTTGATACTTGTGCTGGGCTAAGAGCATTGGCAATAAATACTGCCGGGTCATCAGCCCATTCGACTACGTCTATCTTTTCGCCATTCAGCTCGTTTACAATATTTTGTATTCTGATACCACGTAGCCCGACGCAGCAACCCACAGGGTCAATTCCTTCCTGCCGTGCTGCCACAGCTATCTTACTTCGATAGCCTGCCTCACGAGCTATTGATTTTATATCTATGATGCCGCTGTATATTTCAGGGATTTCTAGCTCGAAGAGTCTGCGTAGCAAGTTTCGATGTGAGCGCGATACTAATATCTGAGGCCCCTTGCTGGTCTTGGCTACCTCTAAGACATACAATTTTAGCCTCTGTCCGATGCGATAGCGTTGATTGTGTACCTGTTCGCTGCTTGGAAGTATTGCCTCGGCTTTGCCTAAATCAACATAAATCTGCTCTGGGGTAATGCGTTGTATCATTCCAGTGATAATGTCACCCTCTTTGCCAGTGAATTCTTCGAAAATTGCATGGTGCTCCGCCTCATGCAGCCGCTGTAGGATAACCTGCCTTGCTGTCTGAGCAGCGATACGCCCGGCATTTTGGGGGGTGGATTCTATGCTCATAATATCACTAATTTGGGCATTTCTATCGATCTTTTGAGCTTCTGCGAGGGATATCTCACGAATTAGGTCAGTTGGTTTGTCAACCACTGTCTTCTTAACGTAGACCTTGACTTCGCCGGTGTGGGGATTAATTTTGGCTGAGATTTCATGCCCAGCGGAAAAGGCATCTTTTCTATAAGCGGAGACAAGTGCGGACTCTATGGCAGCCAGCACTACTTCCTTGGGCAGGTGCTTCTCAGCCGAAAGTTGGGTAAGGGCAACCATAAATTCGGTTTTCATTCGATACCATTACCCCCGTTTCCTATTTCCTTGTTAACAAAAAAGTGGGAACTTTGCCCCACTTTTTTGATGAACTCTTAAATTCCGGTGTTAGTATAGCACAACTATTACGAAAATGCAAATCGAGCCTTCCAGAGGTGGTAACGGTCGTTGAACTTTTTGTGTTCCTCTGCTATACTTTGAATCTGGTCATTGCTAATAAGGAGGCAAAGATTAGATGAAAACGTCAACTGCTCGGCTTACCTTTATGGATGTTGCTTTGGCTAGAACCGGTCTTCTCTGGGATGCGGTTTTGGTGGTCGGCTTTGCTTGTTTGACCGCTGCTTTTGCTCAGATAAGCTTTTGGATTGGCCCAGTACCTGTTACGGGACAGACCTTCGCCGTTCTTCTGGCAGGTGCTCTATTGGGGAGTCGGCGAGGAGCATTGAGTCAGCTCAGCTATTTAGCTATCGGAGCGACTGGAATTCCATATTGGTTTGCCTTTGGTGGACCTCCGGGCATTGCCCGCCTGGTGGGGCCTACGGCCGGTTATTTGGTAGGCTTTGTGGCGGTTGCCTTTGTTGTCGGCTGGCTGGCTGAAAGAGGTTGGGATAGACGGGTGTGGACAGCGGCTCTAGCCATGTTAGCCGGTGATGCCGTTCTTTATATATTCGGTTTGTCTTGGTTAGCCCATTTTGTTCCTCAGGGCACCGTGCTCCAGACCGGGCTTTATCCTTTTATAATTGGTGATTTGATAAAGATAGCTGCGGCAGCTTTAGTTTTGCCTTCAGGATGGCTGCTTCTGCGAAGATTTAAGAGCTAATGCTTTGCCTCTTTAGACTGTTCTCGATGAGGTCGCTGATTTGGATATCACCTGGCTAGGTCATTCTTGTTTTCGTATCAAGGGTAAGGAAGCTGTTGTCCTCACTGACCCATGCCATCCGAGCTTGGGTTATTCTTTGGGTAAGCTTCAGGCGGACATAGTGACCTTGAGCCATTTCCACCCCGGCCATTGCTATACTGGGACTATTACTAATGAATTCAAGCTAATTAAAGGTCCTGGCGAGTATCAGCTGGGGGGTACTTTTATCACCGGCATCGCCACCTGGCACGATGCTGACCGGGGCAATAAGCTGGGCAAGAACACCGTCTATCTCCTTGAAATGGATGGGATGACATTGTGTCATTTGGGTGACATCGGTCATTTGCCGACGTCTGAGCTGATAGAGGATATAGGTGACATTGAGGTATTGTTCGTGCCAGTGGGTGGTGTATCTACTATAGGTGGCTCAACGGCTGCAGAGATAGTAAGACGTCTGACGCCTAAGGTTGTCATTCCTATGCACTATAAGACGGCAGCATTGGCTAGGGAACTCGAGTCTGCGGACAAATTTTTGAAGGAATTAGGTATAAAAGAAAGGAACTCTCAGCCCAAGCTTTCTGTCAGCCGGTCAACTCTGCAATCAACAACGACCAGCAGCCAAGTGGTCATCCTCGACTATACTCGGTAGCAAGCCTTTGCTACTTTTTGTCATTGTGAGTCCCGATGCAATCGGGACGAAGAAATCCCACAGATTGTCACGCGGAGTTTATCCTGAGTGGAGATTATTCCCGATAAATCGAGGGCAGAATGATACTGAGCAAAGGACTCGCAATGATGATAGGGGTCGTCCAGCAATCTCAAGCCTCTACTCTTTGACAGACCTCGTGCTTCTCCCGTAGAATGAGCCCGGTTATGAGCTTAGCCAAGAGACTCTATGATTTACAACAGATTGATCTGGAAATTCAGAAGACACAAGAGGCTCTAACTGACATCAGCCACCAACTAGGGGAGAGCAAAGCATTGCTTAAGGCTAGGGCCGGGCTTCTTGATGAGGAGAAGCATTTAGCTGAGATGGAGAAACAGCAACGGGATGTGGAGTGGGAGGTTGAGGACATGCGGAGCAATATTGCACAGCTAAACGATAAGCTTTACGGTGGCAAAATAAAGAATCCTAAGGAACTGGTTAGCTTCGAGAAAGAGTTGGAGATTTTCAAAACCAATCTGAGACAGAAGGAAGACAACCTGCTGGACTTGATGACTGAGATAGAAGCGACGCAGGATAAGATAAAGTCAGATGCAGAGAGACTTAAAAAGCTAGAATGGGAGTGGCAGCAAGAGCAGGAGGTTCTGGTTCAAAGGCAGGCTGAGGTTGAAAGTCGGCTCTTAGAACTGAGCCAGAAGCGGCAAGTATTGACCTCTGAAGTTACACCGCAAGCGTTTGAGCTTTATGAGGGGGTAAGGTCTAGGAAGGGGCAGGCGGTGGTTAGGGTGGAACAGGGGAGATGCCACGGGTGCCATCTCACTTTGTCGATGAATGAGTTGCAGCGAGCCAGAGCCGGTGCATTAGCACAGTGCAGTAGCTGCGGTAGGATTCTCTATTTAGGCTAGAGCCCTGCCAATGGTGGGCGATGCGAGGGCTTATTTGTCATTGCGAGTCCCGATGTAATCGGGACGAAGCAAACCATGAGATTGCCAGGCGGAGTTTATCTTGAGCGATGTGAGATTCTTCGCTGAGCTTGTCCTGGGCCTTGTCAGATTCTTCGCTACGCTCAGAATGATAGGAGGCGAAGGGCTCAGAATGACACTGAGCGAAGGGCTTGCAATGACAGAGAGGAATTACTCGGAAATAAGATGCATCTAAAAATCTATGTTGACGGAGCTTCCTGGGGTAATCCTGGACCAGCGGCTATAGGTGCCGTTATCAAGGACGAGCAGCAAAAGGAGTTGGTCAGGATTTCCAGATACATCGGAGAGAGTACAAATAATCAAGCGGAGTATCAGGCTGTCATTGACGCTTTGAAGGCTGCCGCTGGATTCAAGACAGGCCAGGTTACGCTTTATCTGGATTCGGAGCTAATAGCTAGACAGTTAGCCGGCAGCTATAAGGTAAGGAACATTTTCCTTTTTCCTCTTTATCGTGAGGCTGTTGAACTATCCAAGAAGTTTGCCAATTTATCCATTGTTCACATTGGCCATGAGGAAAATGCTGAAGCCCATGCCTTGGCCAAAGCGGCGTTGAAGAGGTTCGTCAAGCAGAAAACCTAGATTTGACGACTTCTTGTCTTGGGTGTAAAGTGGGAGTGGGCTAAGTAAACCGGGTGACCGCTCTGATTTGTCTGCAAATCGGGGAGGAAAGTCCGAGCTCCACCGGGCAGGGTGCTGGGTAACGCCCAGGAGGGGTGACCCTACGGAAAGTGCCACAGAAACATACCGTCCTTCCCTGGAAGGATAAGGGTGAAATGGTGAGGTAAGAGCTCACCAGCAGTCAGGTGACTGGCTGGCTGGGTAAACCCCACCCGGAGCAAGACCAAATAGGGGGCGAAAGGGACGCCCGGCCCTGACCCCGGGTTGGTCGCTTGACCTTGATGGTAACATCAAGGCTAGATGGATGGTCACCGCCCTGGCCTTGTCAGGGTACAGAACTCGGCTTACAGGTTTACTTAGCCTCTCCTATCAAGTTCTGCTGTTTACCCTGTATGTTGTGTTCTAGGTTACTTTATGTTACTTCCCCTAGAAGACTTTTGGAAATCTAGTGCGGTCAATTTCGATTACCTTCTCTAAACTATTTGTGGAGGGCATCATCGGCTTTCAGCAAGGCTTTGTCTTTCATTACCCACAATTCAGTTGCTAGATTGCGTAGGCGTTTTAACTCATTGGGGTCTGGCTCATATCCGAGACTATAATATTCTGCCATGACTTTGAATGCCTCCTTCTCATAATCCATCGCCTGGCGCATCCAAAGGTGATATTCGCTTAGCTTATCTGGAGGACTTACGTTGTCCCAAGAAGCTATTATGTTCTGCATCCTAGTTTGAGCTGACTTAGCGTCACTCGCTCTATTTGGGTCACTTTTCTCTATACTTGCTGCTTTTTCCCAGTCACGGACAACTAACTTCCACTCTTCCAATATAGGCGCGATGGTGCTCTGATATCTATAAGTAGGTTCCTCATGATTAGCGACTTCAACTCCAGCGCAACCGGCCAAAGAGAGACAAGACAGTATAAGAACAATCCATCTCATAGAGGTGCTCCGCAGTTACCGCAAAATTTGTCATCAGGTAAAGTCAAAGAATGACAGTTCGGACATTGTGGCCAGTATGGTATTCCGACTTTTTGTTTTAGCCTTCTATCTTTTTGAATTGTCACTATACAGGCTAGTACACACGCTGTTATCGTTGCGCTAATGTCTAATAATCTGATACCAATTGAATAACTATGTACTGCGAATAAATCTAGTGGAACGATAAAGATAAGCAATAAAATTGTTGAAGCGATGGCCGTTGATGTTTTGCGGTAAGGAGCCACCGAACTGCCACCCCAGACAAAGCAATAGGAAGCTACTCCGCTGGCTAATATTTTAAGAACCCAAGGCGATTCCTCTGCTAGGAAACCTAATAATACAGTTCTCCATGATATATCGTTTATCGTAACCGCTGATGCTTCTTGGGGAATGCAAGTGCAGGATAGTAAGAGAAAGAGACTGACTGCGATTAAGCCCGCTATGTAACTGCCAATTGCTGCGGGTAAAACGAGTAACCACCTTAATGTAGCCATCATCTGCCCCCAACCTGTTAGCATCATAATTATATCACTCGTGTCAAACTGCCCGAAAGCATAATTCCATCTTTTAGGATTCTGCTTGCTTCTTGTCGCGTAGAGGCTTTTGCATCGCGGCAGAAATTCTGAAAATCTTTAGCTTTGCCAAAGTGAGCAACAGAGGTCAATGCCTTAACCTGCTGTTAACTAAGGCAAAAATAAGAGTGAGACGGGGAGTTCAGCGACTGTGAGCGGGTTTGCTTAATCCTGCCGGAGCTAGTTAAACTTTTTATGGCTTTTAACGTTCTTCTTTTAGGAAGCCATGAATTCTTTGGACCCTCAACTGCGTGATTTTATTTTGTTCTGTGTCGAGCGGCGGGGTATAGAGTGGCCAGCTCTTTATGATGAGATGGCCAGGGTAGCCGGACAGCGTCTATTTCGAGGGCTGGGCCGCGCCGAGCTAAAACAGCTAGGATTATCTCTGGCGCTCGACAGTCTGGATAAGACACTTGAGCTAGTGAAACAAGTTACTGTTCAGGGCAAACCAGTTTAATTTCTTATTTCCTCTGCAAACTGCTACAATATCTGCTATATTATTTTTACCAGATAGGTGGTGGTAAGCTATGTCTATTAAAAGAGATACAATCCTTGTAGCATTGGCTGTGCTTTTACTTGTATTTCCGGTTTTTGGTGTCGGTTGCGATTTTGTTAACGAGAAGTTATTGCCTGACTTGTCTCCCAAGAAGCAGGTATCACTTTCTTCTAATGTGAATACTGAACTACCTCCTGAGTTTAGTATCCTAGCTGAGGCTTACAAACGACTGTCTGAGGATTACGTAGACAAAAGCAAGTTAGACCCCAAGAAGTTGAGTCAGGGCGCAGTTAAAGGCATGATTGAGGCGCTAGATGACCCTTACAGCTCTTACGTTGACCCTAAATCCCACGAGTTGGAGTTGACCAATTTCGAAGGCAAGTTTGAGGGCATTGGCGCCGTTATTAGCATGAAAGATAAACAACTAACGATTGTTTCGCCGATTGTCGGGTCTCCTGCGGAGAAAGCAGGTGTTAAGGCTGGAGATAAGATTTTGAAAATAGATGGTGAGTCTACTGCGAAGATGACTTTGATTGAAGCAACTACGAAAATCCGTGGGCCAAAAGGTACTCCTGTCAACCTTGTCGTACTTCATCCGGGAGAGACCGAGCCTGTGGAGATTGAGATAGTCCGGGATGAGATAAAACTGGAGAGCGTTGTTTTGGAGATGCGTGACGACATCGCCTATGTCAGGATTACTCAGTTTTTAAAGTCTACCGGCGGTGACCTAGATGCTGCTCTAAAAGGTGCGATTAAACAAGGTGCCAGGGGCATTGTTCTGGACCTACGTAATAATCCTGGTGGCTTACTGAATGCGGCAATGGATGTGGCAAGTGAGTTCCTGGCTATGGGGCTCGTGGCCAAAGTTGTGGATGATGAAGGGAGGGAAAGTCAGGTACCGGTGAAGCGAGGTGGCATAGCTACCAATTTACCGCTTATCGTCTTAGTAAATGAGGGCAGTGCCAGCGGCAGTGAGATAGTGGCCGGCGCTCTCCAAGACTATGGACGAGCTAAATTGGCTGGTAGCCAGACTTTCGGTAAAGGCAGTGTTCAAACTGTCCGTGAGCTTAGTGATGGCTCGGCTTTGCATATAACTACTTATCGCTGGTTTACCCCGCTTGGTAGACCCATAGATAGTGTTGGGCTGACACCGGACTTTGTGCTTGAGCTCAAAGATGAGGAACTTGTGGACTGGGCTATCGATTATTTGAAAAAGCAAATTAGCGCTAGTTTACTGTTCGCACGAATTTGAGACCGTTCAAGTGATTTTATCTGTCTTTCTGAGGGAGCACTTCGTTTATGTCATTCTGAAGGAGCAAGGCGACCGAAGAATCTCTGAAGACTCTTCGCTATCGCTCAGGGTGACAAGTATTTAATCTTTTAGAATACAATCTCTCGGGTCACTTTTTCTAAGGCTTAACTCTCGATGGTATCCTTGGTACTGGGTATTCTGCCAGCGAGGCGTTGGTCAAGACGAGTTGAGGCATCGAGAGCCCGGGCTAGGGCTTTGAACAAAGGGGGGTGCTACTGTTTTAGTAATTCAATAAACTGTTCTGCACTCAATTCGGCATCGCTCAGGATACCTCGGAGAGTTCCTTTCGGCAAATCGTGAGTGTGGAGAGGAATAACAATGATATTGGGAGAGCCGGCCTTGTGCATTATTAGGTGACTACCTTTCTGGCGGTAAACATACCAGCCTGCCTTCTCAAGAGCACTAATAACCTCTCTTGGCTTGAGGACTGGCAGGCGCTTACTCATTCGACCCTTATTGTAACTGTATCCCTTTCAGGTATGGGAATGCCCAGTTCTCTAGCACTTTCCAGCCACAATGCGATAGCCTTGGCGATATTTCTTAACGCTTCTTCTTTAGTGGAGCCGTAGGAATGGCATCCCTTAAGGGAGGGAGTATAAACATGGTAACCTCCCTCTTCTTCTGGTTCAAGCACTACTTCAAAGCTTTCTACCGTTGCCTTTCTCTCCATAACCTTCACCCCACACGCTATTATACCACTGAGTCCCTACGTTTAGGAAACTTTATTTTATCTTCACTCCCAAGTCCAGGGAAAATCCGGACTTTTCTTACCACGTCTCTTATCATCAGCCTAGCGGTAGGCAAACAGCAAGCACCTACTTGGCACCTTTACGTCCCAAGTTACTATGCCAAAGCTCCAATTTTTGTAAACGGGAGCGGATAGCGCTTGGCTGCCTTTGAAACCTCTCTGATAGCAGTTGAATACTCATTCCCTTGCCATACTCGATTTTCAAGTGTATATCTTCGTCATCTGTCCAGTTTTCATATGCTCTCGGGTATTGCCGACGAATGCTTTCCAAGCTGTAGGACTTGGAGATAACCTTGCCTTCCTTCTTGGATTCGAGTTCTTGTTTGCTCCTTTCGTATTCAACGTATACACTCCAGAAATTTGGAAGAGCATCCTGAACCAGGACTGGAACGATTTTTCTGATTTTCACCTCTGCTATGAACGCATTCAGTGCTCTTTCATCTGCTTCTTGACTTGCGCCCAACCGAACTTTGAAAAAAGTAACTTGACGCATGTTTCTGATTTGCCTCTCTCCTGGGAAAATCTGAGCTTTTGTAGATTTCTGGCTTGTTCTGCCCTTTGCAAAGCCCAGAGATACCAAGTTCCGGAACCACGGAACTGCTAGAAACCTAGAAAGCGCTTTACCTTATCAAATATCAGTTCTTCCCGTCTCTCAACGAAACTCTGGAAGTTGGCGAGCGTCAAATCGTTACGGGCTTTCAGAAAAAGAGACTTTAGCTCTGTGTCATATGAGCCAAAAAATTCTAAATCTGAGTCAGGAAGGTTGTCGCTCTTAAGAATATTTCTCGTCTTGTTGACAAGCCGCAGATTACCCACATAGTCTACATATTGGAAAATACCCCTACCATGTAACAAATTTCTGGGGAATATATGGTCCCTTTCTAGGCTCCAACCTCTTTGTTGAGGAATGACCGATATGCCGTCTGCTATCACATTTAGAACCAGGTCTAAATCGGTTAGCATGGATTTGGTAAACGCATAACTTACATATGTTCTCTCAGAAATGTAATCACCCACCTTTTTGAGTGGGAAAATGCCTGGCGTCTGATTTTGGTTCAACAGGCCATGTATGACGTCCAGTTTGCCGTCGGCACCGTACGAGTAAAACTTGGTGAAGAAGGACATGTATAGATACTGTCGCAAAGCTGTTGTTTGTCCATCTGGGAACTGTTGATGAGGCTGGCGGTAACCGAAATCAACGATCGGAATAAGAGACAAATTTGATTTCACAAACCTTTGACTAAGAATCTTAGCATCATTTTTCAGAAACTCAATTGTTGAAGTCAGAGATGCTTTGAATTTTTCAAACTCGATTTTGAGCCTCGCGATATATCGGTTGTCCCGAAGTTTCTTCACATCGTATTTGGCCCCCATGTCAAAGACCACGAATGAAGCCTTAATTAAGAAATCAGTGTCAAAATCGAATTGTCCACCTAAATTTAACTGATCCACAAGTTCTATAAAATTTTCCTCCATGTCGGGAACTGGAGTGAACCCCTGAGGCTGGACACTTTAGGTTTGGAATATTAGAAAGGTCTGGCAGGGTCAGAGTACAATTGAAAGGAGAAAGGACTCTGCTATGAGGAACAAGAGAATATTCGGCTTAGAATTTAAACGCCAGGTAGTAGAAGAACTGTTAAGCGGTGAAAGCAGTGCCGCCCAGATCTGCCGTAAATACAATATCTGTGCCAGTCTGCTTTACCACTGGAAGGAAATGTATGTT
>Ga0194113_10003500_pt1 | contig 20985 bp, 16 predicted proteins | sample TA2MahC200mmetaG_FD_146193 | JGI IMG/M metagenome (GOLD analysis project Ga0194113, IMG submission 146193) | Freshwater microbial communities from Lake Tanganyika, Tanzania - TA2015017 Mahale Deep Cast 200m | ecosystem: Environmental > Aquatic > Freshwater > Lake | place: Tanzania: Lake... | reverse complement strand
CGCAGGAGTGCCTCGAGATCCTGGACAACCTTGTGCTTTTCCTTCGGCTGGTGCTGTTGCCCGAGGGATTCGCGTTTGTTGATCCGCTCGAAGACCTCAAACACGAGGAGTGAGTGGGAAGCCACCACGGCCCGGCCGGATTCGCTGACGATGTCGGGCACGGGGACCTTGGCGGCGTCGCAGACCTCCTTGATGTTGTGCACGACATCCCGGGCATACTCCTCCACGGAGTAATTCATGGAGCTCTCGAAGTTCGTCCGCGAACCATCGTAGTCGATGCCGAGGCCGCCGCCGACGTCGAGGTAGCCCATCGGGAAGCCCATCTCGACCAGTTGGCAGTAGAAGCGGGACGCCTCGGTGACGGCGCTCTTGATCGTGATGATGTTCGGGACCTGGGAGCCGATGTGGAAGTGGAGCAGCCGGAGCGACTGGACCAGCTTGGCGGCCTTCAGCTTCTCGGTCGCGAAGAGGATCTCGGCGGTGTTGAGGCCGAACTTGGCGTTGTCCCCGGAGGACATCGCCCACTTGCCCTCGCCGCGGGTCTGGAGCTTGACCCGCAGGCCGATCATCGGCTTGACGCCCGTCTCGGCCGAGATGCGGATGATGTCGTCGATTTCGGAAATCTGCTCGACGACGAGGATGATCTTCTTGCCGAGCTTCCGGCCCAGCAGGGCGAGGCGGATGTAGTCGTCGTCCTTGTAGCCGTTGCAGATGATGAGCCGGTTGTTGTGGTCGTGGAGCGCGAGCACGATCATCAACTCGGGCTTCGAGCCGGCCTCCAGACCGTAATGGTAGTCCTTGCCCGCAGCCATGATCTCGTCGACCACCTCGCGCAGTTGGTTGACCTTGATCGGGAACACCCCGCGGTAGCTTCCGCGGTAGCCCTCGGCCTTGATCGCCTTGCGGAAGTGTTCGTTGAGCTGCACCACCCGATGGCGGAGAAGATCTTGGAAACGGATCACGACGGGCGCGCGGAGTCCCATCCCAACCGCCTCCTCAATCACGTCCATGATCCGGATCGTGCGCCCGTCCGAGCACGGCTGGACGTTGACAAAGCCCTCGGCATCAACGCCGAAGTGACCGGCGCCCCATCGCTTGAAACCGTAGAGTTCTTCGGAATGTGCGGCGGTCCAGGAGGAGGCAGTCTTGCTTTTCAATGCGGGGAAGGGCGTCGGGTTATGGCTTGCTTTTGGCGAGTGTGCGCGGGTTAGATGGGTGTTTCTTTTTCCGAAACCTTCAATCGCAAATCGTCCATGACCTTCGTGAACCTTTCCCTCCCCGTTTTTCTGGCTCAGTCCGCTCCGCCTGCCGGAGGCGGGATGTTTCAGATCCTGTTCCTCGTTTTCATGTTCGCGGCGATGTATTTCCTGATGATCGCCCCGCAGCGCAAGAAGCAGAAAGAGCATGAGAAGATGCTCAAGGCGCTCGTGGCGGGCGACGAAATCGTGACGGCGGGTGGGATCTACGGCACCATTACCTCCGTGAAGGACGATCGCTTCATCGTGCGGATCGCCGACTCGGCCAAGATCGAGATCGGCAAGGGCTTCGTGCACGCCCTCGTGAAGAAGTCGTCCTAGGGCAAGGCCTGAGCGTACGGCGAGTCGCCCCGCCGGTTGCAGCGCGGCGAAGGCTTGATCCGATCCGTCGTCCCGCATCCATCCACCGCAGGACGGCGGTTTCATCCCCCTTTTAAACCAAACCCCCAATGATCAAACGTAACCTCTGGAAGCTCGTGCTCAGCCTAGCCATCGTGCTGTGGGCCGTCACGACGCTCATCCCGTTGAACGACCGGCCTTTCCCTGAGTACGCCCGGTCGGCGGCGACGGCGAAATCGGCGGAGTTCGCGGCCCTCATCAAGGAGGCCAGTGACCGCACCCAGTCGGGTGGCGCTCCGAGCGTGTTCGTGGCGCTCAAGCAGATCGCCCGCGAACGCAAGATCGACCTCGCCCAGTTCTTCCCGGGGTTCAATCTCGGGGACGTCCGGAATCTTGAGAAGCGCAACACGCTCCTCCTCGAGGAGCTGCTCCGGCTCTCCAAGGGCAAACTCCAGCTGGGACTCGATCTTAAGGGTGGCGTCGCCTTCACCCTTGAGGTGGACGATTCCGGGATCGCCGCGGCCTCCACGGAGGAGCGTCAGGAAAAGCTGTCGAAGGCAATCGACATCATCGGCAACCGCATCAACGCCTTCGGCGTGGCCGAGCCGGTGATTCGTCCGGTCGGTGAAAATCGCATCGAAATCCAGCTTCCGGGAGTCAGCACTCAGGACAACCCGGAGGTGGTGAACAGCGTGAAGAAACCGGCCCGCCTCGATTTCCGCCTCGTCCATCCGTTCCTCGACCCGTCCCAGACGGCCGAGGTGCCGCCCGGTTACGAACTCATGACGCTGGAGAGCGAGTTGCGCAACGGCGAGATTTTCACCCAGGAGGTCTTCGTCAAGCGCATCCCCGAAATGACGGGCGAAGGGGTTCAGGACTCCTACCCGACGATGGACGAGTACGGTCGCTTCAAGATCATCATGCGCTTCACGAGCGAGGGCCGGAAGCAGTTCGCCGACGTGACACGCGCCATCGCGGAATCGAACCAGCGGACCGGTCGCACGGGCCAGCTGGCGATCGTTCTCGACGGCAAGCTTTACTCCGCGCCAACCGTGCGGGAGGAGATCAGCAGCGACTCCGCCGAGATTTCCGGCAGCTTCACCCAGCGCGAGGCCTTCGACCTCGCCAATGTGCTCAACAACCCCCTCGACCTCCCCCTCCAAGTGAAGGAGCAGTTCGAGGTCGGACCGACGCTGGCGGAGGATGCAGTCGCCAGCGGCAAGGTGGCGTTCATCATCAGCACGCTCCTCACGATCGGCTTCGTCGTCTTCTTCTACACGGTGGGCGGCCTGATCGCGGCCGTCGGCATGGCGGTCAATGTTCTCGTGACGCTGAGCGTGCTCTCGGAGTTCGGTGCGACGCTCTCGCTCCCGGGCATTGCAGGCATCGTCCTGACGCTGGCCATGTCGGTGGACTCGAACATCCTGATTTTCGAGCGCATGCGTGAGGAACTGCGGGTGGGCAAGTCGCTGCCCACCGCCCTCGAGGCTGGGTTCGACAAGGCGTGGAGCGCGATCATCGATTCCAACCTCACGACCCTGATCGTTGCCGCGATCATGATCGCGCTCGGCACCGGTTCCGTGAAGGGCTTCGGCATGACGCTCGCGATTGGTATCTTCACGACGATGTTCGCGGCGGTCGTCGTATCGAAGCTCCTCATGGAGGCGTTCATCCTTCCCGGCGTGATCAAGCGCATGCGAATGTTCTCGGTGCTTCAGAGCCCGAACTATGATTTCCTCAAGTACGCTCGTCCGGCCTTTATTGCATCCTGGGTCGTGGTCGTCATCGGCATCGCGGTCGTCTTCGTCAAGGGACGGGAAATCTACGGCATCGACTTCACCGGTGGTGATGCGGTGACGCTGAGCTACGCCCAGCGCGTGGAGACTGCCTCCCTGCGCAACGCCGCGGAGAAGGCTGGATTTCCAGAGGCAGGCTTCAGTTACCTCTCCCAAATCGGCAGCGATCAGCAGGTGCTCAAGGTCACCGCCGACTTCGATCGGGGCAAACCACTCGTCGAGGCACTCCAAAAAGCACTGCCGCAGGCGAAGTTCGAGGTCATGGGCGAAAACCGCATCGGCCCGTCGGTCGGTGAGGAGATCCAATGGAACGCCTTGAAGTCAGTCTTCTGGGCACTGGTGCTCATCCTCGCCTATGTCGCGTTCCGCTTCGAAATCGGTTACGGCATGGGCGCGGTGGTCAGCACCGTGCACGACTTGCTGATGACCATCGGCATCTTCGTCCTCTTCGACCGCGAGTTCAACGCGTCGATGGTGGCGGCCATCCTGCTGATCGCGGGTTACTCGATCAACGACACCATCGTCGTGTTCGACCGCATCCGTGAGGAGTTGAAGCTCAACCCGAACCTGAGCCTCGCCAACGTCATCAACCGCGCGCTCAACCTGACGCTCTCCCGCACGATCATCACGGGTGGCACCACGTTGCTGACCGCCACGACGCTGCTCATCGTCACGACGGGTGAGGTCAATGACATCGCCTTCACCCTCCTCATCGGTGTCATCACCGGCACGTTCTCGTCGCTCTTCATCGCCAGCCCCATCTTCTACTGGTGGCACAAGGGCGACCGGAAGCACGTCGAGAAGCACGAGGACGTGAAGCCCACCTACGAGTGGACGGGTTCGAGCAAGGCCTCCGAATGATCCCGGGCTCGCTGTCGGCCGGCCCCTAGGGTCCGGCCGGCTCCGCAGCCGGTGTCCGCCTCGGGCGTCACCGGCTCCCGCGGGCACCGCCGGACCGCCATGCGCTGGATCTACACGCCGCCGCGACCCGAAGCGGTCGCCGACCTCAGCCGACAGGCCGAGGTGAGTCCGGTCATTGCCGAATTGCTCCTCCGCGCCGGACTCTCCGACCCGGCGGCGGCGGCCCGTTTCCTGCGCCCCGCCCTCGCTGAACTCGCGGACCCGTTCCGCCTCGATCATCTCGACGGCGCCGCCCGTCGCCTGCGTCAGGCCATCGCGGGGCGCGAGGACGTGGTGGTGCTGGGAGACTACGATGTCGATGGGGTGAGCAGCACGGCGCTGCTGGTGAGCGTGCTGCGCCGGTTCGGCCTCAGTCCGCGGTTCATCGTTCCGCGGCGGATGGAGGACGGTTACGGACTGTCCCGGAGCGCGATTGATCGCGCGTTGGAGCAGGGCGTGCCGAAGCTGTTCGTGGCGTTGGACTGCGGTACCAATTCGCAGGCGGAGGTGGCCTACCTCGAGTCGCGGGGCGTGGACGTGATGGTCGTCGATCACCACCGTTCGAAGTCGGGCCCGCTGCCGGGCGGGCTGCTGGTCAATCCCCACGTGTACGACCGGCCGGACGACGAGCCATGGCGGAACCTTTGCACGGTCGGTCTCGTCTTCAAACTCGCGCACGGGCTGCTGAAGCTGCTGCGCGCAGACAACGACCCCGTCGCGGGGTCCATCAAGCTCCGCGACTACCTCGATCTTGTCGCCCTGGGGACCGTGGCGGACTTGGTGCCGCTGCATGGCGAGAACCGCATCCTTGCGCGTTACGGACTGCAGACGCTTGAGGCCACGCAGCGTCCCGGACTGCGGGCCCTCATGGAGGTCGCGGGGGTCCGCCCGGGCAACGGACTGCAGCCAGTTGATATTTCGTTCCGCCTTGGACCGCGGATCAACGCGTCCGGCCGGCTCGCCGACGCCGCGCTTTCGGTGGAGTTGCTGTTGAGCGAGGATCGAGCCTTCTGTGGCGACACGGCCCGCCAACTCGACGCCTTTAACCGGGAGCGGCAGGACATCGAGCGCCTGATCACGGATGAGGCGGAGCGGATCGTGGAGTCGCAGTTCGCGGACCGTCCGGCGATCGTCCTTTACGGGGACGCGTGGCATCCGGGCGTGGTCGGCATCGTGGCCGGACGCGTGAGCCGCAAGTATCACCGCCCGTGCGTGGTTTTGGGCAACGAGGGGGAGTTCGCCAAGGGATCGGGCCGGAGTGTCGACGGGGTGAACCTAGTCGAGATCCTTGCGGCGTGCGCCGATGGCCTGAACAGCTGGGGCGGGCATCCCATGGCGGTGGGAGTCTCGGTGGCCAAGGATCGCGTGGACGCCTTCCGGGTGCGCTTCGAGGCCGCCGTCCTGGCGCAGCTCGGCGGATCGCGGGCGGAATCCTCGCTCGCGTTGGCCGCTTGGCTCCCGCCGGAGCAGATTCGGGAGACGCTGATGGAGGAACTCGGCGTCCTGCACCCCTTTGGGCAGGGCAATCCGGAGCCGGTCTTCGGCATCCGCGGCATTGTGCTTCGGCAGCGCCCTGAGGTGTTCAAGGAGCAGCACTTCCGTTTCTCGGTGGAGGACGGCCGCGGGCGCCGTCTGTACGGGGTGGCATGGAAGATGGCCCGGCGGCTGCCGCCGGTCGGCGTGCGCCTCGACCTCGCGGTCGAACTGGCTTGGAATCACTTCAATGACCGCCGGCTGCTCCAGCTTGAGCTGGTCGATTGGCGGCCGTCCGAGAGTACCTGAGTGCCGGGGGGCGGGGATTCGTGGGGGCGCGGGCTCAGGCTGCGGAGCCCTGTGCTGGGGGAGAAGGGTGGCGCGGCGGGGATGCACTCGCCTCTTGCCACCCGAAGGGGGAAGGGATCATCCTCCCGGGTTTCCATGGCGACGCTCACCTTTGCCGTTCTTCCCGGCGACTACATCGGGCCCGAGGTCATGACCGAGGCGCTCCGCGTGCTCGAACACCTTGCCGCCCGGGAGGGCCTGGTCCTCTCCTACACAATCGCCGATGTCGGCGGCGCCGGCATCGACCGGCACGGCAAGGCGCTGCCCGACAGCACCCTCGAACTCTGCCGCCGCAGCGATGCCATCCTGTTCGGCTCGGTCGGCGGACCCAAGTGGGAGAAACTGCCCCCGAAGGAACAGCCGGAGCGGGCCGCACTGCTGCCCCTGCGCAAGGCCTTCAACCTGTTCGCCAACATCCGCCCCGGACTGCTCTACAAGGACTTGGTCGACGCCTCCCCCCTCAAGGCGGAGCGCATTCCCAACGGCATCGACATCGTCTGCATCCGTGAGCTGACCGGCGGCATCTATTTCGGACAGCCCAAAACGACCACGACGCTCGAGAACGGGGAGCAGCAGGCCATCGACACGATGGTCTACAAGACCTCGGAGATCGAACGGATCGCGGAGGTGGCGGCGGTGACGGCGCGCTCGCGCGGACGCCGCGTCTGCTCCGTCGACAAGGCCAACGTCCTCGAGACCTCCGTGCTCTGGCGCCGGACCGTCACCGAATACTTCGCCCGCAGACATCCGGACCTCGCGCTCTCCCACATGTACGCGGACAACGCCGCGATGCAGCTGGCCCGGGATCCCAACCAGTTCGACGTGATGTTCACGGAGAACATGTTTGGCGACATTCTCTCCGACGAGATGGCGGTGATCTGCGGTTCGCTCGGCATGATGAGCAGCGCGTCGCTCGGCGCGGGTTCCAATTCCCATGGTCGTCCGTTCGGGCTCTACGAGCCGGCCGGCGGCACCGCGCCTGACATCGCCGGGCAGGGGATCGCCAACCCGTGCGCCCAGATCCTCTCCGCGGCGCTGATGCTGCGCTACAGCTTCGGGCTCGACGCCCTGGCCGACCGCATTGAAGCCGCCGTGCGGAAGACCGTCACCGTCGACGGCGTCCGCACCGGCGACATCGCCTTCGGGCGCCCGCGCGTCGGCACGCGCGGGATGGCCGACGCGATCATTGGCAACCTCTGAGACCGCCTCTCCCCGACTGAGACCCCGACCGACCATGACGTCCGCGCAGATCCGCCAGTCGTTCCTCGACTTCTTCGCCCGCCAGGGGCACACGATCGTGCCCTCCTCGTCGCTGCTGCCCGATTCCCCGGGACTGCTGTTCACCAACGCGGGCATGAACCAGTTCGTCCCGATCTTCCTCGGTGACCGCGCGGCGGACGTCTCGAAGTGGGCGGGCGCCCGGCCGGCGCGGGACACCCGCGCGGCGGACACGCAGAAGTGCATCCGCGCGGGCGGAAAGCACAACGACCTCGAGGATGTCGGCTTCGACACCTACCACCACACGCTCTTCGAGATGCTTGGGAACTGGTCGTTCGGCGACTACTTCAAGCGCGAGTCGCTGACGTGGGGCTGGGAACTGCTGACGAAGGTCTGGGGCATCCCGCCGAAGCGCCTGTTCGCCACCGTCTACGCGCCGAAGCCGGGCGATCCCTCGGAATTCGACCATGAGGCGGCCGCGATCTGGACGGACCTGTTCCGCGCCGCCGGCCTCGATCCCGCCGTCCACATCGTCCACGGCAACCGCAAGGACAATTTCTGGATGATGGGTGACACCGGTCCGTGCGGTCCCTGCTCGGAGATCCACTTCAACCTGCTGCCCAGCGATGACGAAGCGGAGGGCCGGACGCTCGTCAATGCCTCGAGCCCCCGCTGCATCGAGATCTGGAATCACGTGTTCATCCAGTTCAACGCGAACGCGGATGGCACCTTCTCACCGCTGGCCGCCAAGCACGTCGACACCGGGATGGGCTTCGAACGTGTGGCCGGCATCCACGCCACGACGAAGGGCTTCACGGAGTTCGGGGCCGAGCCCTCGAACTACGAGGCCGATGTGTTCGCGCCGCTCTTCGCCCGGGTCGCCGCGCTGTCCGGCAAGACCTACACGCGCACGGTGCCGAAGTCGCGCGACGGCCTGAGCGCGCAGGAAATGACGGACGTGGCCTTCCGCGTTCTCGCCGATCACGCCCGCACGATCAGCTGCGCCATCGCGGACGGCATTCTCCCCGGCAACGAGGGGCGGAACTACGTCATCCGCCGCATCCTCCGCCGCGGCATCCTCTACGGGGCGAAGCTCGGCCTCAGGACCGGGTTCTTCGAGCAACTGGTGGAGCCGGTGGTGGAGAGCCTCGGACCGGTGTTCCCGGAGTTGGTGGCGCAACAGGAGATCATCCGTCGCGTCATCCGCGCCGAGGAGGAGAGTTTCGGGCGCACGCTGGAGCGCGGACTGGCCCTCTTCGCCGCCTCGGTGGCGCGGACGGGTGGAACGCAGGTGGCGGGTGCCACCGCCTTCGAATTGTATGACACCTACGGATTCCCGCTCGACATGACGCAATTGCTGGCGGCGGAGCGCGGTCTGGCGGTCGACACGGCGGCGTTCGAGGCGTTGATGGAGAAGCAGCGGGAGCGCGGGCGCGCCTCGCAGCGCAAGGAGATCGTCGTGGCGGCGACCGAGGGTGAGAGCGTCGCGGTGCCACCGACCCGGTTCCTCGGCTACACGGCGACCTCCGCCAAGGCGACGCTCCTCGAGGTTGTCCGCGCGGGCGACGACGCCTTTCTCGTCTTCGACCAGACCCCCTTCTACGCCGAGATGGGCGGGCAGTCCGGCGACGCCGGCAATGTGCTGCTGGGCGGCCACCTCGTCCATGTGGTCGACACCGTCAAGGACAAGTCCGGACGTCACCTGCATCGCACCGACGCCACCCTGCAGGCCGCGCTCCCGGCGGCGGTCGCGGGCGCCGGCGCGGAGTTGGCGGTGGACGTGGTCCGCCGCCGCGCGATCTCCCGGCACCACAGCGCCGCGCACCTGATCCATTGGGCGCTCCGCAAGGTGCTCGGCACGCACGTGCGCCAAGCGGGCACCTCGAAGACCCCGGACCGGATGCGCTTCGATTTCTCGCACTTCGAGGCCATGACGCCGGAGCAGCTCCGCGAAGTCGAGCGGCTGGTCAACGAGAAGGTCATCGATAACGCCCGGGTGGAGACGTACGAGACCGAGTTTGACCGCAAGCCGGAGGGGACCCTGGCGTTCTTCGGTGACAAGTACGGCAAGGTCGTCCGCGTCGTCGACATCGGCGGCTACAGCCGCGAACTTTGCGGCGGCACGCACGTGGCGTCCGCCGGCGAGGTGGGCTTCATCAAGATCGTGGCCGAGATGGCGATTGCGGCGGGCACGCGGCGCATCGAGGCGGTGAGCGGCCAGGCGGCGTTTGACCTTCTCACGCATCACGACCAGCAGCTCCGCGCGGTCTCGGCGAAGCTCAACGCCGGCCCGCAGGATGTCGTGACGAAGCTTGATTCGCTCCTCGGCGCGAAGGCCGACATGGAGCGCAGGTTGAAGGCGTTCGAACAGAAGGCCGCGGCGGGTCTTGCCGACCAATTGATCGCCGGGGCGGCGGAGCGCGACGGACTGCGCTGGATCGCGGCGGTGGTGCCGGCGGAAAGTCCGGACGCCCTCCGCGCCCTTGGCTCCCAGGTTCTGGCGCGCGTGGGTGAGGGCGTGGTCCGCCTCGGAGCCGTCTTCGACGGCAAGGTCACGGTGGTCGCGTTCTGCAGTCCGGCGGCCATCAAGGCGGGTCACCAGGCGGGCCGGATCGTCTCCGCCCTGTGCGCCCAGCTCGGGGGCAAGGGCGGCGGAAAGCCGGACTTTGCGATGGGTGGGGGCAAGGACGCCGCCCGCCTTCCGGAGGTCATTGCGGCGAATCCCTGAACGGGGCTGCGGTCCGGATCGGAGCGGGGCCGATCCCGACGCGACCCGACTTCCACGCCCTCGTCCCATGGCTGATCTTCCCCGGCTCTGTGCCATCCTCGCGTTCGACGGTCGCAACCGTCCGGCCGTGCGCAAGCTCGGCAGCAAGCACGGGCTGCCCTTCACCGGCACCGACGAGGTGATGGCCGTCCAACGTCTGGAGTCGGCCCTGCCGGACCATTCGGCGCTGACGGAGATCCTTTCCCTCGAGGCGGGCGGCCGGGCGTACCGGGTGTTTTTCTGCCGCGCCACTGGGGAGTCGCGCGATCCCGAGGTGGTCCGCGTTTCGATCGCGGACTTGCTCGACCAGCCCGCGGCGCTGGCGCCTTCGCTCCATGCCATCCTGATGGCCTGCGACGGTGAGTGGGCGCGGGTTCCCTACCTGCATCTGGGCGAGAGCGACTTCATCTACAGGTTCCGACCCGAACGGGAACGAAACGAGGAGGTCTATCTGCGGGATGCGGAGTCCCGGCGGCTCTATCAGTCCGCGCTGTGTGCCGCGATCAAGGAGATCTCACGGCAGAACGAGCGGTCCGTGGGTGCGCCGGTGGACCTCGACTTTGGGCCGGTGCGCTACGTGATCCCGAGTCATTTCGGCTTCTGTCTCGGTGTCCGCAACGCGATCGAGCGGGCTTACGAGACGATCGCCGAGAACCCGGGGCGGCGCGTCTTCATGCTTTCGGAGCTCATCCACAATCCGTTCGTCAACGCCGACCTCGCCCGCCGCGGCTTGCGGTACCTGCAGACCGACAAGGGCGGGCCGCTGACGGAGTCCGGCTTGCCGGCGACGGCGGATGCGTCGGGACGCCTGCTCTGGGACGGGCTGACCTCGGACGACATCGTCATCATCCCGGCGTTTGGTGCGACGGATGCAGACAAGGCGCGCCTCGTGCGCCGCGGGGTGGCGGTTTGCGAACACGACGCGACCTGCATGCTCGTTGAGAAGGTGTGGAAGGCGGCCCGGGCCTACGGTCGCGACGGCTACACGGTCATCATCCACGGCAAGGCGGAGCATGAGGAGACCAAGGCGACCTTTTCGAATACGCGGCGGCATGCGGCGGCGGTGATCGTCCGGGATTTGACCGAGACGCGAGCCCTGATGGAGCTTTGCCGAATGCCGCCGGCGGAGGCGCAGACGCGGTTTGAGGCGATGTTCCGCGACCGGCACACCCCGGGCTTTGCCGTGGGGCGCGATCTGGCGCGGGTGGCGGTGGTGAACCAGACCACGCTCCTGATGAATGAGACGCGCGCCATCATCCAGTTCCTGCGGGATGACTTCTCCCGGCGGTACGGGCCCGACGTGGGCGGGGCGCCGCCGCGGGTGGGCGGGGGCACGCGGAACGACACCCTGTGCTACGCGACGCAGGTGAATCAGGATGCGTTGACCCGGGCGCTGGAGACCCCACTCGACGCGGCCTTCGTGATCGGCGGGACAAATTCCTCCAACACGTACCAACTCCATCGCCTGTGTGAGCAACGTCTGCCGGGGAAGGCGTTCTTCATTCAGAGCGAGGCCAACATCCTTTCGCGGGATGCGGTTGAGCACACGGTCTTCCCGGCTTCGAGCGCCTCCGGCCCGCGGGAAAGCCGTCGCGAACGGCGTGCGCTGTGGCCGGGCGATCTCGGTCCGAAGCGGATCCTGATCACCGGCGGCGCATCCTGCCCGGACGGCGTGATTCAGCAGGTGATCGACCGCCTGAACAGTCTCTGGCCGGCGGAGCAACTGCGCCCGATCGATGCGGTGCTGGCTGAACTCCGGTCGCGAGTCCCGGTCGTCTAGACGGGGGCGGTGATGCTGGCGCGGATCACCGCGCCTTACCCCCAACTGCGGGTCGGCCCCGCAGGTTAGAACCGGGTGGTGACGCCCAGCCGGATGCCCGCGTTTGAGCCGATCGACACCGCGGCCGTGCGGCCGGCGAGGGTTTGCTCGTACTTGTCGAGCGTCTCGGCGGTCACTCCGGCGAAGAATCCCGTGCGCTCGGTGATCAGCCACTCCGCGTTGATCTCGGCGTAGGCGCCGGGCATGAACTTCTTGTAGTTTTCCTCGCCCTGCACCCGGATCGGCAGGACGCCGGGGACGTTGAGGGACTCGTCGATGCGGTACGTCGTACCGATGTAGGCTCCGGCGAAACCCGCGCTCGCATTGATCGCGACCCGGCGGCTGAGGGGGACGCGCAGGACCGGGCCGGCGCGGAAGAGGAAGTAGGCGCCCTTGATCTGCCACGTGCCGGTGACTGACGCCCCGTTCAGCGTGGTGGTGTTGGTGCGGCTGACGGGCTGCGCGCCCAGTGGCACGGTGGTTTCGAGCGACGAGCCGAAGATGGTTCCGTTGGCGGCCGTGAAGTTGGTGTAGGACGGTCCGACGTAGGGCGCCGCCGGTGCCGCCTGACCGCCGAGTGAATAGAGGTCCGTCAGCGTCTTGAGCGTCGCCTTCACCTCGCCCGAGGTCTTCCCGTTGATATCGGTCATGCCCATGCCGAAGAGCAGGCCGAGCTCAATCTTCCCGCCGAACGTGCCGAGCTTGCGCACGTAGGTGAATTCGAAGCCGGGCCCGGGGCCCGCGTCGGCGTCCACGCCCGCGCCGCTCGCCGTGGAACTGTAGTCGTTCAGCGCGATGAAGCCGGGGTTGGAGGTCGCCTGGCTCGCGTTCACGTAGGACCAGATACGCGTGGTTCCGGGCCGGTAGCCGAGGTAGTCACCGATCGCCTGGGTCACGACGTTGCCGTTGCTGTCGAGGACCGGGTTGCCATTGGCGTCGAGGACGCCGCCGCTGACGGTGTAGCGACCGCCCTGGGGGGAAGTCTGGTTGCCGTTCGCGTCCTTCTCCGCCTCGCGCAGCGAGTCGAGGCCGACCGATCCGTTCGCGTAGTTGATGGCCTGCGGCGCGATGGAAAGCGCCGGGATGGTGAGGTTCGAGGGGACCGAGCCGAGGTTGCCGAAGCGGATGTTCGCGCCGCCGATGAAGCGCACGCCCACGGAGAACGCATTGTTGCGCACGGGCCGGAACTCGTAGGGGAGCTGCATGCCGCTCTGCGCGCGCAGGGGGGCGAACAGGCCGAGGAGAACGAGGCCGAGAAGAAGGCGGTTGAGGGTCATCGTGCGGGAGAGAAGGCGGTCGCGGAGGAAAGTGATCCGGGGAAGCTATGAGAGACAGGAACGCCCCGTGATGGTTGCACGGAGGTGCCGAAAACAGCACAGAAAGCCGGAAAGCGCGGGGGCCGTCAAGGCGTCCGCTCGGCGGTTTGTCGCAACGGCTTAGCGAATATCTTCCTTTGCGGGGAAAGGCCCGGCGGGGGAGGTGGCAGAAGAGTGCAGGACAGCGGCCCAGAGTTCCGCTTCCCCGACAAGACCGTGGGTGCGGAGAGCTTGGGCGATCTCAGCGGCGGCCGGTTCGCGGACGGAGTGGCGGGGATCCGCCGGCCAGGTGGGCTGGAGGGCCCGGGTGATCGCCCAGCAGGCCCACGCCCGCCAGCGGCGCGCTTCGCGGCGCGGTTCGTTTATCCGATCGGCGTAGTGCTGAAAGTGCACCCGGGGGTTGCCGACGAAGGCCCCGGGCGGGAGGTTCGCCAGCATCCACGCCAAGGCGGCGTACGGCATCGGCCAGCGTTGCAAGCTCGGCTCGGTGCCATCCAGGTCCGCCCCCATTGCCCGATCGAGGCACAGGATCGCGCGGGCCGGGAGGGCCTGTTGCCAGAGGCTTTGACCGTATTCCAGACAGGCGACGTAGAACGCATCGCCCCGCGAATCCTCCCGCTGCGCGTGCAGGTGACGCCACGAAAGGCCCGGCGGAGCCGGGGGCAGGTGCGGGCAGGGGGCGAGCGGGGGCATTCCTCCGGTCGGTGAGGCACAGCGGACGGGACGTCAATTCTTCGCTTGGCGCGGGGCGGTCCTTTCCGGAACACTCACCGGATGGCCGACGGTCCGCCCCTCGTCTCCGGAGTCACCTCCGACGCCGCCCACGAGGTGCGCGGATGGCGGCGCTTCGCGCTCGCGACGCTGGGCTCCCTGATGCGCCTGTGGGGGCGCACGCTCCGCTTTGAAACCACGGCGTCGTCGCTGGCCGCCCTGCGGAAGACCGACGAACCGATCGCGATGGTGCTCTGGCACAACCGACTCTTCCTCGGGGCCGAGATCTTTCGGCGTTTCCGGCAGGGCCGGCCGGTGTACGCGCTCGTCAGTGCGAGTCGCGACGGTGCGTGGCTGGCGGCGTTCTTCGCGCTGGCTGGTCTTCGCACGATCCGGGGCTCAAGCAGTCAGCAGGGCCGCGAGGCCGCCCTCCTGCTGGTCGATGTCCTGCGGCGCGGGGCCGACATCGGCATCACGCCGGATGGTCCGCGGGGGCCGCGCTACGAGTTTAAGGCCGGCGGTCTGGTCGTCGCCCGCCGCGCCCGCGTGCCCATCCTGCTGCTCGGCGGCGTCTTCGACTCCGCCTGGATCATTCCGAGTTGGGATCGCTTCATCCTTCCGCGTCCGTTCTCGCGGGTGCGCGTGTCCGGGGTGCTGGTCACCGCCGAGGAACTGGCCGATCGCCGCGCCGCCGCGGAGGAACTCGACGCCCGCCTCCATGCGATCAATGACGACACCGTTGGGGGCGGCCCGGGGATCGTGATCTGAGCAGGGCACCCCCGCCTTCTGCTCCGCGCCATGACGTCCCTTTCTTCCTCCCACACGGTCGACACCGACGCCCTCGTCGCACTCTTCGCTCCGTGGGCCGGACGCCGCCTCGCCGTCTTCGGGGCCGGCTACGTGGGCGGAGCGGTCGCTAGGCTTGCCCGGACCGCCGGGCTGCAGGTTCAGGCGCTGACGCGGAATCCGGCGACCGCCAGCGCGCTTGCGGCTGCGGGGGTGGACGTCGTGGTGGACGATCTCTCCGGCGCCGGTTGGCATGCGCGCATGCCGCACGCGGCGGACTTCGTTCTCGATGCCGTCGGTTCCGGAGGCGGCGGGCCGGAGGGGTATCGCCGGAGCTACGTCGAGGGCGCGCGCTCCATCGTCGCCTGGGGCGCGGCGACTCCGCCGCCCGGGCCGGGCCACCTGATCTACACGAGCAGCACCTCGGTCTATGCGCAGGGGGCGGGAGCCCGCGTGGACGAGTCGAGCTCGACGGAGCCGGTCGAAGAAGGCGGGCGCCTGACCCTGGAGTCCGAAGGAGTGGTGCGCACGTGGGCGGGCCCGTGGACGGTGCTCCGCCTCGCGGGGATCTACGGGCCGGAGCGTCACCTGCTGCTCGATCAACTGCGGGCGGGGGTGACGGAACTGGCGGGCCGCGGCGAGCATCGGCTGAACCTCGTGCACCGCGACGACGTCATCCGGGCGCTCGTGGCAGCGTGGCGCGCGCCGGAGCGGGCCGCCGGCCAGACGTACACGCTGGCGGACGGCCAGCCGGAGACGCGGGCCGCGGTGGCGGCGTGGCTCGCCACGCGGTTGGGGCGTGCCCTGCCGGGATTTGCGGCGGAGGCGGTCTCCACGCGACGGCGGCACGTGCCGGATCGCGTCGTGGTCAGTGACCGCATCCAGCGCGAGTTAGGCTGGCGGCCCCGCTATCCCTCGTTCCGCGAAGGGTACGCCGCGTTACTTGAGGCTTGAAGCCTCCGGTCCATTGTCTGTCCCTCAAGGTCAGTCTCCCACTCAATCCCCCTCCTATGGCCGGCGTCGGCAAACTCCTCAAGCAAGCCCAGAAGATGCAGCGTTCGATCGAGTCGCTCCACCAGCAACTCGAAGCGAAGGAATTCGACATCACCGCCGGCGGCGGAGCGGTGCGAATCAAGATCAATGGTGCCGGCCGTTTCACGGGTCTGGTGCTGGATCCGGAGTTCCTCAAGGAGGATCCGAAGCTGGTCTCGGAAACGGTTCTCTCGGCGGTGCAGGATGCCGCCAAGCAGGCGAAGGAGCACAACGACGCCGAGATGCAGAAGGTCACGAGCGCCTTCCAGATGCCGGGTTTCATGTGAGCCCGCGCGTCCGCGCGAGGTCTTGATCACCCGGTAGGGCACTGACGATGGCTTCGGCGTTCGAGTCCCTGCAAAAGCAGCTCAAGAAGCTGCCCGGCGTGGGGTTTCGGTCCGCCGAGCGGATCGCCCTGCACCTCTTGGTGGAGAAACCCGAGCAACTCCCGGCTTTGGTGGAGGCGCTGCAGACGGCGGCGTCCTCCGTGCATCGGTGTCCCCGCTGTGGGCAACTGGCCGAATCCGACCTTTGCCCGATCTGCGCCGACGAACGCCGCGACCAAGGCGTCGTGTGCGTGGTGGAACACGTGCCCGACCTCGTGGCGCTGGAGCGCAGTGGGGCCCATCGGGGAGTGTATCACGTGCTCCATGGCAAGCTGTCTCCGATCAGCGGGGTGGGGCCGGAGCACCTCAACGTCGACTCGCTCCTCGACCGGGTGCGGCGCGGGGAGGTCCGCGAACTGATCCTCGCCTTGTCGAACGACGTGGAAGGCGAGGCCACTTGCCACTACCTGACGGCGCATCTTCCGCCGGGCGGTGAGGTGAAGGTGAGCCGGATCGGCTTCGGACTCCCCAGCGGGGGGGGCGTGCTCTACGCGGATTCGGTGACGCTGCGGAGCGCCCTGGACGGGCGTCGGTCGTATTCGTGATTGCGCTCGTCTCCGGGATTCCTTTCCTCGGAAACCGTCTGGGTTTGCGGGCGTAGTATAGTGGTTATCACATGTGCTTCCCAAGCATGGAACCCGGGTTCGATTCCCGGCGCCCGCACCAGGACCTCTGGGTCTACACCACCTCTCCGGGAGCAACAGGGGGGGTCTACACCAAAGATTGGGTCTACACCAAAGATTGGGGACTGGGTCTGTGAGGGTAGGATTTTAGGGTTGGGTTAGCCGCACTGAGCGATGACGCGCAGGCGGTCGTAGGGGAAGGAACTCGGGTTTGCGCTTCCGTCTAGTCAAGGAAGCTGTGATGCCGCACGTTTGGCGTGCCATGTGGAATGGACCGCTTCCGCCGCGTTTTTGTTCGTTTGTCGTGTTCTGGTTGGCCTTCTTCGGTACCGCCGTCGCCAACCCGGATTTGCTGCTCGTCCCTCCGACGGGCGTGATCAAGGCGGGCGAACCCGTCGAGCTGACGGTCTACGTCAACAATCCGTCCGGCGGACCCCTTGACGTCGCGATCCCTCCGGTGCTTCGCGCGGAGTTTGCGGGCGTTCGGGGCGCGCAGCGGATCGAGGCGCGGCCGGCGGGCGTGGCGCTGGGAGCGCGGTTCGCCGTTGCGCCGCGGAGCTTCAGCACGCGGCGCGTCACCGTGAACGTACCGGCCTGGGCCGGCGGCACGGTTTCCCTCCGCTTCATCGACCTGTCGACGAATCCGGTCATGTTCGTCGTCACGCCGTCCGAGACCGCCACCGTCGCGCCAGGGCCGAGCGGCGCCGACTCGACGGCCGGGGACGTGGGGTTTCGGGGCGACAGCCTTGACCTTGAGTCCGAGCGCGAAACGGTGCGGCGGCACGTCTCGACCTACGAGCCGACGTACTTCCTGCTCGGGCCCGTCGGCGGGTGGAACGCCCGGCTCCAGTTCAGCTTCAAGTATCGCCTCGTCTCGCCCTCCGGCACGGATCCGCGGTGGTGGCAGTCGCTGTATTCGCCTACACGCAGACGAGCGTCTGGGACCTGAACGGCGAGTCCAAGCCCTTCCACGACTCGAGCTACCGGCCCACCCTGTTCTTCTTCCGCGACGACTTTCACCTCAAGCCGGACTGGCTGACCCGACTCGGGATCCAAGCGGGGCTGCAGCACGAGTCCAACGGCCAGAAGGAACTGGCCTCGCGGAGCCTGAACACCGCGTACTTCGCCCCGGCGGTGATTGTCCCGATCAGCGACCGTTGGCGGGTGTGGATCACGCCGCGCTTCATCAACTACGTCGAGAAGGAGGAGAGTGCCGACATCGACCGGTACCGCGGCAACGTCGAGTGGCGCATCCGGGTGGGGCGTGACCAGGGACCTCAGTTCGCCGCGACCCTGCGCAAGGGGCGGAGTTCCGGATACGGCAGCGGCCAGTTCGACTTCACCCTACCGCTGCGGATGGTCCCGACCGCCCGCCGGAGTGCCGCTGGGTATCTGCAGATCCAATACTTTAATGGCTGGGGAGAGACACTGATCGACTACAACCGCCGCGAGGATGATCAATACCGGATCGGCTATGCGCTGACCCGGTGAGCAGGTGCCGGCGAAGCGGCGACGAGCGCCCGCGACCCATTTGGAGATACGCCCTCTCACGGCCTCCCTGAGGCTCGCGCCGGCGCGGCGGGTTGATGCGGGATTGGGCTCGAGGACTTATCGCGGGCCTTCGATGGATCGCATACCTGATGACTGCAAAGAACTTGTACTCTCGGTCGAGCGGCCGAGGTCTTGGAGGCGACTCGGTCGGAGTTACGATCAAATCACCCGATGTGTTTATGAAACGTGCCCTTGTTTTGTTCTGTGCGCTGCTGGGTTCCTGCGTGATTGTGCAGGCCGGATTCATCACCTCGGTCACCGTCGCGCTGGCCGGTGTCGGCGGCGACTCCGCCCTGCAGAACTCCGACAATTCTGCGGCGTTCCCCCTCGGGCCCGACAACACGGTGTCGTTCGTGATATCCGCCGGCACGACCAGCACCAGCGTGACGATCACGGCGAGCGGGGCGACGAGTGGCCAATTCAACCTCGGGAACGAATTCCGGATCGATACCGGCGCTGGCGCCCGCTACGGAACCTCCTCCAGCACAGGCGTCGGCAGTCTCTCGGGGCGGTATCTGCAGACCTACAACGGTGGCGATGCTTCGGCGCCGGCCAGCTACGTGCGGACGCTGACGATCACGTTCTCGCCGGCCGTGACTGAGTTCTTGATCGACTATTTCGACAACAACAATGGCGGCACCCCCTTTGCGGCCCCGGTTCAGATTAGCGGACGTGGGGGCACCAGCGCCTCTCTTCTCGTGGCGCAAAACTGCGGCGGCGCCACGTCCTGCGCTGGAACCGGGAGGCAGATCGGCTTCGTCGCGGACTCATGAATCTCCCAGATCAACTCGGTGACGTTCACCTTCAACGGCCCGGATCAGTCGGCGCTCAGTGGCGGCGACCTCGTGATCTTCGACAATTTGAGAGTGGTGGGCTCGGCAGCCCAGACGGGCGCTTTCGGCACGGGGAAGATGGTCAACATCTCGACCCGCGGCAAGGTCGGGACCGGCGGTGAAGTCATGATCGCCGGCTTCGTGATCGAAGGTGGGCCGCGCCGCGTGCTCATCCGCGGGGTCGGTCCCACGCTCGGCGGACTTAGCGTGCCCGGTGCTCTCGCGAACCCGTTCCTCACCCTCCTGCGCGGCCAGATGACGATCGCGACCAACGACGACTGGGGCCAGTCCGCCAACGCGACGGCGATCCGCACCGCGGCGGCCGCCTCGGGGGCCTTCGTACTCGACAACGCCAGCCGGGACGCGGCAATGCTGATCGACCTCGAGGCGGGCGCCTACACCGCGCAGGTCTCCGGGGTAAACGACACCACCGGCGTGGCGTTGGTCGAAGTGTACGAGGCCCGCTGAGCGCCGGGCGCTCCGCGCCGCGCCGATGCAGTCGGTGCTGTCCGTGACTGGCGCTCTCGGTGCGGGCGAGAGGCGTGGTCAGCGAGGCGAGGTACTCCACGAGATCGCGGAGCTCGGAGCGGGTCAGGATCGTACCGAAGATCGCGGGCATGCTGGAGGGAGCACTCTCTCGCTTCACGATGTCTGACCGCAGCACGCGGACGGGTGCCTCGCCCGAGGTGGGGCGGAGCGTGAGGCCGGTGTCGTCCTCCTGCGCGATGCTGCCCATCACGGTCGTGCCATCGCGCCGGGTCAGGAACACGGCGTCGTACCCTGGCGCGATCGTGGCGTTGGGGGCCACGATTGCTTCGACGAGGTATTCACGCGCATGGGCGCGTCCGATTCCGTCGAGAACGGGACCAGCGGCGCCGCCCTCGCCGCCGACCATGTGACAGCGAACGCAAGCGAGCACGGGATGCTCGTTGAAGAGCTTACGGCCGCGCGCGCGGTTGCCGCCCTGCAGCGCGAAGGCATACCGCTGCGCAGTGGTGGCTTGGGCGAGGCGCGAACTCCGGGCTTCCAGCAGGGAGGCCAACGCCGGGGTCCCGCGGGCTTCGGCCGCGTTGAGGAGTTCCGCCTGCAGCGCAGCGTAGACCGGGTTGGCGTCCATCGAGCGCAGCCCCTCGGCAAGCAGCGCATCGGCGTCCGCGGTGCCGAGGGCTCCAAGCGCGGTGATGGCGCTCTGCCGTTCAACCGTGGAGCCGGCGCGGAGGGCGTGGACGAGGAGTGGAAAGGCCTCGTTCGGCGGCAGATGGCCGAAGTGAGCTTGGGCGGCTGCCCGCACCTCGGCTGATGCCGCCAGGCCCGCCGTCCGAATGACCTCGGCCCGGCGGGGGTGTCCAGCGGCGACCACGGCTTCGAGCGCGGCGATCCGAATGGTGTCGCTGGCTTCCTCGCGGAGCGCCGCGGCGATCATGGCATCGCTCGCCGAGGCGATGCGCAGGGCGCGCACCGCCTTGAGCGTCGTCACAACGACCGCGTCCGAGGGATCGCGGAGCAGTGCGTCGAGGCGATCGGCGAGCGCGAGGGCCGCCGGAGCGGCGTCACGGGGGGGCAGCGGCCGGAAGACGCCGACAATGCGGTCGCGGGCGAAGGGCTCGGGCCAGGAGGCGAGGTGTTGCAGGGCTTCGGCGCGGAGTTCCTCGCGCTGCTGCGGGTCCGCCGCCACGCGCGCGAGCGCCTCGGCGCGGTCGGGGCCGCCCACGCGCGCGTTCGCGTTGAGGACGCGCAAGGCGAGCAGGCGATCCTCCCCGAAGCCCGGCCGCGCGACCAGCGCCGCCAGAGCGCCCTGCGCCGCGATGATCGGGGCGTCATTGATCGCCCG